>Ga0070741_10003148_pt1 | contig 41808 bp, 30 predicted proteins | sample Coa_R1_4_FD_66440 | JGI IMG/M metagenome (GOLD analysis project Ga0070741, IMG submission 66440) | Surface soil microbial communities from Centralia Pennsylvania, which are recovering from an underground coalmine fire - Coalmine... | ecosystem: Environmental > Terrestrial > Soil > Unclassified ... | reverse complement strand
GCTGGGTGTTTTCCTACCGCTGCTGGTGATGGTGCTGCTGGCATCGGCTGAGACGCAGAGCACGGGCGCAGATACGATCAAGCACGCCGCGCTGCAGAAAGTCGAGGTCGTGCGGGGCGAGGACGGAATCCGCGTGCAGATCACTGCTCGCGGGCAAGTCACCCCAAAACTGACCGCACTGGACCGGCCGGCGCGGGTCGTCGTTGACCTGCCGAACACGGTGACGGTGGCGACGCAAAACCACATTACCGTGGCCGACCAGGAAGTCAAGGGCGTGCGCATCGGCACCGACGGCCAGAATCCGCCAACTACGCGAGTGGTTGTGGATTTGGCCCAAGCCTGCAAATACGAACTGGTCCCGGGACAAGAGAACCAGATCGTATTGAAGCTGTCGGTCCCGGCGAGCACGGCAAAGGAAGTCGCGAAACCCGCGACCTCCAAGGCCACCGCTACGGTCGTGGCGGCGAAGAACGAAGTTCCTGCTCCGAAGGCCGCGGCCACGGTCCCGGCTCCGGCAAAGCCTACGGAGACCGCTTCTTCTCCGGTCGACTTCGCCTTTATCGAGCCTTCGTACAAGCCGAAGGACGAAGCTACGGCACCGCCTTCGGTGCGTGCCGGCTCGGCGGCGATGAAGTTCGTGGAGCGCCCGGAAGGCGACCTGATGCCGGTGCGCAGCGCCGCTCAATCTTCTGCACCGCAGCCCGCGGTCAATATGGCGGCCGAGCAGAAGGCGCAGATGGCGCAGTCCCCCGCGACGGTGGGCCCGAAATACACGGGCGAGCCAATCTCGGTCAACTTGAAGGACGTGGACCTGAAAGATTTCTTCCGCCTGATCCACGAGATCAGCGGATTGAACGTGGTGCTTGATCCCAACGTTAAAGGCACGCTCACCATCGTGCTTGATGACGTGCCGTGGGACCAGGCGCTCGACATCGTTCTGAAGAACAACGAACTGGCGCGCCAGCTCGAAGGCAACGTGCTCCGCATTGCGACGGTGGATACACTGCGCAAGGAAGCGGAGGGCCGCCGGGCCCAGATCGAAGCCGAAGCTCTGGCCATCGATAAAGTCACGGTGACCCGGTTCCTGAGCTATGCGCACTCCAAGGACGTCGTCAGCACGGTGAAGAAGTTCCTCACCCAGCGCGGCGATGTGATCTCGGACGACCGCACCAACGCCGTGATCATCTCCGACATCCCGACGGTGATGCCGCAGATCGATCGCCTGCTGACCCAGCTTGACCGTAAGACGCAGGAAGTTGAAATTGAAGCCCGCGTGGTGGCTGCGACGCGCAGCTTCGCGCGCGATATCGGAACCCAGCTGGGATTTGGCTGGGGCAACGGCCACACCGCGATTGGCGGCGCTAATAGTGTCGGCACTTCGCCAACCCAGGTGAACGGCCTGAATCCCGGCTACATCACCGTGGGCGGTTCAGCAACGGCGGCGGGAACGCAGATTCCATTGTTCTCGAACCTGCCAGTTACGAGCCCGACCAGCGGCTTGACCTTTGTCAACGCCAGCAACAACGTGCGTATCGATGCAGTGCTGACGCTGGCCGAGTCTCGCGGCCTGCTGAAGATTCTGTCTCGTCCGCGTGTCGTAACACAGAACAACATCCAGGCTCTGGTCCGCCAGGGCGTCCGGGTGCCGATCGTGACCCAGGCGCAGTTGGGCGGTCCGCCCACGGTTACTTACGTGGACGCGTTCCTGCGCTTGACGGTAGTTCCGCAGATCACGTCGGAAGGAACCATCTTCCTGAACGTGGACGTGGAAAACACCACGCCTGACTTCGGACGGACAGTGCAGGGCAACCCGACACTGATCACGCAGCAGGCGACCACGCAGGTGCTGGTAACCGATGGCGGCACGGTGGTGATCGGCGGCGTCATTCAGACGCAGAACTCGATCAACATCTCGCAAGTCCCGCTGTTAGGCAACCTGCCAATCCTGGGCAACCTGTTCAAGCACCAGACGGTAAACACTTCAAACCAGGAGCTGATCTTCTTCATTACACCGAGAATCATTCAGACCTAGAACGAGGTTAGTAGAGGAGCAGCAACTCCGCCGGCTGAGACCCACGTCGAAGCCGGCGGCTTTGTTTTTGGGGAAGCCCTCTCGCGCCATCCGGCTCCCATCAGAATTTTAGAACCCAGTGAAAGCGGAGAGCGCTGAGACACGCGATCTCATGTTTGGTTACACTTCTCTCGCTTGCTCTGGAGATTTTATGAAGATTGGTTTTGCACTTGGAAATATTGGTCCGATCGGGAGCGCGGAGTCAGTCGCGAACATCGCGCAGCGCGCGGAGGCTTTGGGGTATGACAGCTTGTGGACCGTGGAGCGGTTGTTGTGGCCAGTGAACCCGCAGACACCGTATCCCGTTACGCCGGACGGGCACCTGCCTGAAGAATACAAGCACGTTCTGGACCCGCTGGACTCGCTCACCTATGCGGCGGCACTCACGACGAAGATCGCTTTGGGGACTAGCGTTCTGGACATGCCTTACTACAACCCGGTTGTGCTGGCGCGGCGCCTGACCACCATAGATGTGCTTTCGAACGGCCGCCTGCGGGTGGGCTTTGGACTGGGATGGTCGAAGGACGAGATGGAGGCGGCAGGAACCGAACTGAAGGATCGAGGAGCAAAAGCCGACGAGTTTCTCCAGGTGCTGAAGGCGATCTGGACGACCAATCCCGTGGAGTACCACGGAAAGTATTATCGCGTGCCGAAGTCCGAAATCTCACTCAAGCCGCTCCAGAAGCCGCACCCGCCCATCTACCTTGCGGCATTCGCGCCGCCGGCTTTGAAGCGGCTGGCGACGATGGCGGACGGGTGGAACCCGGTGGCGATTCCAGCTGCCGGGATGGCGCAGATGTTCGACGGTATCAAACAAATGGCGAAGGCGGCAGGACGGGATCCGGCCAAGCTCTCCATGGTGGTGCGCGCGAACCTGATTGTCAGTGAGAAGCCGCGCGAGGGGGAGCGCCCGTTATTTTTTGGGAGTCTGGAACAGGTAAAGGAGGACATCGCCGCGTGCCGGGAGATTGGCGCGCACCAGATCTTCTTCGATCCGACATTTTCACCCGGAGCGCAGAGGCTGGATTCCTGGTTGAGACTGATGGAGCAGGTGAGAAAACTCGCGTAACCCTGCGGGGGGATAAGGCTGCGCTGCCACTGGGGAGCATCCAAGCATGCCTCGGGTGGCGATGAATGAGTGAACTGGTAATCCGGTTTTGCGTGGGTGGCGCGATCGTATCTGCCTTTGCCCTGATTTCAGACTTGTTCAAGCCGAAGACTTTTGCCGGCCTGTTTGGCGCTGCTCCATCGGTAGCACTGGCTTCCCTGGCACTCGTAATTTCGAAACAGTCCACCATAGTTGCGGCGACCGAAGCACGTTCCATGGCCCTGGGAGCGATCGCCCTGTTGTGCTATGCGTGGCTCGTAAGCTGGGTGGTTATGCGGTTCAGGCTACCCGCGCTAAAAGTCGCCGTGCCGGCGTTGCTGGTTTGGATGGGTGTAGCGGCCGGGCTGTGGTATGCGGTTCTGGGTTCGATCGAGTGATGCTGGTTGCCATCAACACCTCCGGACTGAAGCAGACCAGGTGGTACGAGTTTGCCACGCGGTTTGCGCTGGGAGGACTGGTGACCGCAGGCGCGGCCCAGATCACCGACAAGCTGGGGCCGAGCTTTGGAGGGCTGTTCCTGGCATTTCCGGCAATCCTGGCGGCTAGCGTTACGCTGGTAGAGAAGCATGAGCGCGAGGGCAAAGAGAAAAAAGGATTGCACGGGGTGATTCGGGGAGGGCAGGCAGCCGCGGCCGATGCCGCTGGGGCCGCCATGGGCAGCCTGGGCCTGGTGAGCTTCGCGTGTTTTGTCGCCATTTTCATACCGAATCACAACCCCGCGCTGGTAATCGTGGGAGCGACCGTGGTCTGGGCGCTGGTTTCGAGCGGCGTGTGGTTTGCACGCAAGAAAAAACTGTGCCGGCGATTTCGATTTAAGACCGGGAAATTATCGGGCACTGCGGGGCCGTAGGAATCCCCTGATAAACTCAGAGCATGGACCATGTCGGCCGTCTGCGACGGCTTCGCCAGATTGTCGGACAAGATTTCGACGCGCTGCTCATTTCGCACCTTCCGAACATTCGATATCTTTGCGGGTTCACGGGCAGCACCGCTGTCCTGATCGTTACTGCGAACAAAGCGGTACTTATTACCGATGGCAGATACACGTTGCAAGCGAGGGCGGAAGTGCGAGGGGCGCGCGTGGTCATCTCTCGGAAAGGCGCGTTCGCAGCTGCCGCGGAGTGGCTGGGAAGCAATTTCGGAAAGTCGTCGGTGATGGGAATCGAAGGAGAACATCTGACGGTAGCGGCGCGCGAACAATTCCGAAAACTTTTGCCCGAGGGACTGCGGGTGAGAAATGCGCCGGACTATGTTCGACAAGCGCGAATGGTGAAGGACGAAGACGAGATCGCGTCATTGAAGAACGCGGTGTTGCTGGCCGCGAAATTGTTCGATACGGCAGTCGAAACGATCCGGCCGGGAGTAAAGGAAGTCGAAGTCGCGGCCGAGATGGAGTACGCGGCGCGCTGTGCAGGGGCGGAAGGGATGTCCTTTGAGACCATCGTCGCTTCAGGGCAGCGTTCGGCATTGCCGCACGGGCGCGCGTCGCAGGCGGCGATCCCGAGGTCCGGATTCGTGGTGTGTGACTTCGGTGTTATACTTTCTGGCTACTGTTCCGACATGACTCGCACCGTCCACGTTGGTCGTCCCAGCGGGGAAGCACAGCGAATTTACGGAGCGGTGCGAGAGGCGCAGGAGGCCGGTGTTGCGGCGGTTGCGCCCGGGGTTACGGCTGCCGAGGTGGATGGCGCGGCGCGCAAAGTCCTGCAAAAAGCGGGATTTGGCCGCTTTTTTACGCACTCGACCGGCCACGGTGTAGGACTGGAAATCCATGAGCCTCCTCGCGTCGCAACGGGACGGAACGAGGTCCTGCAGCCCGGTATGGTGATTACGATTGAGCCGGGGGCGTACATCCCAGGGAAATGGGGTGTGCGAATCGAAGATATGGTGGTTGTAGCTGAACGGGGATGTGAAGTGCTGACGCCTACCCGCAAGGAGTTGATCAGCCTGTAAGGCAGACTCCGGCGGAGATCCCCGAAGTTAGCAAGAGAGTTGTGGAACTAAGTCCCACCTTCTAACAATGAATCAAAAAGAGCTGAAGGAACTTATAGAGTTCTTAATCGAAAAGGATATAGCCGAGTTTGAACTGGAACGCGGCGACGTGAAAGTGCGCGTCAAGCGTGGAGCAGAGACAAAGGCGACGGACCCGCGCTTCTTTGCGGTGCCCTCGGTCCCGCCGCCTGTGCTCGAAGCGGCGGCGAACCCGGCGCCCGCAGCGCCCCCTCCGGCAAAAGCCGAGAAGCCGCAGCCAGAAGAAACGCTGCACACGGTGCGCTCACCGATCGTGGGGACCTTCTATGAATCTCCTTCCCCAGGAGCGCCGGCCTTCGTCAAAGTCGGAGACCAGGTGGAGGCCGGGCAGGTGCTCTGCATCGTCGAAGCCATGAAGCTGATGAATGAGATCGAGTCCGACGTGAGCGGCGAGATCGTAAAGAAGCTGGTCAATAACGGGCAGCCAATCGAATACGGACAGGAACTGTTCGCGGTGCGTCCGAAGCAGTGAGCGGATTGACTGACGGGCTTGGGTTTCCTATCGTCATACGATTCCAGAATGTTTAAGAAAATATTGATTGCGAACCGCGGCGAAATCGCGTTACGAGTGATTTGTGCGTGCAAGGAACTCGGGATCCGCACGGTCGCGATTTACAGCGAGGCCGACCGCAATTCGCTGCACGTGCGCTTTGCCGACGAGGCAATCTGCATTGGTCCGCCGCAACTCGGGCAGAGTTACTTGAACATACCGGCGGTGATCAGCGCGGCCGAGATTGCGAACGTGGACGCCATTCATCCCGGGTACGGTCTGCTGGCGGAGAACGCCAATTTTGCCGAAGTGGCCGAGACGTGCAATATCAGGTTTATTGGGCCGCCGCCAGAGATCACCCGCCTGATGGGGGAGAAGGAGAAAGCGCGAGCGGCCATGAAGAAGGCCGGGGTGCCAATCCTGCCGGGCTCCGATGGAATTCTTGCCAGCGATGGCGAGGCCATGGAGTGGGCACAGCAGGTTGGGTTCCCGGTGATCATCAAAGCATCGGCGGGCGGCGGCGGACGCGGAATGCGCATTGTGCGCAACGAAGAGGAACTGCCCGGGCTGTTCCAGGCGGCGCAATCGGAAGCCGCGGCGGCGTTTGGAAACGGCGATCTCTACATGGAGAAGTACGTGGAGCGGCCGCGGCACATCGAATTCCAGGTGCTCGCCGACCAATACGGCAATGTTGTGAGCCTGGGCGAGCGCGAGTGCTCGATCCAGCGGCGGCACCAGAAATTGCTGGAGGAATCTCCTTCCACCCAGATGACCCCCGAGCTGCGCGAGCAAATCGGGGAGATTCTGTCGAAGACGTTGTCTGGCATCGGTTACGTGAATGCGGGAACGATCGAATTCCTGATGGATCAGAACCGCAATTTGTACTTCATCGAGATGAATACGCGCATCCAGGTGGAACATCCGGTGACGGAGATGGTGACAGACGTTGACCTGGTGAAGAGCCAGATCCTGATTGCAGCCGGAGCGCGCATGGAAGAGGTCCTGCACGGGCCGATCGTGCACCGTGGGCATGCGATTGAGTGCCGCATCAATGCGGAGCATCCGGAAAAGTTCACGCCGTCGGCAGGGAAGATCACGGCGTTTCATCCTCCGGGGGGAACCGGAGTCCGGATCGATACGGCGGCGTATGCGGAAGGCGTGATTCCTCCTTATTACGATTCCTTGATTGCGAAGTTGATTGTGCGCGGGAAGGATAGGGAGGAAGCGATCTCGCGCATGGGGCGGGCCTTGGAGATGTTCATCGTCGAAGGAATTTACACGACAATCCCCTTGCAGCGGCGAATTCTGGCCGATCCCGACTTTCAGGCCGGAAACGTGGATACCACGTTTATTGAACGATTTCTCACGAAGAAGGTGGAAGTGCGGGCATAGGAACAAAATCTTAAAACCGCAGAGAAGCCAAACAGGGGCCGCAGAAAACGCCGAGAAAACAAGGTCACGAGTGAGCTTCTCATGAGTCCCATTCCTCGTTTCTACCCAATATTGGATTGGTCCAGTTTTTCCGATGAACATGCGCTGTTGGCTGCTGCCCGAGAACTCGTTGCCGCGGGGGTCCAATGGTTGCAGTACCGTAATAAATCGGGCAGCGCGCGACAGATGCTGGCACATGCGCGGGCGCTGAAACCACTCGCATCGGAGACCGTCCAATGGATCATGAATGATCGGGCGGATTTATGCCTGGCTGCGGGATTTGATGGAGTGCATGTGGGACAGGATGACCTGTCTCCGGAATCGGCTCGGGGCATTGTTGGGCCGGAGCGTTGGGTGGGAGTATCCACTCACAATCCAGAGCAGGTTGCGGAGGCCGGCCGCGGTTCCGCGGATTACGTTGCCATCGGGCCGGTGTTTGCCACTTCGAGTAAAGCCAACCCAGACCCGGTGATTGGGCTTGCCGGTGTGCAGCGGGCCCGGGAACTCACCAGCAAGCCATTGGTGGCAATCGGTGGAATCACGGGCGCAAACTGTCGCTCCGTGATTGAAGCTGGCGCCGATTCTGTGGCGGTGATCTCCGATCTTGTACACACCCCTGGAAAATCAGCAGAGGAATTTCTGCGAGTATTAGGGTAAAGTCTTGCCCTATGGCCGAGCGAAGCTCGGCTGGACAGCCGAGGGCGGCTGTGCCTACACAGCCTATGAGACCATTGAGTACTGACACAAAGCCTGCGCCGATCGTTGCCAGCGAGTGGGACCGCAGCACTCATCAAAATACAGAGTTCGTGAAAGGCCTGGGGCTGACCAGCGCCACCATGCTGGTCATGGGCTCGATGATTGGCTCGGGCATCTTTATTGTGTCCGCCGAAATTGCCCGCGAGGTGGACTCCCCGGCGCTGCTGATCGGCGCATGGCTGGTCACAGGTTTCATGACCATCGTCGGCGCGCTCAGCTACGGCGAGTTGGCCGCCATGATGCCGCGGGCCGGCGGGCAGTACGTTTACCTGAGAGAGTCGCTGGGTCCGCTGTGGGGATTCCTATACGGCTGGACGCTGTTTCTTGTTATCCAGACCGGGACCATCGCCGCAGTGGGCGTCGCCTTCGGCAAGTTTCTCGGCATCTTCTTTCCTTCGATCTCGTCCAGCCACTGGATTCTGCACTTCTACAAAGCGCCTCCGATACACATCGGGCCCATGGTGCTGGGCAACATGGATGTGGGACTCAATACCCAGAACCTGGTTGCGATCCTGGTCGTGATTGCGCTTTCGGTGATCAACATTTTCGGTATCAAGACCGGCGCCCTCATTCAGAACATCTTCACGATCTCGAAAGTTTCGGCATTATTTGGGTTGGCGCTTTTGGGGCTTGCGATCGGAAGGAACGCACAGGCGCTGGCGGCGAATTTCCACGAAAATTTCTGGCACAACGCTGGACTAGGCGCCCAACACGCGGTGCAGGTCGGCGTAGGCGGGCCGACGGTGCTGGTTGGGACGCTCACGATCCTCGCGGTAGCCCAGGTAGGCTCGCTCTTCTCCGCCGATGCGTGGAACAACGTGACCTTCACGGCGGGCGAGGTCAAGGATCCTCATCGTAATCTGCCCCTATCGTTGGCGATGGGAACCGGCGTGGTCATTGCCCTCTACATTGCCTGCAACTTTATTTATCTGAATGTTTTGCCGCTCGATGGAATCGCGAACGGCGCGACCATCCTGGAGCGCGGCATCAAGTATGCCTCGGAAGACCGGGTGGGGACGGCGGTGATGACGCAGATGTTTGGGGCGGCGGGTGGGGCCCTGATGGCCTTTGCCATCCTGCTATCGAGCTTTGGGTGCGATAACGGGTTGATCCTGTCGGGCGCGCGTGTCTACTACGCCATGGCGAAGGATGGATTGTTCTTTCGCAGCGTTTCAAAGCTGCATCCTACCTACAAGACTCCGGCTGTGTCGCTCATGGTACAGATGGCCTGGACTTGCATTCTGTGCCTCTCGGGGACCTACGGCCAGTTGCTCGACTACATCATTTTTGCGGTGTTGGTGTTTTACATTCTGACGATTGTGGGGTTGTTTATCCTGCGACGCACCCATCCGAACGCGGAACGCCCGTATCGGGCAATTGGTTACCCGATTTTGCCGGCAGTTTACATCGTGATGGCATTGTTTATAGATGTCGTGCTATTACGGTATAAACCGCAGTACACTTGGCCGGGGTTGGGGATTGTGCTGCTCGGGATCCCCGTTTATTTCCTGTGGTCGCGGCACAGTCGCAAACAGGAAACCGCTTCAGACTGACAAGGCTCGGCGCGCGCATCGCGCAAAACTACAATTCTAAGGAGAACCGGATGGCTAATCTGTTAGCCAAGAAACCGATCAACACGATCCTGGCGGAAGCACATGAGACGGGCGAGCACAGTTTGAAACGGGCTTTGGGAGCCGGCAATCTGATTTCGCTGGGTATCGGCGCCATTATCGGTACCGGCATTTTCGTTCTGACTGGAGCGGCGGCGGCGCAGTACGCTGGTCCGGCGATCGTATTCTCGTTCATTCTGGCCGCCTTCGGATGCGTGTTTGCCGGCCTGTGCTACGCCGAATTCGCGTCCATGATCCCGATCGCGGGGTCTGCCTACACCTATGGGTATGCGACGCTGGGTGAAATCTTCGCCTGGATCATCGGCTGGGACCTGATCCTTGAATATGCATTCGGGGCCGCGACGGTAGCTTCGGGATGGAGCGGGTACGTACTCAGCCTGTTGCAGGATTTTGGCATTCACATTTCGCCATCGCTGGCCGGAACGCCGGGCGCACAGTTCGTCATGTACAACGGACGCTGGGAGGCCCTGGGCCGGATTTCAAAGACCCTGGCGGCGAACCATGTGGATCCTGCCTCTTTGCCGCACGCCACCGGGGTCTTCAACCTGGTAGCTTTCCTTGGCATCGCCATTGTGACGACCATTCTCGTCATTGGGATCAAGGAATCCGCGAATCTGAATTCGTTGATCGTCGTAGTGAAGGTCTGCGTGCTGCTGGTGTTCCTCGGCTTGGGCATCAACTACATCGTGCACAACACTTCCCTGGCGACAGCGAATTGGACGCCGTTCCTGCCGCCAAACGAAGGCGAATTTGGCAAATACGGGTGGTCGGGAGTAGTCCGAGCTGCAGGCGTGATTTTCTTTGCTTACATCGGATTCGATGCGGTTTCAACCGCCGCCCAGGAGGCGCGCAACCCCAAACGAGACATGCCGATCGGTATCCTGGGATCACTCATCATTTGTACGATCCTGTACATCCTGGTTGCGCTCGTTCTCACCGGACTCGTGAAGTACGACGTGCTGAACGTTCCCGACCCAATCGCGATCGGGATCGACAAGACCGGCGTTCGCTGGGGCAGCCTCTTGGTCAAGTTGGGGGCGATTTGCGGCTTGAGCAGCACCATGGTGGTAATGTTGCTCGGCCAGTCCCGCGTATTCTTCTCCATGTCGCGCGATGGCTTGCTGCCGCAGTGGGCGAGCGCCGTGCATACCCGATTCCGTACTCCATATATCTCTTCGATCTTTGTGGGAATCTTCGTTGCGATCTTTGCCTCGATCATTCCGATCGCCATCTTGGGCGAACTTGTGAGTATCGGTACCCTGCTCGCGTTCGTCATCGTTTGCGCCGGGGTGTGGATGATCCGGCGTACCGATCCGGACTTGCCGCGCCCGTTCAAGACTCCGTGGGTGCCGTTTGTTCCCATCATGGGCATGACAATTTCGCTGCTGATGATGTTGGGATTGCCGGGCGATACATGGTTGCGCCTGGTTGTATGGCTGATCCTGGGCATGATCATTTACTTCACCTATGGCCGGTACCACAGCCGGGTACAGATGGCAGGAGCGGGTTCCCCGCCGAAGCCAACGCTTCCCAAGGTGATGGCGGACTGATCTGCATTGCGGAGTATCCGGGCCTTCCGCACATACGCGGAGGGCCTTTTGTTTTATAGTCGGTGTTGATCTTTGATCCTTGGTCGTTGGAGTATCGGCTTGCGAGTTCTTGCCAACGACCGGCGACCAACCACCGAGTATGAAGACGCTTCGCAATCTTCGCCTAATCGGAATCGCGCTGCTCGGCGTCGTGGTGATCGGCACGGCTGGATTTCATTTCATCGAGGGCTGGCCATGGTTCGATGGTTTTTACATGGTCGTGACCACGCTGACGACCATTGGGTATCAAGAAGTTCATCCCCTCTCGCATGCCGGGCGCGCCTTCAACGTGTTCGTGATCTTTGCGGGCGTGTCGCTGCTCTTCCTGGGCATCGGTTCCCTGACGCAAGCCCTGCTAGAATTCGAGCTGGGTACGGTTTTCGGCAAACGCAAGATGGAACGCGATATCAGCCGTCTCAGCGATCACTACATCATCTGCGGCGCGGGGCGTGTGGGACGCAGCGCGGCACGGGAACTGGCGCGCCGGCCGGCCCCGTTCGTGATTCTCGAGCAGAACCCGGCCAAGGCGGAACGTTTCATTAATACCGACTGGCTGTTGCTAGTTGGGGACGCGACCCAGGAAAAAACCTTACGCGACGCCCGCATCGAGCATGCGCGAGGACTGGTAGCCGCCACTACAACGGACGCAACCAATCTATATATCGTGCTCACCGCCCGCGGGCTAAATCCCAATCTGAAAATCATTGCGCGTGCCAGTGAAGAGGATGCGGAAAAGCACTTGATAACGGCCGGGGCGGATTCGGTGGTATCTCCGTATGCTTTTGCCGGACAGCGAATCGCACAATCGTTCCTGCGGCCCCACGTAGTGACGTTCCTTGACACGGCAACCACTCATCTTGGAATTGACCTCGAAATTGGGGAAATCGTGGTGGGTCCGACTTCGGCGTTTGTGGGAAAGACCATTGGCGCTTCGCGCATCCGCCAGGACCGCGGGGTCATCATTCTGGCAATCAAGCGCGAACAGGGCATGCACTTCAATCCTTCTCCGGAGGACCGAATTGAAATTGGCGATTGCCTGATCGCCATGGGCGAACCGTCCCAACTCCGGGAATTGGAACAAATGGCAACGGCACGCACATGAAGATTGTCACAGCGGATGAGATGCGGGCGATCGACCGCGCCAGCAGCGAACGCTACGGTGTGCCTTCCCTTACCCTCATGGAGAACGCCGGGACGCAGGTCGCCGACTTCGTTCTGCGCACGTATCCAGCGGCCAAACGGATCGGAGTGATTTCGGGCAAGGGAAACAACGGCGGAGATGGATTCGTAGTGGCCCGAAAGCTGAAGGAGGCGGGCCGGGAGGTCCGCATCATTTTGCTGGCTGAGCCTGCGGAATTGCGAGGTGACGCTGCCGAGATGTTTGGCAAGCTCCCGGTCGCACCGTTGGTCATCAGGAACAGCGAGGACTGGAATTCCGATTCAGCGCGGAGCGTTTTCGGTTCGGAGGTGCTGATTGATGCAGTCCTCGGCACCGGGTTTAAGCCGCCCGTGCGTGGATTGTATGCCGACGCAATTGCGGCCATGAATGCGAGTTCCGTGCCAGTGGTCGCGGTTGATACTCCATCGGGCGCGGACGCCGATGCGATGGAAGCAGACGCTGCAACGAAGGTGCGAGCGGACGCCGTGGTGACATTCACGGCACCGCGTCCGGCGCACATTTTTGCCAACTTGACGCAAGGGCCGATTGTGGTGGCCCCGATCGGCTCGCCTGAAGAGGCTATTGTCTCGTCCCTGAACCTGTACGTGATTACGCCGCGATACGTGGCGCCGTACATTGGTGCGCGCCCGTCAGATTCCAACAAGGGAAGCTTCGGGCATGTGCTGGTGATTGGCGGCTCGGTCGGCAAGGCTGGAGCCGCCGCGATGGCAGGTTTTTCGGCACTTCGGGTGGGAGCCGGCCTGTCAACGGTGGCTACGCCGAAGTCCGTTTTACCCACGGTTGCAGGGTTTCATCCTGAGCTTATGACCGAGCCTCTCGCTGAAACCGAGGCGGGTACGATTGCGCTTTCTGCCCTTGAGTACGGACGCATGGACCAACTCGTGGAGCACAAGACCGTGCTGGCGCTCGGGCCGGGGATTTCTCGCCAGGCTGACACCGCGCAGTTTGTCCGAACCGTGGTTGCAAAATACACAGCGCCGATGGTTCTCGATGCGGATGGATTGAACGCATTCGAAGGGCGAGCAGCGGAATTGAGAGCGGGAGAGTTGGTGATTACGCCTCATCCGGGTGAGATGGCTCGGCTTACGGGATTGTCAGTCGCTGAAATTCAGAAAGCCCGCCTAGCTGTCGCACGCAAGTTTGCGCGCGAGCGGGGGGTCATTGTGGTGCTGAAAGGATATCGAACACTGGTGACGAAGCCGGATGGTGAAGTCTGGGTGAACACCACCGGTAACCCGGGAATGGCGACGGGGGGAACCGGCGACATTCTTACCGGCATGGTTGCCGGAATGATGGCGCAGCACAGGGCGCGAATCTTCGAGGCGGTGTGTGCCGCGGTTTATCTGCACGGATTATCCGGTGATATTGCGCGCGAGAGTGCTGGCGAACAATCGATGGTGGCAACGGACCTGGTACGGACGTTGCCGGAGGCGATGCGCAGAGTGAGAGCCGCTGGGAGTATGGATACGACTAGCATCGCGGGCTAAAGATTTGTGCTCCGCTGGACATCCGAGGGCTGTGCCCATAACCGCCAACCTAAGGCGGGAATACTTCCGGCTGCGTTGTCAGGAGGACTCTATTTCCTCTTCGCGAGCCTTGGCGTCGGCACCGGAGGCTTCATCGCGGTAGCGGCTTGGCGCACATCCTCGTTTGTGAACACTGCAAAAAGGAACGGCTGAGACTCCAGGAAACGAGCCAGGTCACGCAACGTCAGACCAAGAGACGACAACCGGTCCTCATCGACGAAGATCTGACCATTTTCCGGTTCGAAGGACGTAATCAGCTGCTTCGCCTCTGGATCAAATTTCTCGTGCAACCGGTCCACGATCGATGACGCCAAGTGCCTGCGATCCGGCGACGATGGTTCCGGCGGCATGCCATGGTCCGCGGTCAGCGCAAGAAGATAGTCCTTACCCACCTTTGCTTCTAATGCACTCAGCAACCGCTTCAACTGCGCGTCCATCTCGCCGAGCGTGATGCGCATCTCGTCCGAATCCGGACCGTACTTGTGGCCCACGAAATCCGCGGCTTTGTAGTTCAGCAGAATGAGATCTGGAACGTTGTCCTCGCCCAGCGGCTCTCGCTCCATCATCGCGGCCATGGCATCGGCTTCGAACTTTGGAAACAGAGCCGAATATCGCACTGCCTCGGTCGAATCGATTTTGTGACCCATCCACTTGTCGCTCGCTGACCACAGGGTTTTCGCGTTGCGATCCTTCAGATATGCGGGCAGCCGGAAACAGTTGGGGTTTGAGGTCCAGTTGCCCGTGTCCTGATCGTAGCTTGCGAGAACGACTGGCGCCCCGTTGAGCTGGCACGCTCCATGCCCTGCGAGCGGAGTCGCCGCTCGACCGATGCTGCCCTGTGTCAATATGATCGCGCGACCAGAGGTCTCCAGTTGCCAGACGTCAGCCAGCGTCAACGCCATCAGGTCTTGTGGTGTTCCTCCTGCGAAAAAGTCGTGCCGCCGGCGCTGCGTGCGCTCGTACACGCTGACTCCTGTGATTCCGTGCATGCGAGGGTCGGCTCCAGTTGAAATCGTCGAGTGCCCAGCGGCTGTGTTGGTCGGAAGAAAATTCACCTGCGCCTGAGTGAACCAGGCACTACGCTGGCGCAGGGCGGTGAGTGTTGGCATGGACGCTGCATAGCGATCGAAGTAATCCCGGCGCATGCCGTCCAGGACGAGCAGCATAACCACTCGTGGTCGAGCCGAACCCGTGCGCAAAACCTGCAATACACGGCCTGTCGTCGTGGGAGGCATCTGGATGCCAAGCGCAGCTGCGAGGGTTGGCGCAACGTCCTGCTGCGTGGCCGGAGTTGAGTAAGTTCCCGTTATCACCATGGGACCAGCAAACATCAGCGGAATCGCGACGTCATAGGTCCACGGCGAACCATGCATATACGCGACGTCTGCCCGCGTGATGAAATCGCCTTCCCGCGGTACGATCAGGAGTTGGCCAGTTCGTCCCGAAAAGTAAGCCCGAGCAAACATTTCCAAAAAGCGCTGTCGCGTCGCATGGGCAGTTACATCGGATAGCGGTGGACCGTGCTGGGTCCGAGGTGCGTCGCTTGCAATCGATCGCTGGACTTGGCTCGATGTCGTCCATGTCACCGCGACCACGGTCAGGGTGATAGCGATCCGAGATCTTACTTTGCGCATGCGAGCAGCCTTGGCTGATTGCAGATTGTTCAGTCCGCGCGATTCTAGTTTCGTCAACAAGGATCCTGCAAGCGGCCGTGTATGCGAGCTTGTACTGGAGACGCTGGCCATCCCGCTGCGTTTGTCCGTCGGGACATTAACCGTCTCGATAACGCCCTGAATGTGCCTGCTGCATGAGCGGTTACGGTAACCGCTGCCAGAAAATGTCATTCGAATCCGACCAAGTGCTTCGGTAATCTACCTGCTCCTTAGCGCGGCTGTCATAGTGGAGTTGCTATGACCCATTTCCCCCAACCGCATCCAAGCCGGCGTGCTCCTCGCATTCACTTGGGCGGCGCCATCGGCGCCCTGGTGCTTTCCGAGGATGGAGGGCGCGCTAAAGGTAAACTTCAAACCCTGTCCGTGACGGGCGGGATGTTGCGTCTGGCGAAGGCGCTGGAACACGGAGACTTCGTCGAGATCGCTTTTCAGACGCAGTCAGGCCCGGTGCGCGGCATGGCAGAAATGCTGCACGCAGTGCGCGCTACCGACGGCGTATTGCAACCGTTCCGCTTCATTGCCCTGGGAGACGACGATCATCGCAACCTTCGGATGGTTGTCGACGCCACTACGGACCGGAGTTTTCTCGGACTTCGTTCCAACCAGTGGTCGGCTCCGAAATACTCATGACTGCCTGGCTTCGTGCGCCTTGGTGTCCTGCAGGTTTGCAGAAACCATGAAGGGCACTAAGGACCACGAAGCGTCCACCACTCGCAAATCGTTCCCGTTATACTGATCGTCTTGTTGAGATGAGCAGCCGGGAATTCATTACCCATTCAACGGAAGAAACCATCGCGCTCGGACGCATGCTCAGCGCCACGCTTGCGGCGCCGAAAATCGTTTTATTGCGGGGAGACCTGGGAGCGGGCAAGACGACCCTCGTCAAAGGAATCGCGGCGGCGTTCAATGCGGCGCAGGAAGAAGACGTCACCAGTCCGACATTCACGCTGGTGCATGAGTACCGTGGGCCCTCGGCAACTCTCTACCACATTGATCTATATCGCATTGATACCGCGCGTGAACTGGATACGCTGGCGCTGGATGACCTGATTACCGAAAACAGCATTCTTCTGATTGAGTGGGGAGAGAAATTTGCCCGCTTCCAGAGAGAGCGGGATGTCGAGATCGCTTTCGAAAGAGTGGGCGAAAACGAGCGCCGGATCCATGTCATGGACTGACGAGTTCTGGTCCGATTACGTAAAGTGGGAAGCAAGAACAGATAAGCCTGAGTTCTCAGAATCCCATGATGTTGTAGCCGCAATCCACGTAGATCACCTCGCCGGTGATGCCGGAACTGGCGTCGGAGGCGAGGAACACTCCGGTATCGCCAACTTCCTTTACGTCCACGTTTCTCTGCAGCGGGGCCCGCTCGGCATGCGACTTCAGCATGTCACTTAGGCCTGAGATGCCGCGGGCAGCAAGGGTTTTGATCGGTCCGGCGGAGATGGCATTGACGCGGATTTTTCTCCTGCCCAGGTCCTGGGCCAGGTAACGCACCGTGCACTCCAGCGCTGCTTTCGCCACACCCATCACGTTGTAGTGAGGAACGACTTTCTCGGCGCCGTAATAGGTCATAGTGAGAATGCTGCCGCCGTTTTCCATGAGTGGAGCGGCGGCCCGCGACACTGCGATCAGGGAATACACGCTGACATCGTGGGCGACGCGAAAACCTTCACGCGTGGTGTTGACGAAATCGCCTCTGAGTTCCTCGGCAGGAGCATATGCGACGCTATGCACCAGGGTGTGCAGCTTGCCGTATTTATCTTTCAGTTGCGCAAACAGCTTTTCGATTTCTTCATCGCGCGACACGTCACACTGAAAAGCCTCGGCGCCAGGGAGGGAGAGAATCAGGTCTTTCGCTTCCTTTTCCAGGCGCTCGTTCTGATAGGTGATGGCCAGCTTCATGCCGGCTGCATGCAATCCCTGCGCGATGGACCATGCAATGCTGCGTTTATTGGCCACCCCGAAAACCACACCGGCGCGGCCTGCTAGGTTTGATGACATTCAGTACTCCTGAGTGAGTTGAAACTGAGAGGATAACAGTTTGCCACGGGGCAGTGCAGAGTGCCGCACGCGAGATCTTCGCAGGACGAGAGGTGTCGGCTTTCAACAATCCGCAGGATGCGGAGCTGTGGAGAGGCATTCGGCATCTCGTGAGTGCAAATTGCTTCACATTGACCCGCAAGAAAACTCGACATATAGTCGAGCGCGATTGAATGCGCGTACCGTTCAGGATTTCATATGAAGATCAGGCTGCTCACCTTTCTCAGCACGTTTCTCTTTCTGGCGCTGTGCTCATTCACGCGGGCGCAGAACACGTTGGTCAAGATTAGTCTGGACAAGTTCACCAATACTGACAGCGTGCACCAGACAGAAGTTGAGCCCGACACCTTTTCGTGGGGTTCGACCATTGTGAGCGCATTCCACGTGGCGCGGCGACCCGGAACTGTGGGATGGGGTAGTGCAGACGTGGGCTTCGCGACTTCAACCGACGCCGGCGCGACCTGGCATTTTGGATATCTGCCCGGTCTTACCGTGAACTATAAAAACGGCGCGTACGGAGCGGCGGCAGATCCGTCGGTGGCTTTCGACGCGAAGCACGGAGTCTGGATGATCTCGACCCTGCCCCTGGTCGGTCTGAGTGGCGGTTCAGGCAAAATCGGCGACGTGGCGGTGAGCCGCTCAACTGACGGCCTGCATTGGGGAAATCCCATCCTCGTCGACAAGACCCATCTGGACGACAAGAACTGGACCGTGTGCGATAACACACCGACAAGTCCATTTTACGGAAACTGCTACACCGAATGGGACCAGGCCTTCGGATCGGGCGATGTCCTGATGAGCACATCGAGCGACGGCGGACTGACTTGGGGTCCGGGCAAGCCGTCCGCAGACCATGCCTTTGGACTCGGCGGACAGCCGCTGGTGCAGCCCAATGGAACCGTGATCGTTCCCTTCGAAGGCTTTGCCATTCAAGCTTTCAGTTCGAGCGATGGCGGCCAGACCTGGGGCCGAAGTGTCACCATCTCCAGCATCGACGAACATCTGGTGGCGGGAGGGCTGCGGAATCCAAACCTTCCTTCGGCGGAAATTGACGCCTCGGGCAAGGTGTATGTGGTTTGGTCGGATTGCCGCTTCCGCACCGGGTGCAGTTCGAACGATATCGTCATGAGCACCTCGACAGATGGCAAGACGTGGACAACGCCGAGCCGTATTCCGATTGATCCGACTAGCAGCACCGTGGACCACTTCATTCCCGGGATCGGGGTGGACCCTGCCACGGCAGGCGGCAGCGCGCATCTGACCGTGCTGTATTACTACTACCCGGTTTCAAAGTGTGGCAGCTCGTGCCAGCTCGATGTCGGATTTTCGACCTCGTCCGATGGAGGGCAAAACTGGACGGGTGGATCTCAAATTGCAGGGCCGATGCAGTTAAGCTGGCTGCCGGCGTCCGATAATGGGGCGATGGTCGCCGACTACATCAGCGTTTCCTACACTAACGGGAATCCGTTCGGAGTTTTCGCAGTTGCCAAAGTACCGAATGGAAGCACGCTCAATGAGGCGATGTACACGACCAAGAACCCCCTGCTCGCTGCGGACGGTTCGCCCCGGTTCAGTTCCCAGGCGGAGAGGCCAGTGCCTGGTGCGAAGTCGGATTACCCCCGTAAAGCGTATTACGACGACGAACACACCAGGCCGATCCCGGCTTCAAGGAAGCTGAGATGATTGACTAATTAGCAGTACTGGCGCGCTCGACGGCCGGCGATCGGTCGGGCCAGTTCGCGCTGATAAAGGCCGCCGCGTACACCAGTCCGATGATCGCGAAGCCGGCGACCAGGTTCATTTCTGAGATGGCTCCGACCAGCAAGGCGAGGGCGATCTGCAAACCGGTGCCGGCGAAATAGAACGTGTTCTGGACCCGTCCCATCAGGTGTTGCGGGACTTGCTCCATGAGGCTGGTATTCATGGCGACGCTGCTCAGGCCGCGAGCCGAACCCATGATCCCGTAGGCAAGGACGGCCAAAGCAAAAACCGGCGCGAGCGGAGCAGCGGTCATGCAGATCGCGAGAAAACCCATGGAGATGGCGATCGTGCGTCGCGCGCCAATGCGGGCGATGAATTGCGGCGCGTAAAGAGCGCTCAGGAACGCGCCCATACCCCAGCCGGCATTCAACCAACCATAACCTTTCGCACCCTCGTGAAACACGCGATCGCTGAGCGGCGCAGTCACGACAATCCCCGTCATCATGGCGCCCAGGAACAGGGCCCAACTGATTCCGAGAAAAACCACGCGGCGGTTGTGGCGAAGGAATCCGAAGCCCTCGCGCATCTCGCGGCCGAAGCGGGCGAGTGCACTCTCCGCAGCGACGATATCCTGGCGCAATTCTGCCGGACGCGGGACGACGTGCCGTCCCTTTCTTACCGCGAAGTAGCACAGGAACGACACCAGGTAGGTCGAGAAGTCGATCAGCAAGACGCCGCCAAGACCGATGTGGTCGTACACGAATCCGACAATCGAACCCGCGATCAGCCATCCGCCTTGAATGCCAGCCAACAGGAACGTGTTGGCATGAACGAACTCGTCGCCCGGGGTCAGTTCCTGGATGAGCGCAGTGATGGTGGGCCAGAACATCCAGAAACCCGCCGCCACCAGCATGTTCATGATGTAGAGTTCCCAAACTTTGGCTTTACCCATGAACGCCAGCACGGAGACGGCGAGAATGATGATGCCGCGGGCTGCGTCGAGCAACATGACCAGGCGGCGACGGTCTTCGCGGTCGATGATGACGCCGGTAAAGGGCAGCATCAGCATTGCAGGGATGGTTTGCAGGACGGCAAAAGTGCCGAGCGCCATCTCGGAGTGAGTGGCCTGCAGAATGTACCAAGCGACGGCAGCCGAATTCATACCGCTGCCCAGCATCGAGATTACGTTCGCGGCAAAGACGAACCGCAGGGGCCGCTTCTGCAGAATGGCACGCATACTCCAATTTAAATGATGGTGAGCCGGACGCCAACTTACCGCGGCAAGGGGATTTGGATTTTGCGCGACTCATACAACAGGTAGACGATCAGCAATAGCATTTCCGGCTCGATGGGGTGCTTGTAACGCGGGAACGGATTCACCAGGTAATAGGGAACCGGGTAGATCAGCAGGAAACACGCCAGCAAGAACCCGCCCTGAACCCGATTGCAGAAAGTCAGCGCCAGTCCGGCGAAGGCAAACGCAGTGGCCAGGAAGAAAGTCGTGTGCCGGAAGACGATGAAGTCGTACCCGTTTACGATGGCGGCCTGCGGAGTGCCGATCCAGAAATACGCAGCGCGCTCAAGCGAAAACCGAATGAACTGTTGCGGGTGCTCGCGGACAAAGGCGCGAAACTCACGCTGCTTCTGCTGCATGAACTCAAATTCCCCAAGCTGCTGAAACTCCCGCATGGCGCCGGGATCATTGCCGGGATGCTCGTCACGGGTCCACAGGCCGGTGAAGCGCTCGTTGTTGGCCATGTGCATCTCAAGCGGCAGGTTGTCGCGAATGAAGACGAAACTTCCGAAGACTCGATAGTTGCGGACCAGCCAGGGCGAAATTACGGCGAGGGCAACAATTCCGGATAAGATGACTCCGGCCAGTCCGCGCGAGCGCCGCGGCGATCTCCAGAGCAGCCAGAGACAGCAGAAGGGCGCCATGCTTAGCAAGGCAGTGTTGGTGAGCGCGATTACGCCCCACAGCACGCCGAACAGAATCCAGTTTTGGCGCGAGCCATGGCGGCCTGTCATGCGCAGGGTCCACGCCAAGGCCAGGCAAAGAAGAAACGCGCTCAGGCTGGTTTCCCACACCACCCGCACCGGCCAGTAGATCGCGTAGGGGAACAACGCCCAGGTCCAGGCGGAGGCGCGCGCCACTCCCGGGCCGTACATGCGCTCGGCAATTTCGTACAAAGGCAGGCAGGTGAGCGCGGCGAAGAGGCTGTTAAACGCGAGGATCATCCACGCGGAGGTGTTGCTGTAAATTCCGAATAGCTTGAAAATCCCGGCCAGAACGAAGGGATAGAGGGGGGGCGCCCAGGCACTGGGGCCGCTGGGCAGATCGGTTGGGGAACTGAAGCCCTGGCCAGTGGCGAGCGAGCGCGCGATGCGTCCCATCTCCCAACCGAACTGAAAGTGATCGCGCCGAGGCGTGATCTTATAAGTGTGGCCAATGGTGATTACTGCCAGCCGCAGCAAAAGGGCGACCAGAACGATAAACCAGATCGATTGACGGAAGGAAGAGGCGACAGGTTCGGCTGCGATATGCAGATTCGGAGCGCCTTGCTGCATTCAGGCGAGAATAGCACAGTGGTTTTCGTGGAAGGCCGATAGAAAACCTGAACTCAAAGAGAGCGCCGCACAGGGCGCGGAGGCGAGCCCTCAGCCCAGGTCACAGAGTTGTACGAGGGGAAAACACTTCTCAGTTGTGATCTTGAGCCTTGCGCAACCTGCAGGTTCGGCGATACGATTCGCGCCATACGGGGAGGTGTGGTATGAAACGTGGACTCCTGCTGGGTGTCATATTGTGCGCAAGCCTGCTGCCGGCGCAGATCGATCGCATCGTCATTCCTGCCGGAACGCCGGAGGACCAGGCGCTGGGAGAAATATCGAAGGAGCAGGATACGCAGAAAAAACTCTCCATGTACCAGGATTTTGTAACCAAGTTTTCCGCCAATCCTGCCGCGGTAGCTTATGGCAACTGGCAGATCTCGCAGCAATATCAGACCTCGAACGAACTGGCCAAGGCGCTGGAGTATGGAGACAAGGCGCTGGCCAGTTCTCCCCGGAACCTTGACATCCTGGTTTCGCAGGCCAACATCGCGCAGCAGATGAAAGACAACGCGAAGACATTTCAGTACAGCGTGACCGGTGGCGAAATTTACAACTCCATCGCAAAGCAGGGCAAGCCTGCCGACATGAACGATGCCGACTTCGCGGCGCGGGTGGATGACGAGAAAAATAGCGCCAAGAGTTCGTACGAGTTTATGGAGGCCGCCGCTTACAACGTGATCGCCTCGGAGAACGACGCGAAAGCGCGCATGGCATACATCGAGCGCTACACGCCGGCGTTTCCGAAGTCCAGGTTCGAGGAACAGATCACCTCGTACGCGATGATGTCGCTCTCGGATTCCAAGGACCAGGCGCGCCTGCTGGCGTTCGGGGAAAAGACGTTGACGGCCAATCCGAACAGCGTGCCCACCTTGCTGCTGCTGGCAAACTCGTATGCCGAAGACAGCAAGCCCGGCAGCCTGGCGAAAGCGGCATCGTATTCGCAGAAGGCAATCGAGATTTCAAAGGCCGATGCCCCCGACGCGGACCGCTCGCGCAAGCTCTCGGCTGGAGTTGCGCATTCCACACTCGGCTACGTGTACATGAAGCAAGACAAGACCGCCGCTTCGGTTCCGGAGCTGAAAACAGCGTCATCGTTGTTGAAAGGCGAGGATGAGCAGCAATACGCGATCGCGCTTTACCGGCTGGGTTACGCCTACGGCAAACTGAACAAGATGGCCGAAGCGAAGGAAGTATTGATGGAAGCGGTCAAGATCACGGGCCCGGTACAGCAGCCTGCGCAGGACTTGTTGGCGAAAGTGAGTGCGGCGAAGACGAAGGCCAAGTAGTCAGTTCACTGCTTTAAGAGATCATCCGAGAGCAAGCGGGCCTTCGCGGCCAGATTTTCTCCCCGCTGAAGATCGCCTGCATCCAGGGCTTCCTTGGCTTGTTCCATGTAAGCGCGAATCTGGGTCACCGCGTCCTGTTGCGCCGGGTTCAGTTGCCGGGTGGAAATCTTCTTCAAATTGTCATCAGTGCTGGTCAGCAAGTAGTTCACCTTGCCGCGCTGGCGGTTTTCCTGACCGCTTGAGGTTCCCGGAGTGAATTTCACCTGGGGCTCAGCGGTACTCCCGTTACGAACCACGGTTTTGGTGGGTCCGTCCGTTGGGATCGCAGGCGTGGTCTTCACTTTCTTCTTGCGGCGCTTTTTCTTCTTCGCAGGCTCCTCCGACGCAGTGGGCGGGGTGGAAGGCTGAGTGACCTGCGGCTGGGCTGGCGCTGCTTCCTGCGGATTCGACTCAGGCGGAAGCTGCGGCGTCTGCTGGCTGTCGGGCGCCGGTGGAACTGCTGGTTCAGCTTGGGGTTTCGTTTGCGGGCTCTCGGGTTGCGCAGCCGGTTGATCCTGCGGCGGAGTGCTTGGGTCCGTTGACTGCGCAGCTATGCCCGGCAAGCATAGCGCGAGCGCCAAGATTCCGAGGTTCCGGGCCAGAGTCATGGGGGTGATTCATGGCCGACCGTGCGGTGCGATCGGCTAAGCTAATTTTAGCCCCGCGCGCCCTGCAAAGCACGCGGTCCCTCTCAATGTTCTGAAATCAGGAATTCAAGGGTTCGGAAATGATTTGTTCCTGAGCAGTTGCCGGGTTTTCATTGCGCAACTCCGCCAATGGCAAGCGCAACTGGAAGGTGGTGCCCTGACCCTGCACCGATTCGAAATCAATCGTGCCATAGTGCCACTGCAGCACCTGGAAGGTTTGGGCAAGGCCGATTCCGCTGCCACCTTTCTTGGTGGTGAAGTAAAGCTCAAAAATCTTTTCCTGAATTTCGTGCGGGATTCCGGCGCCTTCGTCTTTAATCTCAGTCACTACCGTCTCTTGCTCGCGCCGGGTCGAGATCATGAGCTTCCCACCCTCGGGCATAGCCTGGACGCCGTTCAGCACGACGTTGAGGATGGCCTGCTTCATGAAGTCGGTATCTACGCGGACAGGCAGATCTGTCTCCGGAATCTGGCTGTGGATCTCGACGCCGTGTTGCGCCGCGTCGGGAGTCGCCAGCATCACTACATCTTCGACCAGGCGACGCAGGTCCACTTGCTCAAGATGCAGGTCGCGCGGCCGGGTGAAGTCCACCAGGATTTGCACCACGCGATCAAGGCGATGAATTTCATTGTCAATGATATCCATGTGCCTGCGGGTGTCGGGATCGATCTGCTGCAACTTGGTTTGCAGCAGCTGAAGGTGCAGCACGATCGCGTTGATCGGATTTTTCACCTCGTGAGCAACGCCCCGTGTGAGCCGCCCGCTGGCGGAAAGCCGGCGCGAGGTTTCGATCTCGTCTTCAATCTTGCGGACTGACTCCGCGTCCCGAAGGGTCATGAGGGCGCCAATCTGATCTCGACCTTGCTGAATGAAGTCCAGGGAAAGCTGCACGCGCCTGCCGGTGGGGGATTCGATCTCTCGTTGCACCACGGCATGTCGCGAACGGAAGGCCTCAAGGATCACGCTGCCCAGCTGAGTGTCGGCGGAGAAGATTTCCTTCACGGTTTTGCCCAGCAGGGTGCGGCGGGGACGGCTCAGGAAGCGCTCCACAGAGGCGCTGACCAGTACTACACGCGAGTCTCCAGTGAACAGCATCAGGCCGTCCTGCAGGTTGGCCATGATCTGATCCACGTTGTCTTTCAAAGCCGAGAAAATCTCCTTCGCGTCGCGCATCTGGCGGCCGAGGTGAGCGATTTTCAAGGTCACGAGGCCGTATTCGTCGCTGGCGGGATCTTCATCGGGGATGGGTTCAGTTTCCCCGGCAGTAACGCTGTCGAGGCTTCGGCTGAGTTGTTCCAGAGGTCCAAAGGCGATGTGTGCCAGTCCTGCCGCGAGCACCAACGAGAGGAGCACTGCCAAGCCGGAGAAGATCGAAGCGTGCCGCAACCACGGCGTGAGTTCATTCTTCAGAAACACCGTAGACACGCCAACGCGGATGGTGCCGAATGGCGCGCCATTCAATTGCAGCGGCATGCTGACGTCATAGACGGTGGGCGCTTTATAGATCAGCCGCAGCTGGCGCCTGAACTTGGCATCCACGACACGCTGAAATTCGGGGCGTGCGGGAACCGGCTTGCCGATGAGGTCGGGATTGGTGTGCAGAATCGCTTTGCCTTCGGCGTCCACGATGGCAGCGTCGTAGATGACCGGCCAATTTGCCACCACCGAATCCAGCATGGTGTTGAGGTCGCGATCCGTGCCCAGATAGTAGGTGAGGGCACGACGGACCGATTCCGGCTTGCTGGTGTCCACGCGAGTGCTGGTCAGATCGGGGGCGGCATTGGTGGCCAGATAGGCCAGTGTCGAAGTAAGTTGAGCTGCCGTGTCCTGCGCGGTGGCGATGCGTTGACGGAGAAGTTGAGAGATGTACAGGTACGAGGAGCCCAGCACAAGGGCCGCCACCATCAAGGTGACAGCAAGGACGATTTTGGTTCTACGGCGCATGCGTTAACGACGCGTTCTGTTTGTGTATGCGAATGACGTCAGAATGCCGGCAACCCGTCCTATTCATCCTTCCCTGAAGCCGCATCGGCCGCGGCGCTGCCATACTCCTTGAGCTTATTATGCAGCGTCTTCAGACTGATTCCGAGAATCTCTGCGGCGCGCGTCTTGTTATTGCTGGTGGCCTCAAGGGTCTTGAGAATGAGCAATTTTTCCGCCTCTTCTACCGTCGTACCAACCCCCAGCCGGACTGCATCGGGATCGTCGGCGGAAGTTCGCACCGGAGTCTGGCCAAAGCCCGGCGGAAGGTGCTTGGTTTCAATCACCGCCCCGTCACAAACGATAACGGCGCGTTCCAGCGTGTTGCGCAATTCGCGAACATTTCCGGGCCAGGAGTAATTCTGAAACACGTTCAGCACAGCTTCACTCACTGCCGCCACTTTACGGCCGTGCTTGGCGCTCATGTCCGACAGCAGCGATTGCACCAGGTCGGGAATATCTTCCTTATGCTCGCGGAGCGGAGGCATGTGGATGTTGAAGACGTTCAGGCGGTAGTACAGGTCGTTGCGCAACTCTCCGCGAGAGACGGCCTCTTCGGGAACTTTGTTGGTTGCGGCCAGGACACGCACATCCACCGTGGTTTCCACCTTGCTTCCGAGGCGGCGGAGCTTGCGGTCTTCCAGCACGCGCAAGAGCTTGGCCTGGGTGGCAATGGGCATCTCGCCGATTTCGTCCAGTAGCAGAGTCCCACCTTCTGCGAGTTCAAAGCAGCCGGTGCGGCGTTCCAGGGCGCCGGTGAAAGCGCCTTTCTCATGGCCGAAAATCTCGCTCTCAATGAGGGTCTCCGGAATTGCTGCACAATTAATCGGAATAAAAGGCTTACCGCGACGTGGACTAAGCTCGTGCACGGTTCGAGCCACCAGTTCTTTGCCGGTGCCGCTTGCACCGGTGATCAGGACCGACGCGGTGCTGGGGGAAACCATTTCGATCAGGCGAAAAATCTCCTGCATCTTTTTTGAAGCGCCCACCAGGCTTCCCAGCGATCCATTGTCGCGAAGCTTCTTGCGCGTGACTTCCAGTTCGGCGCGAGTTCCCAGCAAGGCGGTGGCATTTTGGAGTATCGTACGCAGCCGGTTGGTGTCGATGGGCTTGGTGATGTAGTCGTAGGCGCCCATGCGCATCGCCTGCACGGCGCTGTCAATGGTGCCCTGGGCCGTCACCACGATGACAGCCATGGTTTGGGCCTCGTTGGCGATCCGTTCCAGCAACTCGAGTCCGCTCATGCGCGGCATCTTGAGATCGGTGACTACGATGGAGGGGGACCAGGCGGTGACTTTTTCCAATCCCTCGGCACCGTCGCGGGCAGTTTCAGCCCGGTATCCCCAGGCTGAAACCAGTTCTGCAAGCCCGGTCCGCTCGTTTTCCTCATCTTCAACAATCAGCACTTTTTCCTGGCTCATAAGAGGGGCGACCTTCAAGTCATTATTGAGGGTTGATGGCGTTCGTCGCAAGTTGCAAGAAGGTTAAAACAAATTCTTCGTGCAGTCTCATTGTGGGACACAGGCCAAGGCCCTTTTCAGTACAGAGTTTCCCGATGCCTTAGCAGGCACCAGGGCACAATATCGTGTTCGAATTGCACGGTGCACGCTTTCTTGTGCTATAAACTTAAGCGCTGCAATAACGACATCTTATTCTCCATGCGGGCCCAGGGTTGCTTCGAGCATGGATCCAAAAACCGTGAAGTTCCGGGAGGCTTACATGTCACTTTGTCGAAACGCAGGGCGTGTACTGACGTTTGCGTTTTCGTTGATTCTTCTTCTCTGTCTGCAGGCCGGTACTTCGCTGGCGCAGAACACTTCCAATACGACGAGCAGCGACGAATATCCGAAGGTAGATTGGTTCATCGGATACCAGTGGCTGCATCCCGGCGGAACCATTCCTGCCCCGGGGCATAGTCCGCTTGCGCCGGTGGGAATGAAGCTGCAAGACATTCCGCAGGGGGTCGGCAGCAGCCTGACCTACAACTTCAATAAATTTTTCGGCCTCGAGGGCGACTACGGCGGGAACTGGAACAAATTTGGCAACGAGAGCACGGCTTCGATCGGACCGCGGCTCATGTTGCGCGGTGACGGGGTGAATTTCTTTGCTCACACTTTGTTGAGCTACAACCGGCTCACGGTGAGAGGCCTTGATCCGAGCAACGGGATCGGTGCGATTCTCGGCGGCGGCATGGATATTGGCATTTGGAAGCACCTTAGCCTGCGCTTGTTCGAGGCGGATTACGTGGTCGCGCGCCATAACTTCGCCAGCGTAACCACGCCGGCCGCGGGCAGCCTGCGTCGTCCAACCCTGGAAGGTGTGCGCCTGCGCTCCGGCCTGCTGTTCAATTTCGGATATCCTCCGACAGCGGTGCCGGCGGCGAGTTGCTCGGTCCAGCCTTCGGAAGTGATGGTTGGCGAGCCGGTGACGGCCACCGCTACGGGAACCAACTTCAATCCGAAACACACCCTCAACTACACCTGGATGAGCAATGGTGGGAAGGTGACCAGCAAGGACAACACGGCCACCATTGACACCAACGGGGTTGCCGGCGGCAGCTACACCGTTACTTCCCATATCACCGATCCCAAGATGAAGAAAAACGGTGAGGCGAGCTGCACCGCGAACTTCACGGTGAAAGAACCGCCGAAGAATCCGCCGACCATGTCGTGCTCGGCGAACCCGACCAACGTTCAGGCCGGAACTCCGGCGACCATCACCTGCACCTGCACCAGCCCTGACAATGTGCCGGTCACGGTCAGCAACTGGACCGCGAGCGCCGGGAGCATTTCCGGGAGCGGGAATACTGCAACCCTGGATACGACCGGGGCGTCGGCTGGGCCGATCACGGTGAATGCATCGTGTGCGGACTCACGCGGGCTGAATGCGCCGGGATCCACAACGGTGACGATCGAGGTACCGCCGCCACCGCCGCCGCAGGCCAGCAAGTTGAGCTCGTGCGACTTCCCGAATGAGAAGAAGCCGTGGCGCGTGGACAACACCTGCAAGGCAGTCCTGGATGACGTCGCACAGCGTTTGCAGCACGATCCGGACTCGAAGTTGGTGATCGTGGGCAACTCCGATCCGAGTGAGAAGCGCAAGAATTTGGCGGCAGAACGAGCCGTGGATTCGAAGTTCTATCTCTCGGGCGGCGAAGCCAAGCAAGCAATCGACGCCAGCCGGATCGAAACCCGGACCGGCGCGGCAGGGACGAAGACGGCCGATTATTGGATCGTGCCCCCGGGAGCGACGTTCTCGGCCGAAGGCACGCAACCGGTGGATGAAAATGCCGTGAAGCCGGTTCCGGATCATCCGGCGGCGGCCAAGAAAAAGCCGGCAAAACCGAAGGCTCAGTAGAGCAACAACTTACGTGAACCCGGCCGGTCGAATGGCAACGCTCGACCGGCCTTTTTTCATCTTCCCTTCGGTAACTTGCAGGGCTGGTGACTGGACTGTCACTCTTGCCAGCGCAGACTACATTTTTTCGCAGGGGCAAAGTCACATATGGGTTTGGGAGCGATTCACCGTAAGTTACTGATGGCACTGGCGGTCAGCCTGCTTTGCAGCGCCACCGCGTGGGCTGGCCAATGGACGGCAATGGGTCCGGACGGAGGCGACGTACGCAGCCTCAGCTATGACCCGCAGAACCCGGATCACCTGTTTTTGGGTACCTCAACGGGTACGCTGTTCTCTTCGACCGACAGCGGTCATAACTGGTCTCGCTTCGCGCACCTGGGAAGCGGCGACGACTACGTGCTCGACCACATCGTCATTGATCCCAAGAACACGAAAAAGATCTACGTAGCCGCCTGGAGTGTGGAAAACCAGGCTGCCGGCGACCTTTTCTACTCCAAGGATGGCGGCAAGAACTTCGAGACTCTGCCCGGCATGCATGGCAAGTCGATCCGGGCCCTGGCAGTTGCGCCTTCCGATTCCGACGTCTTGGTGGCCGGCGCGCTCGACGGCGTGTTCCGCAGCAACGACGGTGGCAAGAATTGGCAGCGCATCTCTTCTGCAAGCCAGAACGAACTGAAGAACATCGAATCGATCGCCATTGATCCCAAGAACCCGAACATCGTGTACGCGGGCACATGGCACCTTGCCTGGAAAACCGATGACGGCGGCGCGAACTGGCACCGCATCAACAAGGGCATGATCGATGACTCGGACGTTTTCTCGATCATCGTGGATTCCAGCAATCCGTCAGTCGTGTTTGCCAGCGCCTGCTCCGGTATTTACAAGAGCACCAGCGCCGGCGACCAGTTCCAGAAGATCCAGGGCATTCCGTTCTCGGCGCGCCGCACGCGCGTGCTGAAGCAGGACCCCAGCAACCCCAACATCGTTTACGCAGGGACCACCGAAGGGCTGTGGAAGACGATGGATGCCGGCAAGACCTGGCGGCGGGTGAGCAATCCTGAGATCGTGGTCAACGATGTCATGGTGGATCCGCGCAATTCGCAACGCGTGATGCTGGCAACCGACCGCAGCGGCGTGATGTCATCCGAAGACGGAGCAGCCACCTTTGTGGCGTCCAATCACGGGTACACTCATCGCTACGTAAGTTCGATGGTTGCCGACAAGAGCGATCCAAAGACCATCTACGTGGGTGTCGTCAACGATCGCGAGTGGGGAGGAGTGTTCGTCTCGCGCGATGGCGGTCAGCACTGGAGCCAGAAAACCTCGGGCTTAGGCGGGCGCGACGTGTTCACCCTGAAGCAGGCTTCGAACGGATCTTTGGTTGCCGGAACGAACAAGGGCATATTTGTCCTGGCACGTGATGGCAGCCAGTGGCAGCCGATCAACACCGTGATCAACGAGAAGAGTTCGACTCGCATGGTGAAGAAAGGTTCCAAGAAGACAGCCGTAGCCAGTAAGACTGCGGTGCGGTCCACGCTGGACAGCAAAGTGAACGACCTCGAGTTGACCCCCAAGATGTGGCTCGCGGCCACTAACTCGGGCCTGTTCACCAGTTCGAACGATGGAAAGAGTTGGACCGGCGGCCCGGTAATGGGCAAGCAGGAATTCACCGCAGTGGAAGCGCGAGACGGCATGATCGTCGCCGCAACCCGCACCAACGTGCTGGTTTCGAGCGACAACGGGAGCACATGGAAGCAGGGTACGCTGGCGTCTTATGTCACCAGCATTCGCAATGTTGCGATCACTCCTGATGCCCAGATCGTGGTCGCTTCTCGTGAAGGCGCCTTCCGCAGTTCCGACGCGGGAAACACCTGGGAGCACATGGTGAATGGCCTCCCGGACAAGAACATCAGTTCGGTGAGCTACGATCAGCAGGGCAAGCGCCTGCTGGCGACCAGCATCGCGACTGGCGTTGTTTTCGAGAGCAAAGATGCCGGACGCAGTTGGAAGCGGGGGCCGGATTCGGGCTATCCCATGCGGCAGATCAGCGTGGTTCATGGCCGCTATATGGCCGCTACTCCGTTCGACGGCGTGATTATGCAGCCCGAGAGCGAGTCGCAAAGCGCCTCTGCGGAGCCTGGTTCGTCGGAATAATTGCCGTTGATCCACCACTGGAAGGGGAGCGAATCTGCTCCCCTTTTCTTTTTTTGATCCGAGAAAGGTTCTTTATCCATCAACCTCTGTGCAATCTTCCAAAGCCTGACCGCGCTATATTGAGTAGTTGACCTTCCAGAAACATACTTCGTGGATCACGGCAGCAGTTCTGGCGTGCATTTTCCTTTCCGGCTGCAGAGGCGGACGTGGAAAAGACCAGGAAGTCGCCTACGTTTCCGCCCCGCAGGCATTTCTGCGCGACCGGGTCGCCGCGGTCTACGACAAGGTGGGCACGGTCAAGAACGGTGACCGGGTGGAGATCCTGGATCGCGACCGCCGGTTCGTCAAGGTCCGCACGGCTGCCGGACTCGAAGGCTGGATGGAACAGCGCAACCTGATCACGCAGCAGGTCTATGACCGGCTTCAGAAGCTGGCGCAGCAGGAGAAAGACGATCCTGTGCAGGCGACGGGCCTGACCCGCAATGACACCAATCTTCATGTCGAACCGGGACGGGATACCGATCACCTCTACCAGATTGCGGAGGGCGCCAAGGTGTCGCTGCTCAAGCGGGCCACCGTGGCGAAACCGGGAGCAGCGCCGGCCCCCAAGCCAGCGCTCAAGAAAGATTCCGACAAGGAGCCTGCCAAGCCCGCCATGGAAGACTGGTGGCTGGTGCGCGACCAGGACAATCACATCGGCTGGGTCCTGGCGCGCATGATTGACATTGACGTGCCGCTGGAAATCGCGCAGTACGCGGAAGGGCAGCGCATTATCGCGAGCTTCGTGCTGAACGAGGTCACCGACGCCGACAAGAAAATTCCGGAGTACCTGGTCGTACTGAGCGAGCCCCGTGATGGTCTGCCCTACGACTTTGACCAAGTCCGCGTTTTTACCTGGAACGTCAAACGGCATCGTTACGAAACCGCCTACCGCGAGCGCAACCTGAACGGAGTCCTGCCAGTCACCGTCACGAAGGCAAACTTTGCCAAGGAAGGCACGCTGCCGGTTTTTGTTTTGCGGGTCCGCGATGATAACGGGAACGTGTCTGAAAAAAAATACAAGCTGAACACGCCAATTGTCAGACGCGTGCTGGCGCCGGGAGAAGAGCCGCAGCGCGCGGTGGCGAGGAAGAAGAAGCGGTAGTCGGTTTCAGTCGTCAGGAATAAAATTCGGCGACGGACGCGACCACCCAGCGCTGTTCCTCGTCGGTCAGTTCCGGAAACATGGGTAATGCCAGAACCTCGCGAGCGGCGCGCTCAGCCTCGGGGAAGTCTCCCTCACCGTAGCCGAGATAAGCAAAACAGGGCTGCAGATGAAGCGGCAGAGGATAGTAGATTTCGGTTCCGATCCTGCGAGCGGCAAGGAATTTGCGGAGTTCGTCCCGCCGGTGTGCGCGAATGACGTATTGATGAAATACGCAGTGGGCGCGTTCGTCGATCCACGGCAAGCTGATCGGCGCTTGCACACTGACTGAGTGCGACGCACCCGGGGAAACCAGTCCGGAATCGCGGAGCAGACGATCGTAGCGCGCGGCATGGTTGCTCCGCAGCTCATTCCAGCGCTCAACGTGCGCTAGCTTCACGCGAAGCACGGCAGCCTGAATGGCATCCATGCGGGCATTCCAGCCGAATTCCTGGTGCAGGTAGCGCTGCGGGCTGCCGTGATTGCGCAACCTGCGCATATGCTCCGCAACGTCCGGGTCGCGAGCCGTTGATAACCCGGCATCGCCATAGGCGCTCAGGTTCTTGGTGGGATAAAAGCTGAAGGCGGCGGCGATCCCGAGAGAACCCGCGCGTTGCCCGCGCCAGGCTGCGCCGATTGCCTGCGCGGCGTCCTCGATCAAACCAAGCCTGAACTCGTCAGAGATTGGTTGCAGGGAATCCATGTCGGCACACTGGCCGTACAAGTGGACGGGCAGCAACGCCCGAACTTTGTAGGCGCCTCCCGAGCGAAGACGGGCAGCAACCTGTGCCGGGTCCAGGTTCAGGGTAAGCGGGTCGATGTCGGCAAAAACCGGCCTGCCGCCTGACCGAACGATGGAGCTTGCCGAAGCAAAGAAGCTGAACGGTGAGGTGATGACCGAATCCCCGGGCCCGATGCCGAAGGCGGCTAGCGCCAGCCAAAGTGCGTCCGTGCCGGAGGCGCATCCCACGGCCGCGGCGGTCCCGCAGAAGGCCGCTACTTCGCTTTCCAGAGCTTCCACTTCGGCCCCCAGGATGAAGTGCTGGGAAGCACATACCCGCTCGATCGCGGCAAGGATCGGCTCCCGAAGTGTCGCGTACTGACGCTGCAAGTCGAGCAGGGGGACCAAATCCACCGGCGCGGGAGTCGCCTGTTTGCCTGATTGCTTCAAGGATGGGAACGATTCTAGCAGGCAAGCGGGTACCCGCAGTCAGAGCGTGAACTTGAAGAAGGGCGGCGGCGGAGTGTCTGCCTCGAACGCCGATTTCCACTCCTCGGCGGAACTGATCAACCTGCGCACGTTGATGCCTTCGTGAACCTCCGAGTAAGCAGACAGATTCTTGCAGCCTCGCGCCAGCAAGGACTTCGCGCCTTCGATGTTGCCGCGGGAGTGGTGCACGAAAGCGACTGCGATCTGGGTCAATCCCTGAAGAAAAGGCTTTTCGGAAGCCGGGGCCGAGCGCCAAGCGTCCTCCAGGGCTTCATGGGCCTGGAAGAACTCGCCGCGATTAAACAGCTCAATGCCTCGAAAATAGAGTTCCGAGTCCATGTTTCATTTTGACACGACGTGAACCGTCTAGGGCCGATTTCCTACAGGATTTCATAGGCAAGACCTACAGGACTCTCCATTTTATAATACGGCCTGTGAATGTGGGCTGTATGTTGAAGAAAAGTCAAGGTGTTATGTCTGATTTGTTTGGAGGGTGAGTTGCTTATTCCAGAGGTACTCGCGTTGTGTGTGTTAGGGCGTCTTGCGTTGTGATGTGAAGTCAAACTCATCCTGCTTCCCAGGATTTACAACTACTTAGGAGACAGTCAATGGAATATGCATTCCGTAACACCATGACTCGCTTCCTGCTTGTGGTCACCGTGTTGGGGCTGTTGTTGGGCACCATGTGGGCACAAGGAGGAGTGGGCGAACTGACGGGTCTGGTATCGGATCCCTCAGGCGCTGTGGTCTCGAATGCGACGGTCACGTTATCGAATACGGCGACCGGCGATAAGCGGACTACGGTGACGACTGCGGCCGGTGTGTACCGGTTCTCGGCGTTGCCGGTGGTCGGCTCCTACACCTTGGAGACATCCCCCAAGGGTTTCAAGAGCGTGAAAGTAACGGACGTAGTGGTTTCGGTAGGCACAACGACCAGCCGCGACATCAAGCTGGAGCTGGGCGCGTCCAGTGAGCAAGTGACGGTCGAAGCCGGCCAGCAACTGGTGCAGACTGAAGAAGCCGCAGTTTCACAATTGGTGGACCGTCGCGTGTGGGAGAACATGCCTCTCGAGGCGCGTAACGCCAACGACTTCGTCAACCTGATTGCGGGTGCAGTTCCCGAGCAGATCGCTGGCGGCACCTTCCGTGGCGCGGCTGTGAATGGAACCCGCACTGGAACCGGCAACTTCATGGTTGAAGGCGTGGACAACAACGAGCAAGGCCAGGGCGGCGTTGCAGTTTGCGGTACTGCTTGTGGCCAGGGCGGAGCCAACACTTCGATTTCGCCGGATGCCATCCAGGAATACCGCGTCATCAGCCACGACTTCAACGCCGAGTACGGCAAGGCGGGTGGTTTCGTGACCGACACGGTGCTGAAGGGCGGCACCAACCAGTTCCACGGTTCGCTGTTTGAATACAACCGTATTCAGGCTTTGACCGCGCAGGATTGGTTCTCAAACAATGCCGGTGTTCGTGACCACTTGGTTCGTAACCAGTTCGGAGGATCCGCAGGCGGCCCGATCATCAAGGACAAGACGTTCTTCTACGGAACCTTCGAAGCGCATCGGCTGAGAGTTTCCGCTCCGGTCCAGGGAACTTCGTTGACTCAGCAGTTCTATGATTTCGCGAATTCGGGCCAGTTGGCCAGTTTCGTGGATACCAGTCTGTGCGGTGGCGCTTGCCCGAATTTGCCGACCACCGTGGGTCCGATTTTCAGTTCACTTCGCCAAAAGTGGCCGCAGGCAGTTCCGCTAGTGAATTCGACGATTAACTGCGCTACAGACACAACCGGCGCCTGCCTGGGTTTGGGCGCATACACGGGGGTTTTTGGAAACACGCTTGCGTTTCCAGTCCCAATCTACGATCAAGCCACAGAACAGGCGGTAACCCCAATTAACCAGTACCGGTTCAGCATCAAGATGGACCACAAGATCGGCAACAATGATCAACTGAATGGCGTGTACCTGTTTGAGGACACGAAGTTCAAATGCAACTTCTGCGGCAGTGACACCACGTTCGGAGTACCGGAAGACAATCCGAACCGGGCACAGACCGCCGGGATCACTTGGACTCACACCTTCTCGCCGACGGTTCTGAATCAAGCGAAGATCGGTTATGTGCGCCGTCTGGCGAACTTCGTGGATCCCGGTTCAGAAGGAATCCCGGAGTTCTACACCATTGACCCTCTGGTATCGGGTCTAGGCGCATCAACTGCAATCCCGCAGTTTTTCACCGAGAATCAGTTCCAGTACAAGGACGATCTTTCGGTCACGAAGGGTAAACACAGCCTGAAGTTTGGTGCCGAGTATCGTCGCACGCGAAATGGTTCCAGCTTCCAGGCTGATCGAAACGGCCACTTTACTTACTGGAGTGCCGAGGATTTCGTCACCGACGGTCTGTTCACCGATCAACTGGACAACGCTCTCGGCGGATACTATGGGTACGGCTACGGCGGATTCTACTATGCTGGCGCTGCAGTCAACCCAACCAACGGACAATTGCCCGACTTCTACCGTGGTTATCGAGCAAACGAGTTCGGAATCTACGCGCAGGACGACTGGCGTGTGAATTCCCGGTTGACGTTGAACGTAGGGTTGCGTTGGGATTACTTTGGCCCGCCGCACAACTTCAAAGCCAATATCGATTCCAACTACTACTTCGGAACCCCGATCACTCCGATTCCGTGCATCTCGGGTGGCGTGCAGGTAACCTGCACGAACCCGGACTTTCCGGCGGGGAACCCGTTCTACGCATTCGAAGCAAGTGCACGCCCGGAGATCAGAAACAGCGATATCTGGCACAAGGACACCAACAACTTTGCTCCTCGTATCGGCTTCGCATGGGATACGCTGGGCAACCAGAAGTGGGTCGTTCGCGGCGGTTTCGGTATCTTCTACGATCGCCTCTACAACAACGTGTTTGAAAACATTCGCTTCAATGCACCGCTCTATGCTGATGAGACTGCCGGCATCTTTGCCAGCGGCGCCTCCATCGGTCCACTAAAGAACCCTGGGCTGCTGACCGTTCCGTTCACCAGTACGGCGCAGTTCATAAATCCGGCTTTCTTCCCGCGCGGATTGCCGAAACCGGTTCCACGTCACATTGACCAGAACTTGGTGTCGGCATACTACGAGCAGTTCAGCTTCGGTGTTCAGCATGAGTTGTCGAAGGACTTTGCGGTGGAAGCCAATTACATTGGCACGCTCGGCCGGAAGCTGATCGGTATTCTGAACCGCAACACCTTCGATGGTCGAACTGACGGCCTCGGCTCGACTCGCCCCAACCCGCTGATCAATAACGACAACGCTCGTGGAAACTACTATGGCTCCAACTACAATGCGTTGGCCATTACCCTCCGCAAGCGCTTCTCGGCTGGCTTGTCGTTCAATGCGAACTACACGTACGCGAAGGCCCTCGATGAGCTGAGCGACGTGTTCCGCACGCGGAACACAGCCATTTCCGCGACCGACGTACAGAACATTCGTCTGGACTACGGTCCGGCGGACTTCGACGTGCGTCACCGCTTCGTCGTGAGCTACAACTACGACTTGCCGCTGTTCAAGGAGAATCGCTGGCTCGGTGGATGGTCACTGAACGGCATCTTCTCATGGAACACGGGTGCGCCGATTGGGCTTTACGACAGCACCCAGGACCCGAACAAGGATGGAGTTCGTACCGACCGCCCGCAGTTCATTGGAAGTGGGACGGTGCTCGATTCCATCATCGGCAACGAACAAGTTGTCGCCGGAAGCAACGCTTACGTGTACCTGGATAAGAACCAGTTTGCCACCCCGACCTGTGCCGGAATCAACGGTGGACTGTGGTGCAATCCGAACCTTGGACGCGGTTCGATTCCTGGTCCCATGTTCACCAATTGGGACTTCGGGGTCAGCAAGGCGTTCAAGATCACGGAAGGCACGAGGTTGCGTTTCGACGCCAACTTCTTCGACTTCCTGAACCACCCCAACTTCCAGAACCCGAACGGCAATTTCTCGAGCTCTGCGTTCGGAACATCCGAGTCGACCTACGGCGATACCGGCGGTCACCGCGTGACTCAGCTCGCGTTGCGGTTTGATTTCTAGACCCTGCGCGACAGGAAATGCTTTGGGCCGGCTCCTTGCGAGCCGGCCTTTTTTATGGCCAAGGATTCCGTCCTGCCGAGATCATCGTTGTGCACGCGAGGTCCCTCACTTCGTTCGGGATGACGTCAAAGTGGGGGTGGACGTGGAACCCTCACTTCGTTCGGGGATGACCTCGGAATGACGTCTCGAAGTTCGGAAGCACGTCTTTCGCAAGCGAGTGCTGCCGGAACGAAGCATTCCTACGTGCTAGACTTTTTACATCCTATGTGGGTACTCCGGCGGCTGGTGTTTGTTGTACTGCTCGCAGGTTGCGCCGGCGGCGCAACCGGAACGGCAGCCAAAACCGCGTCTGCGGTGCGTCCCAACCTCATCTTGATCACGCTCGACACCACGCGTGCCGATCGCATGGGCTTTCTGGGATCGGACCGGGGACTCACGCCGAGCCTCGACGCTTTCTCCAAGGACGGCACGGTGTTTGCGCGGGCCTATGCGCAGGTGCCGCTTACCACGCCGTCCCATGCTGCGCTGCTGACCGGTACGTATCCGCAGTTCAACCACATCGAAGACCTGGGATCGCCGCTCGGGAAAGATGTTCCCTATCTCCCGGACGTTTTGCGGCGGCGTGGTTACAAGACCGGCGCCTTTATTGGCGCTTACATTCTTGATCCGAAAAGCCAGGGTGCGCCGGGTTTCGATCGTGGATTCGACACCTACGATGCCGGGTTTCACAAGCGGCGCCCCGGAGAAGATCGCTACAAAAGCGTGGAGCGCCGGGCCGGAGACGTGGTGGATCATGCCTTGGCGTGGTTGAGCAAGCATCCCCAGGGGCCGTTCTTTATCTGGCTGCATTTTTACGATGCGCATGACCCGTACGATCCGCCTGCGCCCTACAAGGAAAAATACGCATCGGCCTTATATGACGGAGAAATCGCCTACACCGACGAGCAGGTTGGGCGTTTCCTGGCGGCTTTGAAGAGCCGCAATCTGTACAACGGAGCCGCTATCGCTGTCGCCGCCGACCATGGCGAGGCCTTTGGCGAGCACGGCGAAGAGCGGCACGGGATCTTCCTTTATGACGAGACCGTCCATGTGCCGTTGCTGCTGAAGCTTCCAAAACAGAGTTCGGCCGGAAAGCGGATCGAAGACAGAGTGGCCTTGGCCGATGTTGCGCCGACATTGCTCGATCTGGCGGGGCTTCCCGTCCCCGCCGCCATGCAGGCGCGGTCACTGCTCAAGATTGAGGGTAGCGACAAAGGGTCGCAGGCGGTCTACTCAGAAACGAATTATCCACACAAGGCCTTTGGCTGGAGCGCGCTGCGTTCATGGCGAGCAGGGAAATACCTGTACATACAAGCGCCCAAGCGTGAGCTGTACGATCAGTCGGTGGACCCCAAAGCATTACAGAACTTGGCCTCCACTTCGTCGGCGGTAACCGAGACGTTGAACAGCCAGGTTGACGCATTTCACGGCAAGACGGCCGCGGAAAAAACGGCGGAAACCAAGCTTGACCCTGCGCAGGCCGAGAATCTGCGCGCCTTGGGCTATCTCGCATCGGACTCAAGCGATACCGATCACACCGGGACCGACGCGGAAATCGATCCCAAGGACAAGATTCGTATTGCGAACCTCATGCACGAGGGACTCGTCAACATTGAAGAAGAGCGCTACGAGGATGCGATTCCGCTCTTTGAACAGGTAGTGAAGGAAGAGCCGACCGCGCCGTCGGGACGCCTGGAGTTAGGCCGGGCGCTGGTTCACGTGAAGCGCTATCAAGACGCGATTCCCGTCCTGCAGAGCGCTGTCGCGAAGTCGCCGGATTCCGGCATGGCACACTTTGAACTGGGATTGGCGTACGTCAAGACGGGGCAGTGGGAGGCATCGCTGCCGGAATTTCAAGCCGCGGTGGCGAAGACGCCGAACTCGGCTCAATTGCATTTCTACGTGGCCGCCGTGCTCACACGGTTGAAGCGGGTCCCCGAGGCGGTCACCGAGTTTGAGACCGCGCTCAAGCTTGATCCCAACCACTACCTGGCGAATCTGCTTTATGGACGGCTGCTGTTTTTGGAAAGACATCCACAGCAGGCGCTTCCCAAGCTGCTGGCAGCCGCTAAACTGGAGCCCGAGTACCGCGAACCGCACCGATTTCTCGCGGACCTCTATGAGGCCACGAATCAGCCGCAGAAGGCGGCGCGGGAAAGGGAACTGGCCGCGAAGGGAAAGGCCGGAGAGATTCCCTAAGTCTTCAGTCCAGCTTTCAATTTTTCTTTCTTGGCGTCTTCGGTCCTGCCGATTTTTTCGTAAGCCTGCGCCAGCATGGCATGGGCCTCGGCATTCTCGGGCAGGCGCGTGGTTGCGATCTCCAGGTGCACCACGGCTGTTTTCGCGTCGCCGGTCTTGAGCAAGCTCTGACCCATGTAGTAATGCGCCCAGGCGGAGTCTGGCTGCAATTCGATGGCTTTATGCAGGTGTTCGATAGCCGTGGGATATTGCTGTTGCCTCGCCAGGATCGCTCCCAAGCCGTATTGCGCGAGGTAAGTATTGGGCTGAGAACTCACCACCGATTGCAGGGTGCTTGCGGACTTTTCGTTTCCGTCCGCCAGGAGCGCGGCAATCACCTTGTTCGCCGTGGCGATCGCATCCTTTGGGTCGGTTCCGGTCACGGAGGTAGACGTACCCGCGGATTTTTGCAGGCCAACGTATCCCAGGGATGCAAGCTTTTGTACTTCACTGGAAGTCAATTCTGTAGCTTTTCCCGCTGCCGTGAAGTGGCGGTCGAAGGTTTCCAATTGACCGGCCATGGTGTCGAGGGTGGCCTTGGAAGTCTGAGCCAGATTCCGTGTCGCGCCAGGATCGGCACTCAGGTCATATAACTCAGGCTTGGGTGCGCGGATATAGAGGTACTTTCCAGCTCGCCAGGATTCGAGCGAACTCCAGCCAAAGGCACGCTGGGGAAAATCGCTGCGCGAATAAACCGGTTGATCTCCGCCGGAAGACTTTGCAATGCGCAGCAAGGATTCTCCCTGCATTTGCGACGGAACCGGAAGGCCTGCGACCTCGAGCAGCGTTGGTGCGACGTCCACGAGACGGACTTTGCTTGGAATTCGTTTGGCCGCCATCTGGTTCTGGGGAAGCTTGAGCAGGAGCGGCACATGGATGGTCTCGTCATAGAGGAAGACGCCGTGGGTATCTTCGCCATGAGCGCCGAGGCTCTCCCCGTGATCGGCGGTAAGCACGACGGCGGCGTCATCCAAGAGCTTGGAGGCTCGAAGAGCGGCCAACACCTTGCCCACCGCGGCGTCCGCACGGCCCACCGCATTGTCATACGACGTACCATAAGGTGCATGGGCGTCGTTCAAGTGGATCCACAGGAAGAACGGGCCCTTAGAATTCCTGGCAAGCCAGGCCGTGGCACGGGCTGCGACTTGCTCTCCGCGGCGCTCGAGAGATTGGGAACGGCTCTCCCCCTTCTGGGGTTGATGGAAGCCAGCGTCGTAGGTCGAAAAGCCGCGATTGAAGCCGGATGCGGAGCCATTCTTGGGATCGAGAGTAATGGATGCGACAAATGCCGCCGTGCGATAGCCGCGGGCTCGAAACAGGTCCGGTAAGTACGGGAGAGCGGACGGCAATGGCGAACCGAATTCCGTGGCCTGGTTGGTCTGCGGGTAGGTGCCGGTAAGAATCGCCGTATGCGATGCTACGGTCAGGGGCGTTTGCGCATAAGCATGCTCAAAAATCAGGCTCTGCCTGGAAAGCGCATCCGCGGCAGGTGTTGGATGCCTGGCCCCGAGAAAACCCATGCGGTCGGCGCGAGTGGAATCCAACGTGATGAGGATGACATTCGGGCTCGCAGCCGATGCGAGGGTAGAGAGACTCAAAAGCAACAGCACGAGTAGTCTGCAACGCATGACAGCAGTTTAAACGATTGGGAGAAGTGCAAGTTTTCGGTCTGGGTGTGCAAAGGTTTTCACGTTGACAGCCTTGCCATCCGAGCAGAGAATTTCAGGAACTTCCCCGAAGGGCGGGAGCCTA
>Ga0070741_10003147_pt1 | contig 41809 bp, 38 predicted proteins | sample Coa_R1_4_FD_66440 | JGI IMG/M metagenome (GOLD analysis project Ga0070741, IMG submission 66440) | Surface soil microbial communities from Centralia Pennsylvania, which are recovering from an underground coalmine fire - Coalmine... | ecosystem: Environmental > Terrestrial > Soil > Unclassified ... | reverse complement strand
GCGGATATACATAGAGCGCCCGTCATCCGCTTATCCGCTTTCCATCCGCTGTCCGCCTGCACCCCACGCCGCGCCCAAAATCCCCGCGTCATTTCCTAACTCTCCGACCAGCACGCGCACCCGCGCGCTCACCGATTTGTGCGAGTACCACGGCACCGCTTCCCGCGCGGGCTGGAGCAACAGTTCCCCCGCTTTGACGACGCTGCCGAAAAGGACGAAGGTGGTAATGTCCATAATCATCGCCGTCGTGGCAATTCCCGCGCCGAGCGCGTGTCCCGCGCGTTCCAGGACCCGCCGCGCAATGTCATCGCCCTCATTCGCCGCGCGCACCACGTCTTCCGCAGACTCGACGGGCTTGCGCGTCGAATACGTGTACGCGCTCATAATTGCGGGACCGCAGGCGTAGGTTTCGATGCAGCCGCGCGAGCCGCAGGTGCAAATCGTTCCGTCGAGGTCAACCGTAATATGCCCGATTTCGCCGCTCGCATCCTTTTCCCCGCGATATAATTCTCCATTCACAATCATCGCCGCGCCGATGCCCGTCCCGACGATAATCAGCACCATCGAATCCGTGCCGCGTCCCGCGCCAAAATGAAATTCCCCCAGCGCCGCCGCCTTTGCATCGTGTTCCAGCTGCACAGGAATTCCAAGCCGTTCGCTCAACAGCGCGGCGAATGGCACATTACGCCACCCTGTCAGGTTCGGCGGGTCAATAATCATCCCCATCGTATGGTCAATCGGCCCCGGACTGCACACGCCCAGTTGATTCACTACCGCGCCTGCTGGCAGCTCCGCCATCAATTCGCGCACCTGCGCCGCAATACGGTCTGCTGCTTGCGTCGGCCCCTCAATCGCCAGTGTCGGCGCTTGTTTCCGCGCCACAATCTTGTATTCCGGCGAAATCAAACCGCACTTGAACGTACTCGCCCCCAAATCCACGCCGATAGACCAGTTAGTCATTAGTCGTTAGTCATTAGTAGGCAGTAAGCAGGAGGTAGCCGACAGTCGTTCGTCATCATCCGCCTATCCTGTTCTGTCATCTACTGACCCGCCCATCCGCTTATCCGCTTCCATCCGCTGGCAGCCGTCCACCGTCTTCCGTCGCCCTTCACACCGCCACACGCCCACCGCTCTCCGCCGCTTCATACGCCGCCTCGATCACCTGCTGCACGCACGCGCCGTCGGTCACATCCGGAGAAAACGGTTTGTTCTCGACAAGCGCGCGCAAAAATTCATAAATATTCTCCGCGTGCGTCCGATTCCAACCCAAAATACTGCGCGGCGGCGGCACTACCGCATTCGGATATTGCGTACCTGTCGGAATCCGCGTCCAACCCTGCTGTTCGACTTTCGCATTCGCATCAAACCACTGCAACACATTCGCGTCTTGCAAACTAAATTTCAGCGCGCCGCGTTCTCCATAAATTTGCACGTTCATATCGTCCACCGCGCCCGTCGCAAACCGCGTGACAAACAGCGTGCCTTCGACACCGCTCTTGAGATGCACATTCAGCCATGCTGCATCGTCCACATCCACCGCTTCCAGTTTCGCAGAATTCGCCGCGCTCGGACGCTCCGTAATATACGTGCGCGTCACCGCGCTCACCGTATCCATCTCGCCGAGCAAATAGCGCGTCATATCAATCACATGCGAACCCAAATCCACCAACGCACCACCGCCTGATTGGTGGAGACGCAAGCGCCAGCTCATCGGACGCTGCGGATTCTGATAACCCGTATGCAAATAATCCATGTGAAAATGGTAAATTGGGCCAAGCGCGCCCTGTGCAATCAACTTTTGCGCGAGCATCAGCGCAGGCACAAAGCGATAGTTAAACACCATCCCGACGCGCACGTTCGCATCCCGCGCCGCATCTTGAATTTCCAACGCTTCATTCGCGCTCAACGCCAGCGGCTTGTCCACAAGCACGTGCTTGCCCGCACGAATCGCCGCGAGAATCGCCGGACGATGCGCGTAATTCGGCAAGCACACATCCACCACCTGCACATCCGCGCGCGCCGCGAGGTCCTCCACATTCGTCGTCCACGCCCGGAATCCGCCTTGCTGCGCCGCGCGTTCCGCCGATTCCGCGCGCGTCGTACAAACAGCCGACAGTTCAATGGGAGGAAGCGAGCTGGGGTAATACTGCGGAATTTCGTGGTAGGCCAGCGCGTGCACCTTGCCAATCATGCCAAAACCGACGAGACCAATGCCGATGCGATCCATAAATCTTGTAGGGGCGGCGTGACGCCGCCCCTACCATTAACCTTTCAACGACCCTGCCATCAACCCGCGTACAAAGAAGGGCCCGAGCAACACGTACAACAGAATCGTCGGCGCGGCAGCGATGAGCGCGGCGGCGAACTGCACGTTCCATTCCACCGTGAAACTGCCCGCGAGATTATTCAGCGCGACCGTGATCGGTTGATTCGCCGGATTATTCGTCACCGTAATCGCAAACAAAAAGTCATTCCAGATATTCGTGAATTGCCAGATGGCGACAACCACAATACCCGGTGCCGAGAGCGGAATCATAATGCGCGTAAAAATGCTAAAGAAATTCGCGCCGTCAATCCGCGCCGCCTCGATCATTTCGTTGGGAATCGTCGCGTAATAATTCCGAAAAATCAGCGCGCACACCGGAATCCCATACACCACATGCACGAACGTCAGCCCCGCCAGCGAGCCGTACAAATGAATCGCGTTCAACGTCGTCACCAGCGGAATCAAAATGCTCTGGTACGGAATGAACATCCCGAACAGGATCAGTGGAAAAATAATATTCGCGCCCGGAAATCGCCATTTCGACAACACATAGCCATTCATCATGCCCAAAATCGCCGAAATCACCGTCGCCGGAATTGCCATCGTCAGGCTGTTGGCAAAGTTGCGCCCCAAGCCCGCAACCGAGGGACTGCCGAACCATGCATCCCGGAAACTTTGAATGCTCAACGTGCGCGGCAAGTTCCACATCTCGTACAGGTTCACTTCGTTATAGCTCTTGAGTCCCGTCAAGACCAAAAGAAAAATCGGCAGCAGGTAATAGGCTACAAATACGACGGCAATCACATACAGGAGTAACCGCGCCCACTGAATGCGCGTCTTTTGTCGCGCAATCGGCGCAGTAATGACCTGTTCGACGGTTTGGGTTTGAGTGCTCATACAGCAGTCTCCGATTTCAGACTGTAGCGCAAATACGGAATGATCAGAATCGAAACGAGCACCAACAAAATAATGGCGATGGCCGCGCCCTGGGCAAAGCGCGTTGCCTTGAACGTCGTCTCGAACATATTGAACGCCAATGTATCCGTCGAAAAACCGGGACCCACGCCTGTCATGGCCACCGTTAAATCGTACAGCTTGAGCGAGATACTGCTTAAAATAATCACCACGCTCAACGTAATCGGCGTGAGCAGCGGCAAATAAATATAGCGAACGACTTGATATTCATTCGCGCCGTCCACGCGCGCCGCTTCGCGCAATTCTTGCGGAATACTTCGCAGTCCCGCCAGATACAGCGCCATCACATAGCCCGACAATTGCCATGTCGCCGCAATCACAATCGAAAACGTGCCAACCGAAATGCCCCAAGTCGGCGATGTCAAAAATTTCAAACCAATTTGATTCAAGAAAAGCCCGACCCCCGCATCGGCATGAATGTACAGCACCGTCGGGTCGGTGAACCAGCGCGGCTTGAAAAATCCCAAGCCGATGTATTCAAACAATTTATTCACACCCGTCGCGCCGAGCTCCGGCGTCCCTGGCGTCAGCAGCCAGCGCCACACCACACCGGTCACAATGAATGAAATCGCAAACGGCAACAGAAACACACTGCGGAAAAAATTTTCGCCGCGAATGCGGCTATCCAGTACCAACGCCAGCCCAAAGCCGATGATGAGGCAGGCAAGCAAAAAGAGCGAAGTGAATCCGACAAAATTGCGGATGTCAATATAAAACCGCTGCGTCTCGATGCCCGCGCCAAACAAAATACGCGCGTAATTGTTCAGACCGACGAACGTAAAATCGGGCGCAGCGCTTGCCCATTTCGTCAGCGAAACATAGCCCGTAAAGCCGATGAACGCATAAACGAAAATGGCAATCAGAATAATCGAAGGCAGCACCATCAACACCGCTGCCCAACGCTCCCAACCCTTTCCCTTCATTTCGGCATCCTCCCGCTTCCCTCCCTGTCATTGCGAGGTGCGCCCGCTTTTGGCGCACACGAAGCAATCTCCTTCCTGCATAATGAGATTGCTTCGCAACCACGGCACGCAATGACAGGCTGTAGGGGCGACGTCACGTCGCCCCTACAAAGTCTTTCTTTCGCGGTTTTCGTCGCGCCGTCGTTTGGCGCACCTATCGCGGATTTCGCGTTCCAACCTTCCTTACTGCGCCACTCCCGCGTCGGTCGCCGCTTGCACCAACGCCGCTTGCGCCGCCGCGACATCGCCATCCGCGCTGAACTTGATGATCGTGTCGGCGAACGCTTGCTTCCACGAGGGGTCAATTGCCGAGCCATGAATGATGATTGGGATGATGCGCGAGACCTTGAAATCCGCCGCCGACGATTTCAGATAATCGTCAAACTTGCTGTAATCGCAGTCCGTGCGCGAGCAAATTGAACCCTTGTTGATGTTAAAGATTTCTTGCGCTTCCTTGCCCGTGATGAGCTTGAGCCAGTTCACCGCGTTGTCGTGGTTCGGCGCTTTTAACGGCAGCGCAAATCCATCCGATACGAGCAAGAACGAACCTTTGTTATTCGGCGCGGGAATCCCTTCATAGTCGGCGGAGGTCTTGTTGGCGTGTTTGAATTCCCCATCCGCCCAGTCGCCCATGATGTTCATCGCCGCTTTGCCGTCAATCACCAGCTTGACCGCCTGATCCCACGAGAGCGAATCGCGGTCCTGATTCGTGTAGGTCAGCATCTTTTTGTACGTCTCTAACGCCTGCGTGACCTTCGGGTCTTTCCACGACATCTGTCCATTGTGCAGACCGAGCATTCCATCCGGGCCAACCGTGCCGAGCAGCACCACTTCAAACGTCTGCGGCCCTTCAAACTTGTTCGCGCCGCCCATCGCCAGCGGCAACACGCCCTTGGCTTTCAACGCATCCGCAACCTTGAAAAATTCGTCAAACGTCGTCGGCGGAGTCAAACCATTATCCGCAAAGATTTTCTTATTGACCCACAACACGTTGCCGCGATGAATGTTCAACGGAACGGTATAGATGTGCCCCTTATAATCGAGCAGCTTCTTTAAATCATCGGGCATCACGCTGCCTTCGGTCTCGTTCACGATGTCTTCGACAGGCGTGAGGTATTTTTCGGGGTCGTATTGAATGACTTCTTTGCCCGCGTGCAGCATGAACACGTCAAACGGGTCGCCGCCTTGCAATTTCGTCAGGTTCGCCGCTTGAAAGTTCACGCCGCCGCCGCCCGCAATCCCCGCGTGCACCACATCCACACCCGGGTACTGCTTCTTGTACAATTCATACAGACCGTTGATGCCTGCAAACTCACCGCCCGAAGTCCACCAGTTGCCCACGAGCAATTGACCACCCGCTGGCTTCGGGAACAGCAGCGCAATGTCGGGGTTCTTGGGGTCAAATTTCGCCATGAACGCGGCGGCTTCATCTTTGGTCGGGATATAAATCTTGGAGCCCGGCGGGACATTATCGGGATTCGTGATCTGGGTGAATGTCGTATCAGCAATATGTTTTGCGTTGGTCAACCCGTAAATCGCCCAGAACCAGTCCTTATTGCCAAGATTCTTATCGGCTAACGCGGCGAGCGTGTCGCCCTGCGCCACCGTGTACGCCTGACCAGCCCCGCCGGTCTGCGGTGCGCTCGTCGCTTGCGTGGACGGCGCGCTCGTCGCTGGGGCGGCGGTAGGAACTGCCACTGGCGCACAACTCATAACGGCGAGGGTCAAGACGACCAATGCCGCGACAAACAAAATGCGTTTCATTCGTTTCTCCTCCTGCAAAATTTACACGGACCCATTGAATGGAAAGTAATAGATAGGGTTTTTCTCGAAGGTTGCACCTCCTTTCATCGGAGCAGTTTATTTAGATTAGAGTCTTTTCCATACGATAGCGTTCGCCTGCTGCATCCAATGCCTGCCGCACCCGCGCCACCGCCGCGCCAATCTCCCCCGTCCCCGGCTGAAATTTGCCTTGCGGCCCTTTCAACAGCGGCGACGACATTTCCGCGACCGTCATGCCTTGCTTGACAAATTCGGCGCAATTCCCCGCATTCACCCCGCCGTCCATCATCAAGTCCACCTGACTGTCCAACCCCGCCGCTTTCAACATCTGGTGCAGTTGATTCAATTGTTTCCCAAACGTCGGATTCACAATATGCGGACTGCGCCCCGCTTGCGGCGGCGTCCAAAAAGGATACCACGTCTCATACTCGACAATATCCACGAACGGCAGCAGCGGCTCAAAATTCCCCAGCGGAATCCCTTCCCAGCCCCACACGCCGACCTTGATGCCATGTTCCTTGACGAAAAAAATATTTTCCACAATCGTTTCGCCGCTCGTCTCAATCGGCAGCGAAATCAAGTCCACACCCGCTTCAATCATCTGCCGCAATTGGTCTTGCGTTGGGCGCATCATTTGCAACTGCGCTTCAATCTCCAACGAGGTACTTTGGCGCGCCGCTTCCAAAATATCAATCCCCCCGCGCGGCATGGCAAATTGCATATAGTGCCCATCGCGCACTTCGATATGAATCCAGTCCGCGCCCGCCTCCTCCAATTCGCGAATCTGCGCGCCCAGCACCGCATAGTCCGCCCAAAACAACCCCGCCGCCAGCTTCACCCGCCGACGCGGATTCCCAATCCGACTCTCCCGTTGTTCACTCATAAATTGATCCGTTGCCGCGTCAAGTAACCGCGAGTCTTGTGACGCTGTGCGTCAAGATGAGTCTGCGCTAAAGAATAGCTGTCATTTCGAACAAAGTGAGAAAGGACAAGGCTATAAGAAACCTCTGCGTCCTCCGCGCCCTCTGCGGTAAATCCACCTATTCCTTCGTGTAGATTCGCGCCGATTCGCGGTTCATGTCTTTTGTACATGGTCGAGGTTCAAAACGGCCTGCGCCGTCTCATCATCCGTGATGAGAACATTGATAAACCCCCCCCGTAATGCGCCTTGAATTGCTTTCGCTTTATATGCGCCCGTCGCCACGCCGATCACGCGCGGAATCGCGCGCAGGGCGTTCAAATCCAGCGCAATCGTGCGTTCACTCAATTCACGCAAAATCAGGCGTCCCTGACAATCGAAATACTGCGAGCAAATTTCTCCGACCGCGTTGCTCTTACGCAATTGCGCCAACTGGGTCGCCGTGAGTAACCGCTGCCGCACAATCGCCGACGACTGCCGCTCCAGCGCGCCGATGCCCACCACTGCCAGCTGCGCATCGCGCGCGAGATTGAGCACTTGGCGAATCGCCGGTTCTTGCATCAGCGCCGTCCGCGTTTCCACATTCTTTACAAACAACGGCGCAGTGAGATTGTAATACTCGCCGCCGAGCTTGCGCGCGAGCGCGCGAGCCAGATTCCCCTCATCCTCCTTCGCGCGCGCGACATGCAAGATACCCACCAATTGCACCACGCGGACATCGCGCCGCGACAGCGTGCCAAATTCTTCGACCACCGCCTGCAGCGTCCCCCCGCGACTGATGCCCACCACAACGCCCGGCGCAATACGTTCCTCCAGATACCGCGCCGCCAGTCGCGCCACCTGCCTTCGCCGTTCGGACATTTCCGTTTCACTCGAACGCAAAACCAGCGCCTCCTTCACGCCAAACCGTTCACACAGCGCGTCGCCGAGCGCCTGCGCGAGCGGCAGTGGATAATGAATGCGAATTTCCACAATGCCTTCGCGCCGCGCTTGACTCAACAGCCGCGAAACGCTCGAACGCGACACGCGCAAACGTCGCGCAATCGCGTTCTGATCTTCGCCCTCATCAAAATACAAATGCGCTACCCGTGCCAGTAATTCGGCTTGCTCAAGTTCTATCGCCATCGCCAAGAAATTGGTTAAATAGATTTTGTTACAACTCATTTCAAAAAGGAATTGGGCGATTCTCACGCCGCGAAATGAGTTTGAACAAGCCTAATATCTCGTAGACAAAGGCTTTTTGAAATGAGTTGTAGTTTACTTCGGGGGAATTGTGAGAATGAAAATTTTTGCAGTTGTCTGCACAATTGTGCAACCATTATCGCAGAACGCAGAGCAGTTGTCAAGAGGGAATTCGACCGCGCCAACGTGGAACCTCAACGTCAAATACAGCCTGACAACCAGTAAGTGCACACCCTACAAGTTAATCTGCGCCTAATAATTCTACCCCTTTGCATAAAAATAAAGCCAAAATTTTCAGGTCACCGCTCATCCTGTTCTCACTTTCCGCTTGGCGTCCTCTCAACTAGATTCGCTAGACTAGATCCAGAAAAGAGGTTCCCATGATAAGAATCACAAAATTCTTTCAATGGCGGACCAAATCGGTAACAACCCTCCTCTGTGGCTTGGCATTGTTTGGTATAGTTACGGTCCTTGGTCCGAATATTGCAAATGCAGAATCATTCGATGAAATCAATAGTCGTGTCGTCCAGGTGGTGCTGGAAGAACATCCCAAGATTTCTCAATACACCGATATTGATGCATCCGCCGATGGATTGGGCAAAAATGCGTGTGGCTTTGTCGCAGCCGCAGCGGCGCTGGGCGGGGAGGATTGGACGCCCCTCGTAGATGAACTTGCGTCAGCAGCGGGAATGGACTATAACCCCGATGCCGGTATTCAACCATCCAAATATGTCACCGCTCTGCAAAAAGTATTTGGTTCAGAAAACGTAGAGGAGAAAAATTCGAGCTCCTTGTCCGAGCTCTATCAACAGCTCGCGGCGGGCAATATCGTCATCGTGGACTTGAAAGTCAATGCGAACCTCGAAGCTCCTTCCGCGACCCCGCCCACCTACGCCCACTTTGCGCGCGTATTAGGCATGGACATGACGCGACAAGAAGTCTATATCGAGAACACATTATACGGTGCGCCGTACTGGACAGTCTCGTTTGCAACGTTTGACCAAGTGTGGCAATCACCCGAAATCAGTTCCACCCTGATCCCCGACCCCCAACACGCCGAACCCGTTACCCGCTGGATGGTCCTTCTCAACCCAACCTCCGACGCCTATTAGCACAAGCAATACCAAAGTATGGAACAAGACCTGCGAGGTTTGTGCGCCGCAAAACGGCGCGAGAAACCTCGCAGGTCTCTTGTAACGCGTCCTCTATTCCCCCTGGGGATCAATATTCCTCTCGCAGCGGTGCTCCACCGCATTTCACGTTCCAAATTTTTCACGTCCGCTGCTGCCCATCCGCTCATTTCACTCCATACTTCAATGCGGCACACAGCATCCGCTTATCCGCCGCGACGTCCTTTTGTCGCCCAATCCGCTGCCAGCGCCATCCCCAACACCCAAATGTGATTCCTTGAGCGACTGCCCTTGAACCCAACCATTAAGCGGGTGTATGATGAGCGTACAGCGTAAACCTTCGAGGTCGGCGATCCGAAGGATCGCATGAGACCCTCGAAGGTTTATAATTAGCTCCAAGGACCCAGCTCAAGGAGAACGCCCATGCCCACCCCCGCCCGCTTCCAAACCCTCGCCGTCATCGGCAACGGCATCATCGGTCATGGCATCGCGCAAATCTTTGCGACCGCTGGCTATGACGTTCGGATGATGGGGCGCAGCGCGCAAAGTTTAAACGCCGCGCTCGAACGCATCCGCGCCAGCCTCGCGCATTTCGAGGCGCATCAACTCATCACCGCGCACGAAATAGAACAAGCGATCGCGCGGATTACAACCTCAACCGATTTAAAAGAGGCAGCGGACGCGGAATTGGTCATCGAAGCAGTAACCGAAGACATTCCCCTCAAGCTGGAAATCTTTGGACAACTGGATGAAATCTGTCCGCCCCCTGCCATCCTCGCCTCGTCCAGCGGTCAGCCTGCCAGCAAGCTCGTGGCCAAGGTAAACCACCGCGCGCGCGTCATCGCCACCCATTTCTGGTATCCGCCGCAGCTCATTCCCCTAGTCGAAGTCTGCGCCGGGCCCGAAACCGCGCCAGAGATTGTCCCTTGGGTCTGTCAAGTATTACAAAGCGTGGGCAAAGCGCCGGTCGTCATCAACCGCGAAATTCCCGGCTTTATCGGCAACCGCTTGCAGTTCGCCATGCTGCGCGAAGCGTGGTCGCTCTGGGCGTCCGGTGCCGCCTCCGCCGAAGCGATTGACACCGTTGTCCGCAACAGCTTTGGGCGTCGTCTCGCCATCACCGGGCCCATCGAGTCCGCCGATGTCGGTGGACTCGATACCTTTTACGCCTTTGCGTCCTTCATGTTCCCCGAACTCGACACCAGCACCGTACCTCCTGATGCCATCCGTGAGCTCGCCGCGCAAGGACATCGCGGTCTCCCCAGCGGACGCGGCGTGTACGATTGGTCACAACGCGACGGCAACGCCCTCCTCGCCCAACGGGTCGAAGAGCTCTTCCGCCATCTCCAACGCGATAAAGAGAAACGACAAGATTGAAATTTACCGCATCATCCGCTGTCAGCCTCTGCGGTAAATTATTATTCTTCCTTCGCGTCAATGCGTCGCGCCGCCAAGCGCGCAAAATTCAGCGGTTCTCATCCCTCGCAAACAGCAAGACCATCACTGCCAGCAGAAACCAGACAACAACGCTCACCTTTGTGCTCACTGCCACCGCATCCACCAGGCCGTGCGTCAAATACACCACATACCCCGCCAGCACCCCCGCCGCAACCCAGCCCTGCGTCATCTCCCGCGTGCGATAGAGCGCGACGATTCCAACGCCCAGCGCGCTCGTCACCAGACCGAGAAATGCGACCAGCCCCGGCACGCCATAATCCACGCCCATCTGTAAATACAGATTGTGCGCGTGAGGCAGCGGGGCAGTCATACTATTCACGAACACCGGATAAAAGCGAAAGAGCATCTCCGGAAAACGTCCCAAGCCGATTCCCGTAAATGGAAAATCCTGAAGCATGGACAGCGCGCGATTCCACAGCTCCAAGCGTCCGTTCGCTTTTGCCGACACCTCATCCGACAAAAAGAAATTCGCCGCGCTCGCCGCGCCGAGCCAATCGAATGCAACCACCGCGCAAACAACACCCACCGGCGCGAGCCAAATCGCACGCGGCGCACGCCAGAAAATCAGTACAACCAACGCCGCGCCCAATCCCAGCACCGCGCCGCGCGATTGGGTCAAGACCACCACCGCGCCGAGCAGCAACGATAAAACCAACAACGCGCCCCGCGCTTTCCACGACACCGCTTCCGCGCGGCTCGCCGCCGCCGCCCAACACAGCGGAATTACCGGCGCAACCGCGCCCGCGACAATATTTGGTGTAAATCCACTCGGATTGAAAAAGGGAAAATCCAGATGAGGCACAATGGACAGCAACTGGGGAATCGAAAAAAATTTTTCCGAATAGCGCAAACCCAGCGCGCCAAGCAAACCCATCCCCGCGCCGAGCAAAATGACCAGCCAGACCGCTCGGCGCACCTCGCGCGCCGAACGCACCTCGCGCGCCACACCCCAATCGCTCGTACGGTTACGCACGAACACTCCATTCACCACCCCATAAAACAACGCCACCCCACCCAGCAATTGCCCAAAGGTAACCAGACTCGTTTCACGCTCTGCCGATACGGCGACGCCCACCGCGCCCATCCCCAACAAAAGGACGATGGGCAAATCCAGCGGCGTTGCCCTAGACCACCTGCCGCCTGCCATCCGTCGCGCCAGCCAAAAAAGGGGAATCGTCCCTATCGCCGCGGCGAACAAAATCGGCGGGAGACTGCTAGCAAGCAGCAGCGGCAAACCGTAAATCCACAACAACCAGAACTCATGGTTCGCCACAAACGCCGCCGCGCGCCCCAACAACTATTTGTCTCCTTCGCCGAGCAGCATCACGCGCAGCGTGTCCACCAAAATTTTCAGATCCAGCGTCAACGAGCGCGCGTACGCATAATACACATTCATCATAAACGCCTGTTCCAGCGTCACCTGCCCGCGCGCCGTCACTTGCGCCAAGCCCGTCAACCCCGGTCGCACTTGGAAGCGCGCGCACGCCCATTCTGGAAAAAATTCAATTTCATACGGCAGACAGGGGCGCGGCCCCACGAGCGCCATATCCCCGCGCAGCACATTCCACAGCTGCGGCAATTCGTCGAGACTGTGCTTGCGTAAAAACGCGCCGATGGCAGTCACACGCGTTGGGTCAATCACTTTGCCCTTGCCCTTTTGTTCCACAAACGCGCGAAACTGTTCCCGCCGCGCGGCTTGGTCATGCTCCGGGTCCATCACGCGCATCGAGCGAAATTTGCGGCACACAAAACGCCGCTGCCCTTGTCCAACGACCGTTGTTTTATAAAAAATTGGCCCCGGCGAAGAACGTTTGACCAAAAGCGCCAAAACGACGAACAGCGGCGCGCACACGACGAGCGCGAGTATGGACAAAATAATATCGCGGAGGCGGAACGCCCATTCCCCTTGCGCGGGCCCCGCAGGAATACGAATCCAATAGCGCCCTTCGCGTGCGACCCCAAATCGCCGCGTCAGGTCTTGCACCCACGCGCCCGTCAACCAAACCGCGCGCCCAGCCTTCCGTTCTTGCTCCACGCGCTGCCAAATCTCTTCGGGATTCGCGGCGTCCTCTGCCGCCCCATCCAGTTCCAAAAAAATATCCATCGCGGCGTGCAAAGTTGCCAACGTGGAATCAAGCATAAAGTCCCTTCTAAAAAACAATCAAGCGTGCGCTGGCTTCGTTCTTCATTTAGTCGGTTCCGTAACTGAAACCAAGCCTCTCCCAGAAACCCGCGCCATCTCCTGCACCACCTCAAAAAATCGTGCCCGTTCTTGCTCCCACGAATGTTCCGCAAAAAATGCACGCGCCTGGCGGACCATCTGCGCGCCGCGCGCCGGCTCCCGATACAAACTCATCACCCGCGCCGCGAATTCCGCCGCATCGCCAACGTCCAGATAATCAACCATCGTATCATCAAAATAATAACCGATCGCTTCGCTGCGCGAGGCAATCACGGGCACACCGAGTAGTAGCGCCTCTGCCAGTTTCGTCGAAAAGCCCCACGCCGTGACCGCATCCTTGCGATGCGTGGCGACCGCAATATCCGCTGACGATACGAGGGCGGGAATTTGATCCAACGCCACGGGCGGAAGAAATTCAATATGCGCCCCCAATTGCAAACGCGCCGCCAGTTCCTGCAAGCGTTCCAGGTCGTCCCCTTCGCCGACAATCCGCAAGCAAATATTCGGAATCGTCTCCCGCAATTGGGCGACCGCCTGAATCACAATATCCAGGCCATAGATTAAAGTGACGGTGCCGGTGTACACGAGCGTAAATCGCCGCGGCTGCGCCCGTTCTAGCGGGTTCATCGTCTTGAAAATTTTCGGATCGGGCACATTCATCACAATCGAAATTTTCGTGGGCGGCGCGCTACGCACATACAGCAACGGCATCCGCGCATTCGTCGTAAGCAAATGATCGGCAAACGCAAAGCTCACCCGTTCTTCCCATAGGAGCATTCGATTCAACCAATGCGTCGGTGGAATACCAAATCGTACTTGATAAATTTCCGGCATCGGGTCATGCGTATCCAGCAAAATCGGCGTGCCGGTCAGTTTCGGCAGCCACGCCGCAAACACCAGCGCATTGGGCATGGTGTGAATGTGGATCAGATCGTACCGCCGACGCAGCTGTTGGATGCTCAAGCGCGCGCTCGCCAGCAAAAAAAAAGCCGCATACTCAAGCACGTAACGCAGCTTGCGCCCGCGCTTGTGTTGCAGCGGCACGCGTTGAATATGAATCGAGCTCCCCAATTCGCTCCTCGCTGGTTCACCCAGTGCGCGCAAGCAGATAACATCAACCTCCCAACCCGCATCCGCCAACGCCTCCGCTTCGCGTCGCACACGCGGATCGCGCATAAAGTAAGAACACGAAATTTCACAAACCCGCTTTGCCATGCCTAGCGCGCAATCCATTCTTCCAGTTCCGCCCGCTGCCGTTCCCACACCTGGCGTTTTTCCTGCGCCAACGCTTGAATCTCAACACGCCGTTGCGCTTCTTCGACCTGCATCCGACGAACCCCTTCCGCAATTCCCGCCGCCGTATTCCGAACAAAAACCGCGCCGCAGCGATAATAGCGTCGCAGCGCAGGCTGGTCGGAAAGAATCAACGGCTGCCCCAAATACATCGCTTCCCAGGCCCCCAACTGCATCGCATCCGCACGCGTCGTCAACACCATCACCGCGCCCGCGCTCGCCATCTCGGCAAAATACTCCGCCCACGGCAAGAATCCAGTAAACGTCACATTGGCCGGTGGGTTCGCCACCCAGGCCGGAGCCGCACGCGTGAAATCCCCCGTAATATGAAAGACAACGTCCGGCAACTGCCGCGCCGCTTCCAGTACCACTGGAAGCGGCTCGTCAAACAAAAAATTGGAAATCACCTGTACCCGAAATTTTTTTTCGCCCGCCGCGCAAGGACTAACGGTCTCACGCACGGGATTCCCTTGCACAACCCCTTCGGGTTGGAGTGCCGCAGGCGGCTCCTCCGAATTAATCACCCGTCCTGTCCAATCGCGTGTCCGTGCGAAAATCTGCTCGCCGTGCACAAGAGTCGCCGTTGCGCGCGCCGCCAGCCAACGCTGTAACGGCAGACTCCACCCCCATTTTTTTGTGTTAAATGGACTAGAATGTAAATCTACCACCCAGCGCGCGCCCGTGCCCCGCGCATAGAGCGCTACAACCAATCCGGCAAAGACCGGCGGACTTTGGACAAAAATCACACGCGGTTTTGCTCCATGCAGCCGCTTCCACGTCACGCGCGCCTGTTCGAGATACCGCAGCGGCAATAGGAGCGGTTGCTGTTTGAGCCGACGCGCTTCAATTTCCCACAGCGCGAACGGAGGTTGAAACGCCGCCGCCAAATCGCGCGCCCTTCCGCTATTCCGCACCCACGTAATAAAGACCCTATCGCTCATCCCCGTTTCTCATCCACGCCCTGCCCACCGCGCATCGCCCACTTCCCTCTCCAACCTCCGACCTGCTACCTCCCTACACCAGCCGCCAAAGGGTCCGCGCCCGTTGCAGCTTATAAATCACGCGAAAGACCCGGAACGTCACCCGCCAACGCGCGAGGCAAATACGATTCGTCGTGTATGCCGTCCAGCGCTTTGCCCAATCCGCGAATCGCGCCTCCTCCGTCAGCGCATGAAAAATTATCATCCCGTCAATATGCACCTGGTGATAAAAGCGCGTCGCCAAATAATTGCGCGGCGTTAGCGCATAGCGCGTCCAGTACCCTGTATCATATTGCGCGGCGCGATTGCGTAGCGTTGCCAGCCCTTCGTCCAGCAGCTCTTGCGCGCGTGCATCTTGCGTCGCGCGCACATAATCGTACAACCCCCACAGCGCGAAAATAAATCCATTCAAAATATGCGCCGAACCCGTCGGCGCGGTCGAAGGTGTCTCCTCGTACCAAACATCCCCCTGCGCGCCCACTTCGCGGCAGCCGCCCTCCGGCGCGCCCTGCTCAAAGGAACGAATCGCTCGCGTCGCGCTTTCCATGTAACTGGCTTTCGGAGCGAGCTCATACGCCCGCAGCAACGCCGAAAGATTCAATCCCTGTGACATCCCCGAAATCCACGGCGGCATCATCCAGTACTTGAAATTCGGAAGCTCATTCTCCCAGCCAAATCCCGTTCGACTCGCGCCTTGCCGCTCCACCAGGCAGTCTGCGACCGCCAAAAATTTTTGCTTGAATGCGGAATCATTCGTGCACAGAAAACGTTCATGCAACGCGAGAGCGTACGCCCCCGTTAGGATCGGAAAAGAACGCGCCCCAAGCGGATACCCATAATCCAGCAGCGGCACGCCCGCCGCATTCATCGGACGAGCAATGGCCAGCTCATACGTAAAATCGTGATAATAATGGTCGAGCCGCGCCCCGCGCAGCGTCAACCCCTCCGGTATGCGGCTCTCCTTTTTCATGTCACCCCAAATTCATTCGCCCCACGTTAACTGCTTACTGCCTACTTTGCCTCCAACTCCACACCACCCCCACACTCAATGCCACCAACGTCCCGAACGCCAAGCTCCCACTCGCCCCGACCATCCCATAGCGCATCGTCAAAAAAGGTCCCACACCGACCGCCGCCATCAATCCGCACAACATCGTCATGCCCTGCACCTGCGGCGTGCCCAAACCCGTCGCGTGCGCATTCAACACCATGCACAGCGCATAAAACAACATCCCAATTCCAATCACCAACAGCGCCGGTGCCGCTTGCTCATAGCCCGCACCAAATAACCGATTCAGCAGCAATGGACTTGTCAAAGCAAACAACACGATCAGTCCCAGATTGCTTACCACAGCAATCAGCAGCGCGAGTTTCAAATTGTGCCGCGAGGCATTCCCGCGTTCTTCCGCCGTTTTCGGCATCAGCACGCCATACAGCGCATTCGGAATCACAGCATAGGCCGTCGCCAGCGCCTTTGCCGCCGCGTAATAGCCCACCGTGGTATCGGGCGCAAACAGCGCCAGCCAGATCAAGTCCATGCCGAAAAGGGTCTGATACGCGCCATGCGAAAGAATCAGCGGAGCCGCGAAACGGAGCGCCGCGCCATACTCCTTTTGATTTCCGCTGCCCAACGCCAGCCGAAGGCGCTGCGGCTTGATCCATTCAAACAGAAACAACGTCACAAAATACGACAAGCCATAGCTCGCCATCGCCACCGCCAGTACCAATTGCGGAAACCACAGCGCGCTCACAATGACCGGAAGAAGCTGAAAAATATTGCTTACCGCCGCATAAAACGCCGCTTTGCCAAATTCTTGCGCCCCTTTATTAATTCCCAGATACGTGTACGAAAACGACAAGCCCAAAATCATCAGCGCCGTTCCAATCACCACCGTCATTCCATCCGGCGCAGCCCCCAGCGCAAAGAACAGCCCAAGCGCCGAACCAATCAGGCTCAACGTCATCACCGCCCCAATCGGCTGCGCGTCCGCGCGCGCGCGACTTGCTAGATAATGCATCAGCGTCAACGAAAACGCAGCCGCCAAAATCGAACCCAGATACCCCAGCGTTAATCCAAACCGAAAAATCCCATACTGCCCCGGCGCAACCAGATGCGCCAGCAGCACATAAAACCCGAATGCCAACACTTTGGCGAGAACATCCCCCACCGCCAGCAGCGACGTCGCGCGCAGCAACGCGCCCTGACGCAGCTGCGCCGCACGTGGAAACGCCACCCCATTCAACCATTGCAATCTATTCACGCACGCACCCAACTATCAGCACCCATCCGCTTATTCGTTCGCGTCGTCCAATGCCGCAGCATCCACTGACAACCGCCGACTCCCATACGTCCCCGCCGCCGTACACCCAACCAACGTCCAGATCGCTTCGCTCACCCCCGAATTCGTAAAATAACTATCCGTGATAGACATGACACTCACCCCCACCAGCACAATAAACGCGCACAACGCGACCGGCTTGAGCACGCCAGCATATTCCCGAAACGTTCTATACGATTCCACCAACCCCCGCACAATAAAATACACGAACGCGACAACGTACAAAATCCCGCCCCGAAACAACAGCGCGATATATTGATTCTCAAAACTAATGAAATCAGGCGGCATCGTCCCGCGATACCCCAACAGCCAATCCGACGGCGCAAGCAAACGTAACGAATCAGTCCAATGAACGATTCGCACCAAAAGCGTTGCCGGCACCAGGCGGCCCCGTTCCCGATATTGAAAGTGAAGACGCAAAATAATCTGCTGGGCAAAAACAATTCCGCCCACGACCAACCCCAGCCCGCCAAATCCCCACACCCACAGCGGCATTCGACGGTAAAACACCAGCAGCAGCACAAACATCAACACCGCGCCGATAATCGCGCTGTACCCGCCTGCGGGAATAAATCCAAAAAAGCAAATCACCAACGCCAGCCCCACAAAACGACGCGGGATTTCCGCCGGCGCATAGAGCAACAGCGTCAAGCAGACAAAAATATTGATCGCCAAAAACGCGCCATACGCTTGCGGCGAACCTAGTAACGACATCACGCGCGGATAACCAATCGCAATATTCCGCGTCAGGTTATACGATGGATAGTACGTCTCAATAAACTGCCGCACGCCGACCAAGTCGCGCGCTTCCAGCATCCCAATCAACGCAATCACGACCCCCGCCGCCACCAGCGCCAGCACACAGCGCAATACATTTTTCGGACGGTCAAGCACTATCATCAAAATTCGATACAACATATAAAATTGGATCAAGTCAAAAAAATGCGCGACGTTTCCCAGCGCAACCGTTTCGCTCGTAAGCCAATAAACGACCAGTGGAAGCAGCGTACCACTCAAAAAGAGCAATCCAAACAGCGGCTCCAGCCACGACGTTCGCAATAAAAAATTTCGCCCTTCCGCTCCCGCCGCCAGACTCCACGCGACCAGCAAGCCAAACCCCACCAACAAAATCAGCTCATTAAAATGAAAAAAGGGAATGGGGACCCCGCGCGGCAAATTCGACGTGAGCGGCGTCAAAAAAAGTACACCCACCGCAACCCACACCCGCCTTTCCGCAAACCCCCCCGTGTGTTCTCTATCCGCCAAACGCGCCAATCGAAACAGGGTCGGCGTCATTCGAGTTTGTCCAGACGCTTGCGCGCCGTTGCCCGATTCGGATCAAGCGCCAGCGCATGTTGATAGGCGCTGCGCGCTTGATCCGTTTCGTCGAGTTTTTCGTACAAAATTCCCAACTGCTCGTACACCCACGCCTCATTCAGCCCCAAACGATTTGCCGTTTCAAATGCCTCCACCGCCTCCTGCGTTCGTCCCAATTGCACACAAGCCATACCCAATGCAACAAACACAGTCACCTTTTGGGGATCCAATCGGCGCGCGGCTTCCAACAATGGCAGCGCGTCTTGCGCGCGATTTTGACGCAAGCGCAGCAGCGCCAGGGCGTTCAGGGGCGCGGCCTCGTTCGGCGCAAGCGCCCGCGCCTTTTGCAGCCAAACTTCCGCGCGGTCATACTGCTTATCCTCGATTAAAATTCGCCCGAACACCATGTACGCTTCAATCTCATTCGGACACTGCGTCACGATTCGTTCAATCTGCGCCGACGCCTTCGCTGTATCCCGGTGCGCCCACCACGCGGCAGACACCGCCCGCGCTTGATACAAACAATCGTCCGGCGCAAGCGCCACCGCGCCTTGATACGCCGCGCTTGCCAATTCCCACTGTTGTTGCGTCGAAAGCACGTTCGCCGCTTCTTGCAGGGGACGCACCAATTTCGCCGCCTTCCAAATATCAATCGCGGATTGCCAATCCCCCGCCTGCGAATAACATTGCCCGAGCCAATAGGGCGCAATCGGCTCTAGGGGATGCGACCGAAGATAGTCTTGCAAATACGGCACCGCCGCCGGACAGTTGCCCGCAAAGAATTCGACCATGCCCTGTCCCAGCGCTTGTTTCACGCCCGCCGCTTGAAACGCGGCGAGTATAGATTGGATTCGGTCCGCCGATGTTGGGGGGGATTCTTGCGCGACGAGATACGTCAATTCCAAAAAGCCGCGATTCCGCGCCAATGCTTCTTCGAGGCGTGAACCAAGCGCGAGGAGCCCAATCCCTATCGCACACAGCGCAAGGACCCACGTGAAATTTTTTGCCAACCGCGCCTGACTCATAAGCAAATTATTTTTGAAAAAATAACGCGCCATCTTTCAAGAATGTCGTAACAACTCTGGAGAGATGGCGCGTCCCGTTCACAGACGAGCCAGAACAACATTCACTACAGAAATTACAGGATACTCGAAACCCGAATGTCGCTCGGATGGAGGCAGCCCAAACGTATTCCGTTGGTTATAACACAGAGCGCGTCACGTTTCAACTTCATTTGTTAGCGCGTGCTCCGCCAATTCCCGCGCGAGCCGCACCGCGCCCACAATCGGCTCATGCACCAATTCAATTGGCGACGCGCGGCCGCCCTCCCGTTCCAATTCACCAATCAACTTTTCGCGCAGAAAGAGTGAACCAAGCAATAGCCCACCCGTTAAAGCCAACGGAAACGCCGATGCATTCAATTCCAACGCGCGACTCACTGCGCGCACCGCCAACGCCAACGCGTACGCCGCCTCGCCCACCAATCGCTCCGCCACCGCGTCCCCCGTTTCCGCCGTTCGCACCACCACTTGCGCCACGCGCGCAATCTCCGCATGACTCAATCCCGAACGATAGACCTTGGTCGTCAAATCATCTACTGCGGCCAAATGCCAAAACTCCAAAATCGCATCCAGCAAACGCGTGGATTCGCCACGTCCATCCGCCGCTTGCGTTGCCGCGCGCAACCCTTGACGCGCAAGGTCGAACCCGCTCCCTTCATCCCCCATCAAATAGCCCCAACCCCCCGCGCGTGCCGTCTCTCCTGCCCGATTCCTGCCCCAGGCAAATGACCCCGTGCCCGCAATCAACGCCACGCCCCAATTCTCAACCGCGCCCGCCGCCAGCACAATCTCCGCATCATTCACGACGCGCACCCGTTCCGCAATTCGAGTCCGCGCCCACTCGCTCAATTCATTCTGCTCACGCGTCCCCCCCGCGCCCCCCAAGCCCATCACCAGCGCATTCACCCGTTCACGCGGCAAATTCGCCTGCTCAAACGCCCGCGCGATTGCCATATCCAACTCCCGTTCCGCCGCCTCCAGCCCATGCACCATCGGATTCGACGTACCGCCATGCCCCGCGCCCAACACGCGCCCTTCCCCGTTCGCCAGCTGCGCCCGCGTCCGCGTCCCCCCTCCATCAATCCCAAGAATCAAATTATTCATTCAAAGTAAACTTTCATTTCGAAAAGTAAATTGTCATTTCGAACGCAGTGAGAAATCTTAGCCTGCGCGAAAGAGAGATTTCTCACGCCGATGGAATCATCGGAACGTCCGAAATGACAAGCCTATCCCAAATCCTCTGCGTCCTCTGCGGTAAATATCTTTCTTCCTTCGCGTAGATTCGTCGTCACGCGTAGCGTGACAAAGATTCAGCGGTTGCGTTACTCTCTTGCCAGTGCGCGCCGCACCGACCCACCCGCCGCCGCCAACCGTTCCCGTGCCGCCTCCCGCGCAATCCCCGCATGATGCATCACAATCGCCGTCTTGACATCCCCCGCGCGATCCAGTAATGCTTGCGCCTCCTCTCTCGGCAGCGCGGTAGTGCGTTCCACCATCCGCCGCGCCCGTTCCCGCAACTTTTGATTCGTCGGCTGCAAGTCCACCATCAAATTGCCGTACGTCTTCCCGAGCTTGATCATCACCGTCGTGCTAATCATATTCAACACCAATTTCGTCGCCGTCCCCGCTTTCATCCGCGTCGAACCTTCGATCACTTCGGGACCCGTCAATGGCGCAATATACAATTCCGCCATCTGATGAATCGGCGCAGGAAACGTACATGCCAGGCTAATCGTCAACGCGCCGCGCGCCCGCGCTTCTTGCAGCGCGCCAATCACGTACGGCGTCCGCCCACTCGCCGCAATCCCCACCACACTATCCTGCGCGCGCACGGCCAGCCGCACAAGGTCCTCGCGTCCCAATTCCAGCTTATCCTCCGCGCCTTCCACCGAGCGAAACATCGCCTCCTCGCCGCCCGCCATCAGACCAATCACCAATTCACGCGGCACACTAAACGTCGGCGTCATCTCGCTCGCATCCACAATCCCCAACCGCCCTGACGTGCCCGCGCCCACATAAATCAAACGCCCGCCCTCGCGCATCCGTGTATAAATCGCATCCACCGCCGCCGCAATATGCTCCAACTCTGCCGCCACCGCATCAATCACCCCCCGGTCTTCGTCGTTGATGAGCTGCAAAATTTCGCGCGTCGAACGCAGATCAATATCCGTCGCGCGCGGATTATTCATTTCCGTCAACGGCCAAGCCGCAAATTCATCTGCTTTATCCACCGCGCCTCCCGAATGAACCTATTGACAACGCGCGCCCTTTGGGATTATATTACTGGTATAGACCAGTTGTCTAGCCCTCACATTGTTCCCTAAACTTCACCTCACCCCTGTAAATTTACTTGTTTTATGAACCTGCGTTCTTCGCCTGCAGACATCGCGTCCGCCGACCGCCAGCGTTCCATTACGGGTATAGACCAATTGTCTAGCCTCCGGCTCAACCGCCGCGCCAACACGCCCCTTTTTAAACAAATTGCTGCACAGCTCCGCCAGCAGATTGAACAAGGCACGCTGCATTTAGGAGATGTCATCCCCGGCGAACGCGAACTTGCCGAATCGCTCGACGTGAGCCGCATGACCTTGCGCGCGGCGATTGATGAGCTCGTGGATGAAGGACTGCTCTTGCGCCAGCGCGGACGCGGCACCGTTGTCGCACATGTCCGTATCAACAAACAGGCGCAAGTCATGGGCTTTATGTCGTTCAGCGAAGAAATGCATTCGCGCGGTCTCGAACCCTCCTCGCGCATCCTCGCCTTCAAAAGCGAAGTTGCCGATGCGGGCGTCGCTGCCCAGCTCGATTTGCCGCTCGGCGCGCAAGTCATTCTCCTAAAACGCGTGCGCCTTGCCAACGGCGAACCAATGGCGCTCGAACGCTGTTACGTGCCGTACGAACGCTTTCGTCGTCTCTTGAATTTCGATTTGTCCACCCGTTCATTGTACGACATTCTCGAAAAAGAATTCGATACCCGTCCAACCTTGTGTGAAGAAACCGTCGAAGCCATCGCGCTCGCTGCGCCCGAAGCGCGCGAGCTCCGCGTCAAACGCGGCAGCCCCGCGCTCCTCGTCACCCGCGTCACCCGCGATGCGCGCGGCGCGCTCATCGAAGCCGAACAAACCACCTATCGCTCCGACCGCTACCGCATGGTCTTTATTCGACAACGCTAATTCCAAAATCAGCGCAGGCTGATTTCGCAGCGACGTTCTTTGTCGCACGTTGCTTGCGACTTGAGTCGCCCGAAGGGAATCGCCCGAACTAAAATGCTCATTCTCGGCATGATGTCTGGAACTTCCACCGATGGAATTGACGCCGTTATAGTTCAATTCTCCGAATCGAACCACGACTCTGTGCCCCAATTTAGTCACGCAGTTCGGCTCGACACTGATTATCCGCTTATCCGCTCTAATCCGCTGTCCGCGCCCAATCCGCTGTCCGCGCACCATCCGCCGACCGCGCCCGCGTGGAAAATTCTCTATCACCTCCATCTCCCCTTCCCCGCCGACCTCCGCCAAGAAATTCTCGCGTGCCTCCGCGCCGATACCGGCACCGTAGATCGCATCTGCGCGCTCAACTTTAATTTAGGCGAAATCTACGCCAATGCCGCGCTCCAAGCTCTCCGCGCGGCGGGACTCGAACCCTCCCAAGTAGATTTAATCGGCAATCACGGACAAACCGTCTGGCACATTCCCCAGCATTCCACCTTACAGCTCGGGTCGCCCGCCGTCCTTGCCGAACGCACCGGCATCACCACCATCAGCAACTTTCGCGCCCGCGACATTGCCGCAGGCGGACATGGCGCGCCGATGGTCGCCTTCATGGACGCGCTGCTCTTTACCGACGAATCAAAAAATCGCGCCCTCCAAAACATCGGCGGCATCGCCAACGTCACCTATTTGCCCGCGCAGCATCCCGAACAATCCTTTGCCTTCGACAGCGGCCCCGGCAACCTTCTCATTGATGATGCGGTACGCCGCGCGACGAATGACGAACTCCAATACGACGACGCTGGCAAACTCGCCGCGCAGGGCAACGTCAACACCGCCTTATTGAATGATCTCTTGACCCATCCCTACTTTCGTCAAACGCCGCCGAAAACCACCGGGCGCGAACTCTTTGGCGCACTAATGGGCGAAAAAATTTGGGACGAAGCCAAAACGCGCGGCATCTTGCCAGACGATTTAATTGCCACGCTCACCATGTTCACCGCCAAATCCATCGCCGACGCGTATCACAATTTTCTACCAACCATCCCCAGCGAAATCATCGTCTCCGGCGGCGGCGCAAAAAATCCAACACTGCTCGCCATGCTCCAATCCGAACTCGACTCGACCGCCCGCGTCCGCACCATTGACGAATTCGGCATCCCATCCGACGCCAAAGAAGCCCTCGCTTTTGCTCTGCTCGCCTACGAAACCTGGCACGCGCGCCCATCCAATGTGCCAAACGCTACCGGCGCGCGTCACCCCGTCATTCTCGGCGACATTACACCCGGCAGAAATTGGCGCGACGACGATGACGCCTCATCGCGCATAGCGCGTCGGACAGGCACAGTGCGCGATGAGGCGTCAAGACGGAGGACGAATAACGAATGATAAATGAACTTTACTTACTCTTTTAAAAAATAGGAAAGGAGGAAAAGAGCAGAGCATACTAGTTTCTCAATTTATCAATGTTTGGAGAATGAACTTTTTCGACGTTTGGCGGTCTGATGAAGGTGGTCATCCGTCCACCGTCGTCCGTCAGGAGCTTGCCCCGAGCCAAGTCGAGGGGTCATCTCGAGGAGGAGAATCATGCACAAAAAGTTAATCTATAGCTTTATCGCCATCGCGCTCGTGCTCGCGCTTGCCGCGTGCGCCGCGCCTGCGACACAACCAACTTCCGCGCCACCGACTTTAGCTGGCGCGCAGCCAACCACCGCCGCCGCGCAGCCCACCGCGGCGGGAGCTGCTACCGCCGTGCCATCGCCTGCGCCCACCGTCGCTCGCACCGCCAAAGGCGGCATTCGCAAGAGCAACAGCGGTTATAAAGGCACGTTGAGCTTGTGGGTGCTCGGGTACACGCCCGGCAACGCATTCGCCAACCCATTCGATAACGCCGTCGCGCAGTTTATGACCGACAATCCCGACATCAAAGTAGAAATCACCGGCTATGCCCCAGACGACGCGGGCTTTGCCAAATTGCAGACCGCGCTCCAAAGCGGGCAAGGCATTGACCTCTTGCGTCTGCCGTCCGACCGCTTGCCCGGTTTTGTCGCCGACGACCTCATCGAGCCGATTGACGATTATCTCACCGATGCAGACAAAGCCGACATTCTCCCCAACGTCCTCGACGTAACCCGCGTCAAAGATGGCAAAGCGTATGCCTGGCCCCTCTGGGTCGTCCCAATGGGCATGTACCTGAACAAAGATGTCTTTGCCGAAGCGAACGTCGAACTGCCCCCGCACGATTGGACGTGGGACCAATTCGTGGACACCGCCAAGAAACTCACCTTCAAACGCGCCAACGGCGATCAGGTCTATGGTTGGGCGGGCTTTGTAGATCCCGGCGTCATCAACACGTGGGGCTTGTGGATGAATCAAGACCCCAGCGTGCGCCCCATCACCAAAGACGGCAAATATGGATTTGACACCGATCTCGCCAAAGCGGGTCTCCAACGCTTTGCCGACCTCGCGCTCGTCCACAAAGTGACGCCGCCCGACTTTGGTTCAATGAAAGACGCCGATGTGAAAGGCGGGTTCATCAACAAATCCATCGCCATGATTGTGGATGCGACCGGTCCCGCCGCACAGTTCAAAGCGGCAAAGGTCAACTTTGAAATCTATCCGCTCCCGACATACAATGGCAACAAGCTCACCGTCGGCGCGGTCGGTCTCATCGCCGTCGCCAAACAATCCGACGCCGTCAAACGGCAAGCCGCCATGGACCTCGCCCGCTACCTGACCAGCGCCGAAGTGCAGGAAGATGTCCCGCCCGGCAGTAACGTGCCGACCGGGTTCTATCTCGCGCCCGGCGCGCGTAAATCGGTCAAGGTCGTGGACCCGCTCGACAAATTCATTCCCGTCCTGCCCGATATGTGGATCACGCCGCTCGTCGTGGACTGGGCAAAATTCACGCGGCTGTTCCATCCCGAATACCAGAACATCATCTACGGCAAAGAAAAACCCGGCGAAGCCATGGACAAAATCGCCGCCGAAGCCGCCGGGTATCTCGGCATCAAGTAAACGTGTGTAATAGACCTGCGAGGATTTTGAATCCTCGCAGGTCTCTCCCAACTCGTGACCTCTGTTCGCACTTTTTTCAAACGCTACGGCTGGAGTTATGCCTTTATCCTCCCCAGCCTGCTCACCTTTGCGGTCTTTACCCTCATCCCCGTCCTTTGGTCGTTCATCATCTCATTCCAAAAATACAGCCTCGCGCGCGGCGGCACGTGGGTCAACCCGTTCTATGCCAACTATCTCCAATCCTTCACCATGCTCAACGGCATCTTTATAGATGCCATTCGCAACACCATCGTCTATACCATCTTTACCGTCAGCGCGAACATTCTCATCGGCTTGATTCTCGCTTCCTTAATTCAACCCTTGAGCAATCGGCTCCGCACCTTTTTCCGCGCCGCGTACTATCTTCCCGCCGTCACCAGCGCGCTCATCATCGGTCTCACGTGGGCGTACATCTTCAACGCGCAGTGGGGCTTTGCCACCTATCTCACGCGCGCCCTCGGCTTGCCGCCCATCCGTTGGCTCTCCGACCCCAACATCGCGCTCGCCAGCATCACCCTCTCCGCCGTCCTCACCATTCCCGCCACCGCGATTGTTCTCTTCAGCGCCGCGATGGGCAGCATCCCCCAAGAATATTATGAAGCGGCAGAGCTCGACGGCGCGAACCCGATTCAACGCTGGTGGAACATCACCGTCCCGCTCCTCAAATCCACCACGCTCTATCTCACCGTCCTCTACACCATCGCCAGCTTTGAAGTATTCGAGCGCATCTATGTCATGGTCCCAAGCGGCGTCGGCAACTCGACCCAAACCATCGTCACCCAAATTTACGCCAATGGCTTTAAAGAATTCGATTTCGGCATCGCCTCCGCCCAAGCGTTCGTCCTATTTGCCATGATCGCCGTCATCGCCATCTTCCAATTCCGCGCGTTACGAAGTGATGTGGAGTACTAAAGGTGAAGGTTAAAGGTTGGAAATGGAAAAGAAGCGTTTATCATTTCGAAGCGCAGTTGCGATGCATCGCATCGCCGAAATCCTCCCTTCCACCAAAAGAGATTTCTCGCCAAGCCCGTCCCGAAGAATTGAGGGAACGGCTCGCAATGACAGATCTTCTCCTTCATTCGCGCTGATTCGTCGTCACGCCTAGCGTGACAAGATTCGCGGCTACCTATGTTTTGCGATTAGCGATACGCGATATGCGATACGCAACCTACTACCTGCTACTTGATCCTTGACCTATGGCAACTGAAACCAGCGTCTTTTCCCGAATCGAACCCGTCGAACTGCCGCGCCGCCGCTTTTCTGTGAACGGCTACCAAATCCTCGCGTGGATTGTCCTCATCCTCACCACCATCATCGCGCTCTTTCCCATGTACTGGCTCTTCGCCAACGCATTCACGCCCATCACCTCCACGCCGCCGCTCACCCCCATTCTCGTTCCCGCCTTCAAGCTCGACAACTTTGAACGGCTCCTCGTCAACAACAAATTCTATCTCAACTGGATGTTCAACAGTCTCGTCGTCGCCATCGCCATCACCGCGTTCCATGTCCTATTTGATACAATGGCGGGCTATGCCTTTGCCAAAAAACGTTTCCCGGGGCGCAATCTCTTTTTCATCCTCATCTTGAGCACCCTGATGATTCCCATTCACGTCACCTTTATCCCACTCTACATCATCAATCGTCAGTTCGGTCTCATTGATTCCCTGTGGGCGTTGATTCTCCCCGGCACCGCGTGGGTCTTTGGCATCTTTCTCATGCGCCAATACATCCAAACCCTGCCCTCTGAACTCGAAGATGCCGCGCGCATTGACGGCTGTTCCGAAATCGGCGTATTCCGTCACGTCATCTTTCCCCTCTCCCGTCCCGCCATCGCCGCGCTCGCCATCTTTACCTTTGTCCGTTCGTGGAACGATTTTCTCTGGCCCGTCATCGCCCTCAACAAACCACAAAATTACACGCTCACCGTCGGCGTCGCCAACCTGCAAGGCGAATTTATGACCGATTGGGGCATCATCTTTTCCGGTGCCGCCCTCGCCGCCCTTCCCATGATTATCTTCTTCCTCCTCTTCCAAAAATATTTCCTCGAAGGCGTCCGCATGGGAGCGTTAAAGGGGTGACGGACGACGAACGACGGAGGACGACCGACCGCATATCGCCGTAAGCGAAGTAGCTGTCATTTCGAACGAAGTTGCGATGTAGTTCATCGCCGAAATCTCTCTTTCGCGCAGGGCGAGATTTCTCACGCCGCTGTATTCAGCGGAGTAATCATCGGAACGTCCGAAATAACAAGTACCCTATCATTCTCCGCGTTCTCCGCGTCCTCTGCGGTAAAAAATATCTTTTATTCGCGTAGATTCGCGCAGATTCGCGGTTCCCAATCTCTAACGACCAACGACTAACGACCAACGACCAACGACCAACGACTAACGACCAACGACCAACGACCAACGACCAACGACTAACGACTAATGACTAACGACTAACGACTAATGACTAACGACAAACTCCGCCTCGGCGTCATCGGCGCAGGACTCCTCGGCGCGCGCCACGCCCGCGTCTGGCACGAACTCCCTGATACCGAACTCGTCGCCATTTGCGACCTCAACCCCGCGCGTGCCGCCGAGATTGCCAATCAATACAACGCCCTCGCCTTCAGCGATTATCACAAAATGCTCGACAAGCCGGAGCTCGACGCCGTATCCATCGCCACGCCCGACCATCTTCACCGCGAACCCGTACTGGCAGCTTTAGCCGCTCATAAGCACGTCCTCCAAGAAAAACCATTAGCGACCAACGCCGCCGATGCCCGCGCCATCGTCCAGGCATCACAAGCATCCAACTGCATCGTCATGGTCAATTACAGCCAGCGGTTCGTCCCCGACCACGCGTGGATTCACAACGCCATTGCGCGCGGCGAAATCGGTACGCCCCACTTCGTCCTTTCCATCAAGCACGACAACATTTCCGTTCCAATGGGCATGATTCGCGCGTGGTCTGCGGAAACTTCGCCCCTCTATTTCATGTCCAGCCACGACCTCGACCTCGTACACTGGTTTCTCGGACAAGACCCCGTTAGCGCATTCGCATACCAATCGCGCGGCACCCTCGACGCGCTCGGCATTCCCGTCCACGACGGCTTGAACGCCCTCATCCAATTTCAAAACAACATCAGCGCCAATTTCCATTCCTCCTGGATTCATCCCAACACCTACCCGCGCCTCGCCGACGGCTATATGCAAATCATCGGCAGCGCGGGCGCGCTCACCTATACCAATCGCACCCGCACCGCCGAATTATTCAACGCGCACGGCGGCCAAAAAATCGAATTCGTCGGACCCCACACCGCCGATGTTGTTGATGGAAAAATTACCGGCGCGTTCGTCGCCTCCCTCCAACATTTCCTCAACTGCATCCGCGCGCAACGCGAACCCGACACCGCGCCCCGCCGCGTCCTCCCAAGCGCCCTCGCGCAGGCAGCCATTCTCGATTCGCTCCACACTGGGCAACCGACGCCCATCGCCTAACTTTCAAAATTCGTAAAACCTGACAGGTTTCTACACCATACGTTTCACGCCTCGCGTGCGCGCCGATACTACGCGGACGCGTCGGATAAGCATCCGCGTGAAAAACCTGTCAGGTTTATAGATTTACCGTGATACATGTCCCACGCGTTGCGCGTGTCTTGCCAGTTCGCGGGCCAAAAATTCCCCGTTCCAAATCTCGTGAATTGATTTATAATGCGGCGAATACCATTCATCGCCGCATCACTTAGCCCATTTGCGTTGACCCCCGCGACGCGAGAGGAGGTGCGCCCACTCTATCGGCATTCCGAATCACCTGCACCAAATCAGCTTCCGCGCATTGAGCGCACCATGCAACTCACGGGAACGGCGCATTGCAATCCCCCACGCGTGTATCGCCCATGCTCCATTTCCCGGAAAAGAGAACCATGAAAAAAATCAAATCGCAGCAATTAACCAAAGAGTGGAATCGTGCCGCTACACGCGCGGCGGAAGAACAACGGCGCGAACCAGAACTCGGCGAGCAGGAACTAAAAGAAGCCTGTGGCGTCAAAATCAAGTCCGCCCTCAAGGCCGGTCAAATTTCTGTCGCGTACATGTGCCAGGGCGATAGGGAAAATTTCTAGGCCAAGGCGAATATTCTGCACAGTAGACGACCAAAGCAGCAAGGACCGGCAACCCATGAAAAACAAACAACCATCCCAGCATGTGCTCGCGCAGCTCTGGCAGCGCGGCGTCGAACGCGCAGCAGAAGAGCAAGCACGCAAGCAAGAGTTCGACACACGTGATTTGCAAGAAATCGCCGGATGCCAAATCCGTTCCGGCATCCAGGCCGGACTCGAAGGCGGAAAGCCAACCATCGCACGCAGCCTGTGTTCTCTCTACTGCGACAAAGGGTGTTGACGCTCACGGCTATGCCACCTATGAATTTGACACCTCGTCCTGTAACGCGACCTGCGCCTGTAACTGGGGCTATTAACACCAATCAGAAAAGGATGACAACGATATTGTCACAGAACAGTACAAAGGCGAACGGTTCCCCACCCAAGCCCAACGCGCCACTCACAGAAAAGAAAACGAGTCAGCCAACCACTCAAGGCAATACCACCCAAAACCAGCCTCCACGCCTGTTCGTCCGCACCCATCTGCAAAGCGGAAATTATTGGGACTGCGTCAACCAATGCACCCGCGATCATGGGATGGACAACGTCTGTTTGGGCTATTGCCTTTTCGACATTTAAACTCGGCACTTCGCGCAAGAGTCACCCTCATGCCGGAGCGAGACCGCTACAAATCTTACGGTTCAAAACAGGGGCGCGTCCGCTTTTACGGACGCGCCCCTGAAATTTATCACTTGACCTCAATCTCCGTCGGCGATGCCTCCTATGGAAATGTCCGCACCTTGCGCGCCATACACTCCCATCCGTTCCCCGCTATACTCGCCACCCTAAATGCCTGGAACAACGCCTTTAATCCCCGCTAACCAACCCTCCATCTTTGTAATCCCGCAAAGACACAATCCCTCTCTAGGCGTATACTAGAACCGACACGCCAGTGGAACCTTTATATTCCTCCGCGTTCTCTGCGTTCTCTGCGGTAAATTCAACACGCCAAACCACGAGAACGCAATAACCAATGAATTTCTCCCACCGCATCCACGAACCATTTATCTACGCCGCATTACTCATCGCGCTCACCGCCGGTTTTGGGTATGGCGCGCTCCTCGTCGGCGGTATCGCGCTCGGCGTCATTCCCGGCGCATGGTGGGGCGCGGTGATTCAAGCACATGGGCACGCCCAATTATTCGGGTGGCTGGGCTTGTTCGTTTTGGGAATGGGACTTTATTTCTTACCCAAGCTGCGCGGCGCGCAATTGCAAGGCACCACGCGTCTCCCCTACGCCGTTGCGCTCCTCGTCGGTGGAATTGCCCTACGCGTCATCGTACAACCTTTACTTGGGTTCAATGCAGGAGGTCCAAACGCGCTTGCCGTTTGGAAAATTCTTTGGGGCATTTCGGCGGCGCTCGAACTCGCGGGGATACTTCTCATTCTCTCCATCTTGCGCCAGACGGAACGTATCGAAAAACCACTCACACCCGAAGCGCCCGCCTACGCCGTCGAACCGTTTGCCCGTATCGCATTCCTATCCCTCACGCTCGCGTTCATCCTGAACGCGCTCGGCGTCGGGTCGGCGGTCATGCAAAACCAAACCACGCTCGCCGCACCGTATGAAACCCCCGTGATCACACTCATGCTCTACGGTCTCGCGCTCCCTATGGCAATCGTCTTTTCCGTTCGCAACCTACCCTTATTCATGCGCCTCGCTCTCCCCCGCCGCGAGGTCGTGCGCCAGCTCACGCTCCCCTATGCGCTCGGATTATTCTTCATTCTCCTACCATCACTCATCGCCCTCGTCGCGGACCTTGGGCGCTTGGCTCAAATCCAATTCCCAAAAGATGTCCCAGCGAGTCTTGAGGCGTTGGGGTGGATTGGCGCATGGGTGCTGAATGGATGCATCCTCATACTGCTCTGGGAACTAGACCTGCTTCACCGCCGTCCCCCCTGGACCACCACGCGCGCCCCCAACACCCGGCCCGACCTCGACTACTTGCGTAAACCCACCCGCGCCAACTACCCCGACGCCCGAGAATACGGACGCTTTGAATTATTAATCTATTCCGCGTACGTCTGGCTCGTCAGCGCTGTCCTTTTGAATCTCGCGCGTATTCTCGCCGGATTCATCCCCGCTATCACCATACCCCAAGATGCCGCACGCCATGCCCTCGCTATCGGCTTTATCACCCTCTTGATTTTTGGAATGGCGGTACGCATGACACCGGGCTTTAGTCACAAAAAAGGAATTGCCTATCCGCGCCTCGTACTGTTCACATTCCTCTTCGGCAACCTCGCCGCATTCTTACGCGTCGTCCCGACCTTCTTTCCCGATTCCCAAATCGCATTATCGCTATGGGGCCTGTCCGGGTTATTCAGTTGGACAGCTGTAGCTGTCCTCGCCGTGAATCTCTTCGTGACCTTTCGCCAGCCATAAAAAATACCACTCCATATGACCGGAAGATGGCGTGAGCGCGAACCCGCCACCGCCTGTGTTGACAATACCCCACAGACCTACAGCCCACCCTTTTCCATCAAGTCAGCCGATGGCTCACTCAAGCCAATGAATCTCTCTACCATGCAAAAAAATGCATTAAATACGTACAAGCGTATGCTTGCCTCACTGCGCCCATCAGCGCTGACTGCAAACGACAACGGTGCAGAAACGTCTCTACGCGGACAAATCTTAAATTTATCGTATCAAATCCCAATCAAAAATCACGCCAATCGCCGACGAACGATCCCGCCGCAGCATCTCATACACCTGTGGCGCAACCATCTCTCCTTCGACACGCACCTGTTCTCTTTCTGGAAAAACCACATACACCGATTTCATCGGATGCTCACTTTCTAAAGCGCGTTCCAAAGGTTTGCACCCCAAGCCACCACCGATACGGATACGCCAGCGCAACCAGGAACGGATTCCCCGCTCCATACCGCTGCCGCATATAGTCCCGCGAGGGAAAAAGATTGATCCAAGCAAACCTTAACCGATCCTTCCAACTCGGCAAGCTCCAGAGGTCATCCCACAAACGTTGTATCGGCGAGCGACCCAGCGTCGTCAGCGCACGCGCCACACGGGATTCGGCAGACGTAACAGGCAGTTCGCGCAATTTCACAACCACCTCCGCAGGCAGCGGCGCGCCCCATTCTTCCGCCACCTGCGTCAAAATCATCTGCGCGGGCAGCGTCAACCTCAACGCTTGCGCCTGCTTTACCAATTCCTCCCAATCCACCACCGCGCCGTACCAGCGAATGACCTCCGCCACATCATTCAACCAGAGCAGGTTCGCACCGCCGTGATGCAGCAACAAATGCGCGCACAAATAAAGAATCTGCGCCTCCGGCCCCAGCATCCGCGCGGATTCACTCCTAACCGCAAGCGCCACAGCCGTTTCCCAGAACCACTCGCTCGCCAACTTGTTCTGATAAAACGGCGAATCAATCAAGCTCCAATGAATTTCGATTTGCGCGAACAGCGGTTCAAATTTAATCACCTTCAGCTGACTCTCAAAGGCCAGCGCCGCGCCCGGCTGCGCCTCCACACGCGGCACCCCATACCCCAGCTCCTTGACAATCCGCTCCACGCGCGGCACCGCGTCCTGCGGCACAAGCAAATCCAGATCGCGCAAAGGGCGCAGCGCCAGATTGCCATACACCACTTGCGCCAGCGCCGCACCTTTGAGTATAATGACCGGCACCGCTGCGGCATTCAAACGCCGCAGCACCTTTTGCAATTCTCCAAACAAATAGAGATTGTAGCGAAACGTCCGATCATATCCCGCGCGCAAAGATCCAAGCACATCCGGCGGCACAGCATCTTGCCCGCGCAGCGCGTCATACAGCAGCGGCGTCACACGCGATTCCCTTGCCCATGCCACCACCGCCGTCCAATTCACTTCGCCCGCCCCCATCATCGCCGCTACCGACGCCCGCGCGCCCACATCCCAACGACTGCGCAAGCACAGCCGCACCAATCGTTCCATCAAAACAGCATCCGTCGGAGACGGATGCATTGAGTATCCGACTCCCTTCCCTTGTAGGGAAAGGAGCGCACGATCTGGCGCGGATGAACATCTATCCACGCGCGCCACATCCTGCAAAGGGGTTAGGTCCTTTCACCATGTCAATCAAAATGGCACTTGAATTCATGCAACAGGTGCGAACCGACCAGGCCTTGCGCGGGCAACTGCAAGAACTGGGCTACGCGCCAACGTTAGAAGAGATCGTAAACGTCGCCGCGCAAGCGGGCTATGAATTTACCAGCGAGGAACTGCGCCACGCCTTCAAACACGATTGGGGAATGCGCTGGATGTTTTATGGCGCAGGCGCGCACGACGAGCAGGCGCTCGCCGCGCCCGAGTTAGAAGATGACCGGTAACGCCTTCAGACCCCGGAGATGCTGGGTCGTCGCCTGCTCAAGCGCCCCCTCGCGCAGCGCCAGCTGCGGCAAACGGCGCGCGAGCGTACTAAACGCAATGCGCGCCGTAGCGCGCGCCAGGTGCGCGCCCAAGCAATAGTGAATGCCATGCCCAAACGCAAGATGGGGATTGGGACTGCGCGTAATATCAAAACGCTCCGGTTCCGGAAACGCCTCCGGGTCCCGATTGCCCGCGCCCAAGATCAAATTGACCCATTCGCCTTTTTTGATCGTCGCCCCATTCAAATTCACATCGGCAAACGCCCTGCGCCCAGCAATCTGGGCGGGCACATCATAGCGCAAACATTCCTCCACCGCGCCAGAAACCAACTCGGGTTGCTCATGCAGCAAGCGCCATTGATCACGATGCTGTAACAACGCCCGCATTGCATTGCCCAGCATCGGGCGTGTCGTCGTATGCCCACCGACCGCCAACAAAACAGAATTTGCCAAGAGTTCATCCTCATTCAATTTGCCCGCCTTGTACGCGCGGATCAACGTGCCGATGACATCCTCACCGTATGGTTCCCGCCTTTCTTGAATCAGCCTTTGAAAATATTCCGTCAGCCGAATGGCGGCTCCACCCATGCGGTGAAAATTCACCGGTGTAGACTCGGCATGTAAAAAGTGCCCCAGCTCATTAGACAATTGCGCGAACCACGCGTGGTCGCGCGGCGGTATGCCGAGGACTTGCAGCGTCACCGCTAACGTGAGCGGCGCGGCGAAATCACGAATCAAGTCCATCTCGCCGCGCTCTGGCAGCCGATCCACCAACGCATCGGCGGTCGCTTGAATTGCCGAGCTCCAACGCGCTACAGCGGAAACGTTCAAGTCAGGTTGAACCAGCCCGCGCAGCCGCGTATGCGCCGGAGGATTCAGCAGCAGAATCCATAACTGGCGCATTTCAAAGACCTTCCGCTGAAGCAACAGCCAGTGCATCAAGTCCGCATTAGCCGAGCGGTCCCCGCGACGCGCCGCCTCGTTCGCTGCGCCAGCCAGCACGTTCCACATTGGAAGCGTCAGCACCGGCTCGGTAAAACCAAATCGCTCATCGCGCAATACCGCCGTAATGTCGGCGTGGCGCGTCAGCCGCCAACGGCAAGTCGCAGGCGAATAATTTAGCGGGTCCTGCTCGCGCATCTGACGATAGGCAGAATACGGATCGGAGAGATGCGGGAGCGCCCAAACATCAAGTTTATCACCGCCAATTTCGCTCATAATTTCCTTCGCCCACCTTTGCCCCATATCCCGTCAACTCCACATACCCGCTGCCCTTCACCTGCGCCCCCTTCGACGTACCTTCAATTTGCACCGCGCCTTCCCAATACGCGCGTGCCTGCGGCATCTCTTGGTCGGCGACCAACGGCGTCAAAGTCAGGTCCAGCTCGGCAGATGGAATCTGCAGATTCCACCGCGCAGGATACGTCCGCCGTGACTGGGTACTTTTCCACGTCTCCAAAATATTCAATTTCACCTGGTCAAGGCGCAGCCGCATCACCGTTCCATCCGGTTCGATGACCGCGCCCGACGAAAGCGGCTCCACACTCCCATCCTTATTGCGAATATGGTAAAACATCACATCGCGCTCGTCATCCAGTTGAATCGAAAACCAGTCCCAGCCCACCGCGCGCGGCCCCAATTCCGTCGTGCCCCATTCGTGATCCATCCACGACAAACCTTGCACCGCGCAGGAATCGCCATTGAGATACAGCGTCCCTTCCGTCCACAGACGACTGAACGAAATATAGTACGAAGCATTCCCTACCGCATCCGTTTTTTGTGACAGTCCCGCCTCACCTTGCAACACCAGCGGCTTGAGCGCAGCGAGCGTCAGGTCCAAGCCAAACGCATCCCCTTTATCATTTTTCATTCCAGAAGGATACGCCGCGCGCAAGCGGACTTGCGCCCCATCTGCATTCAACGCCTCCACGCTCCAATCTTCAATCCACACGCGAAATGGAGTTCCCGCTGCGCCCCCTGCCGCGCGGCTGGTTCGCTCACTCTTGAGATGGCGATTCCCCTCCACATCGGTAATCGCAAAATGCGCAAAATACAGCTGCGGCCGCGCCATGCGTTGCCCAGCTCCATCCCCAGACGGCGCGAGGATACGCCGAAAAAATGTCAGCTGATACCCAAAGCGTCGCCTCTCTGCGGTTGCCACATTCCCCGTGTAATACCACCATTCCGTCTGATACTCGCAGTGCGGCCCGTGATCGGCGGGAAAGTGAAACACGCGCACACGGTCGGCGCGCGGCAAGCCATCTGTCCCATGCAGCGTTTGCAGCGCAGCAATCGGTTCCGGTTCCGCAGTCCCCGGCTTGACCCACAAATTCCCAAAACCGATATAGCCCTTGGCCTCCAACGCGCGCCCCGGCTGAAACGTCAGCTTGATATGACTCAACCGCCGTCCCATCACGCTAAAACGGTCGGGCGGCTGCATCAAGGAACGCGCAATCAGGTGGTCGGGCCATCCCACCCCCGTCGTCTTGGGACTCGTCGCCCCCGTCCACTGCGCCAACGCCGCGCGTTTTTCCGGCGCGCACAAATTTCGTTTCACCAGATCATCTAGCAATTCCATCAACTGCGCCGGACGCCGGGTCAACTGGCGTGTCGTACATTCCAACCCCAGTCGCGGATACAGCCGCACGCCCATATCCAGGCAGAGCGTAGCATGATCCACCAATTCAAAAATGCGCCCGAGCAGTTCATCCAGCCCCGTCAACGCTGCCGACCACCCCAACTGCGTGAGAAATGGTTCCACCTGCTCCCGACCCAGCTGCTGAACATTCACCCGCAGCGCCTCCACCGAACGCGACAGCATCAATCCAATATGACTGATGACGCCGCCCTCCGGTACAGCGCGGAAACAACGCGTGATATTGTCAAGCAGCACGGGCGAACCAGGACTCGCCAGCAAAAGCGGCAAAGCCGCTTCCATCGCGGCGAACGTATCCGTCGCGGGCAGCTTCGTATTCAATGTGAGAAAGACAGAGGGGATTGGCGTGGCGTGAATTGCCTTGGCATCGAGGTCAAATTCCAACCAGATATCACGCAGCGCGCCATGCAGCGGCGACGCGCCATCGTCCCAGACGCAGCAAAAATCCGCGAGGCGCGCCCACGCCGGTTGCGCCTCCCATTCGCTAGAACGAATATAGTCCGCCAGGATCAGCGGCGCATCCTCCCCCGCCGTAATGCACTGCAACAAATCCACTTGCGGCTCATCCGCGCGCAGGCGAATTTCAAAACCCGCCGGTGTAATCGGAGGCAAGCGGCACGCGAGATTCTGGATGCGCGGCACGATTTCCGCCGCCACCAGCGACGGCGGCAGGTGCGGCAGTACAATTTGGAGCGCGTCAGCGAGGGTTTCAGATTGCAATCGCAAATTCACTCATATCTTGCGCAATCATCTCACACACGCGCGGTAGCGCGGTCAGCTCATTCGGAAATTGCACCTGGCGCAGAGGAACCTGTTTCGCCACCCGACTCAAGAGGTCAAATTGTCGAATGCGCTGTTCGTTACTCCGATGCGCGCGCAGATAGCGATTCGCCAAGAGTCGCACCAAGCCCTCCGCTGGTGTCACACGCTCCACTGCGAAAGGGGCGTGATTCGGACCGCGCGCCCCCAGAAAATAAATCGCCGCAAGAGCCAGTGGGTTTGCCTCAAAACGGAATGCGCCTGTCCCCTGTTCCAAGTGCAAGTGACGCTTTTCTTCTTCCGACCACAGCGGTGGCAGATCCTGCGCCCCTAACAATTCTTGCGCGGTCTGCGGTTGCAAGGCCAGTGTGGGATAGGTCGGCGGGACGAGAAAAAATTCCTGCGCGTCAACCAGCACCGCGACATCATCGGCAAGCACTGCATAGCCGCGCTGCGCCAACGCCGCCGCCGTCGAAGACTTGCCCGCGCCATTGCCCCCCACAAACGCGATGGCCCCCCCATTCACCGCCACCACGCTTGCGTGCAGGCAGGTGATGCCGCGCAGCCACAGAATCATGGACATAACCGGGCGAACGAACAGCCAGGCAATATCTTCAAACGGCGCGCGAACACCCCACGATGCCCAGACCTGTTTAGCATCCTGGCTAATCGTAAACTCGGCAAAGCGCCTGTGACCCCCGAAACGGAGCTGAACAAAACCCTGACCGTCTGAACCATCCAGACTCACGATGGTCAGCTTGGGGTCGCCGGAGCGGGTCTGCTGTGGACTCGCATACCACTCCGCGCGCTCTTGCAGCGGCAAGGGAAATGGCTGTGTGCCTGCAAATTCAATGTAAACATCTACGTCCGCGCAGGGCGCGGCAGGCACAAGGAACGGAAGCGGACGATTAACGTCGAGACACAGCCCATAGGCGCGATAGCGAAAACGGTCTAACAACGGGATGCAACGAGTTAGAGTCTATCCGTAAAACCGGACACAGTACATCACAATTTCGCCAAGACCTGACAGGTTTTTCTACCGCGATGCCCGATTTTCTCGATAGTGTTCGGAAACCCGTCAGGTCTTTCTACCCAAATCTGTGAGGTACTGTGTCAGGTTTATAGATTTTACGAATAGAGTCTTAATACCCGTTGGTCGCGTAATCGGAAATCGCGTAATCAAGATTGGGACCGGTCGTTTCCGAAAAGTGGGTCAGCTCGCGGAGTGTGCCATAGTCCCGGACTTGCGGCGTGCGATAATCCTTCTTCTCGTTCGGGGCTTTTTCCATCGCGTCGGATTTTTCAGGCCTCTCTGTCACGATAACCTCCTAAAAAATGAGAACGTGTGGCGCGCACGGTTGAACTGTGACCGCCGAATGGCGGCGATTATAACACAAAAAACTTTCGCAGACAATCAGCTTTTTAAATTCACCCTCTCACAGTCCATCCCTCCGCCGCAACCAATACCCCAGCGCCAGCGGCGTCCGCGCACTCGCAAATTCATACCGCGTACTCTGCGCCGGTGCATTCACAATTTCCAACAGCACTTGGCGGTCTACATACGGTTCCAATCCTGGCGTCATCGCCAGCTCCTTCATCCACGCGAACGGGTTCACTTGCGCGTGTTGATAAGTCGGATCCCCGCGCAGTGGCGTTTTCGGACGCCGGCGCACCGCTTCCGGCAGCGCGCCCCGCATCGCCTCGCGCAGCAATGTTTTATTCACAAACCACGGCACCGGCGGCACCGTCAGCGCAAACGACACCAAACGCACATCAAAAAAAGGAAACCACAATTTAATTGGCTTGAATGTAAATCCAGGATCGCAGCGCCCAAAAAAATTCGACCAGAAGGGCGACTCGGCCATACTGCGGCGCGGGTCTTGCGTTTCAATCCGTTCATTCACCTGCCGCCAGCGCGTTGCCAAATCCAACCGCGCCGCAAACGCAGGATTCAACCAGCGGGGAAGCGGCAGCCTCATTCCATTTGCCCGGCGCTTGAGCGACGAGCGCACATACAACGGCGGCAGCGCGCCATACATCCCCACATGCTGACCCACCACTCGCATCAAGTTCCCCACCTGTCTACCCTTTACGAGCTCAAACAAAAACGTGCGCGAAGGATACAACAGCGGATCGCCTCCAATTCCCGACAGTATCACATGACTCGCATCACCATCTTGCGAAATTTCCTTCCCCGCCCCACGCGGCAGCCCCCCCGGTTCCGGCGCGACACGCGGACTGTTCTCAAATTCAACCCCATCCGCAACCGTGTACTGCACATATTGAATCGGCAGCTCCGCGTGCGCCGCCACCAATCCCGCATAATAGCCCTCTTCGTCCGTAACCAGCTCATCAACCGTCAGCGTATACGCCCGCAGCACATCGCGCTGATCCCCCAACCGTCTCTGTGCCGTCACCGCCACACTGCTCGAATCCAACCCACCGCTCATCGGCACAACCATACGCTCCGCGCGCAGCCGATCCTCCACCGCCTGATAAAATAAATCTTGAAACTGCGCGATGATTTCTTGCGGCGAACGATATTGAATCTCAATCGGCTCCGGCAGCGCCCAATACCGCCGACATCGAATCACACCCTCCGCCACCGTCAATGCGTAGGCCGGCGGCAAACGGCGAATCGCGCGAAACGTCGTCGTGCTCGCATCTTGATTCGACCGAAACAGCAGCCAATCCGCAATCGCCAGCTCATTCAACTCATCCGACACCTCCGGAGCCAGTCGAATGCAATCCAACGTATTGCTAAAAAGAAACGTGCGGTTTACTTGGACATAATAAAACGGCGCGACGCCAAACGGATCGCGCACACAAAACAGCTCTCGCCTCCGCCCATCCCAAATCGCAAACGCAAAATCGCCCATCAAGTGTTGAACACACTCACGTCCCCACACCGCGTACGCGTGCAAAACCAATTCCACATCCGGCGCAGTCTCACCAACGCTTCGTCCCCGCGCTCGCAGCTGTTCGGTCAGCGCACCCCGTCCATCCAGCCGCACATCCCCTGTAATCCACACTGCCGCATCGCGCGAGCAGGGTTGCTGTTCACCTGCCGATTCACGCGTCGTCGGCAAAAGCGCATGCCCGAAGCCGATACAACCCTCGCTCCACCACTCCTGCCGCGCAGGACCCCGAAACGAAAGAAACCGCGTCATCTGCTCCAGCAGGACGCGGTTCACAGGCGTGCCATCGAGATTCAAAATACCGACAAATCCACTCATCGCGGATCACCCGCCGTCAGCGTACCGTCAACAAGCCCACTTCCGACAGCTTGGCAATCAGCGCCGCCATATCTTGGCGCAGCACCTCTGGCGCAACAGCATACTCTTGCGACAATTGCTCAAACGCCGCGCCAACATCGCCCTCCGCCGTGATCAGCTGCCACATCCGCGTGCCCACCGCATCCAAACCATAATACCGCTCCGTCTTTAAATTCAGCAGTACCGCTTCCCCTTCCAGCTCTTGAAAAAGCACATCTTCAGAAACATCCACGCGGCTCGGCAGTGATATGCTCACGAGTCTAGCCCCCTTTGAAAAAAATATGGCGTGATTATACCCACTCCACCATGACCTGTCCATCCAAACCCTTTCGCGGTTTTCGTCGCAACATTCTTTGTTACTCCTTGCTACCTACTACCTGCTACTTGCTACCTCTTTCCCCTCATGCTAAACTCTCCCAAAAGGAACAACCCATGAACCCAGACCAATGGACCACCATTGACAACTACCTCAACTCCCTATTCGAACCCCCTGA
>Ga0070741_10003146_pt1 | contig 41819 bp, 43 predicted proteins | sample Coa_R1_4_FD_66440 | JGI IMG/M metagenome (GOLD analysis project Ga0070741, IMG submission 66440) | Surface soil microbial communities from Centralia Pennsylvania, which are recovering from an underground coalmine fire - Coalmine... | ecosystem: Environmental > Terrestrial > Soil > Unclassified ... | reverse complement strand
TCTGCAGGTAATTGCGCTCGATCGTCCGGTCATAGCTGTTGTCGCGCATCGAATCGCCCCTCTCGGGTAGATTCGATCAGCGAATTAGTGAACATGCACAGCAATGACGTTGACGGTCGGCGCGCTACAATCGCTTTAGTCCAAATGTACGCCTGACTCCTTCACCACCGCGCGCCACAGCACGGCGTCGTCCGCCAGCTGCTTGGCGAACGCCGCAGCGGTCTCGATGTTGGGATACATGCCGAGCTTGGCGATGCCGGCCTGGGTCGCCTCGGACTTGAGCCGGGCATTTTCCGCCGCATTGATTTTGGCGATCACACCAGGCGGCGTGCCGGCGGGCGCCAGCAGTCCGAACAGGATGGTCGCGGGAAAGCCGTCCAGACCGCTTTCTGCGAAGGTCGGCACCTCGGGCAATTCCGGCCAGCGCGCGCTGCTCGAAACCGCCAGCGCCTTCAGCCTGCCAGCCTTGATCAGCGGCACCAGCACCGACTTGGCACTCGACGTCACCTGGATCTGATTGCCCATGGCGTCGGCGAGCCCGGGCGCCGCGCCTTTGTAGGGCACGAACACGATATCGGCGTGCATATGCTTCTCGAAATACATCAGTGCCAGATGCGGTGCGATGCCGAGGGTCGAGCCCATGGTGAGCTTGCCCGGATGTGCATTGGCGTAGGCCGCCAATTCCTTGAGCGAATTCACCGGCACCGAAGGATGCACCACGATGGCAATCGTATCGGTGAGCAATGGCGCGACCGGCACCAGCTCCTTGACCGGATCGAAGTCGAGTTTTTGATAGAGCGCGGGCGTGATCGCGTATTCGTTGGAGCTGCCGAGGAGCAGCGTATATCCGTCGGGCGTCGCGCGGGTGACGTCCTTGGTGCCGATGCGGCCGCCCGCCCCGGCCACGTTCTCGATGATGACGTTGCCGCCGAGCTCGGCGCCGAGACCTTGGGTGCTGACCCGCGCCACCGTGTCGGCCGGACCGCCGGCCGGGTATGGCACGACGATCTTCACCGGATGATCGGGGAAGTTCTGCGCGCGTGAGGGCACCGCCGCCACGACCGCCGCAGCGAAGATTGCGAGCGCTGCCCCGACGTATTTGTTCATGCCTTGCCCTCCCCTGTTGTCTCCGCCTCGATCCAGGCGTGATAAGCCGGATCGACGGTCTCGATCGGAATCACCAGAATAGCCGGCGTGGTGTAGGAGTGCATGTCCTTGACCGCGGCGCGCACCGGGTCGGCCAGGCTGGCGCGGGTCTTGATGATCATCACCACCTCGTCGCCGCGGTCGATTTGGCCCTGCCACCAGTAGAGCGACACCATGCCGGGCAGAATGTTGACACAGGCCGCCAGCCGGCGCTCGACGAGCGCACGGCCGGCGCGCTCCGCCTCGACAATCGAGGGGTACGTCGTATAGACGAAAACCGCGCGTTCCATGCCCGTCTCCTGCGGCGACGCCGGTCGCCCGCCGCCCCCTTGCGAAAACCCGAGCCACCGCCCCGAGCCAGCGTCAACTCAATGCCCAAGCGCCCTGCCGCACCACGCTACAAGCGCATCGCGTTCGTCGCCAGCGCCGTCGAGGAAGCGCAGGAGGCGCGGCGGCGACTGACGCACCGCTACGGCGACGCCCGCCCAGAGACCGCCGACGTCATCGTCGCGCTCGGCGGCGACGGCCTCATGCTCTCGACCCTGCAACGCTTCATGAACTCGGACAAGCCGATCTACGGCATGCATCGCGGCACCATCGGCTTCCTGATGAACGAGTTCTCCGAAGACAAATTGTCCGAACGGCTCGCCGCCGCGCATGTCACCATCATCCATCCGCTGTTGATGCAGGCGCACGACGCGGCCGGGCGCGTGCACCGCCATCACGCCATCAACGAGGTGTCGCTGTTCCGGCAAAGCTATCAGGCGGCGCGGCTGCGCATCCTGATCGACGGCAAGGTGCGCATGCCGCAGCTGATCGCCGACGGCATTCTGTTGGCGACGCCGGCCGGCTCGACCGCCTACAATCTGTCGGTCCAGGGACCGATCATTCCGATCGGTGCGGCGCTGCTCGCGCTCACGCCGATCAGCCCATTCCGGCCGCGGCGCTGGCGCGGTGCGCTATTGCCGGATCGCGCCCGCGTCACCATCGAAGTGCTCGACACCGAAAAGCGCCCGGTCGCCGCGGTTGCCGACCATAACGAGGTGCGCTCGGTGCATTCGGTCGAGATCGGCATGGATCATTCGCTGGCCATGCATATGCTGTTCGATCCCGGCCACAGTCTCGACGAGCGGATCTTGGGCGAGCAGTTCGGCTACTGAAAAATGGGCTTGGGAATCAGAAGCCTGAGATCGGAAGCTCATGCCGATCCGAGCTCCGGTGACAATGCTTAACCGTACGTTAATGACAAACGCCTAACTTGCCGGGCATGGTCCGGATCGATTTCAATCGCCTGCGTTTTTTGGTGATCGACGATAACGCCCACATGCGGCGCATTCTGCGCACGCTGCTGCACGGCTTTGGCGCCCGTGAAGTATACGAGGCCGAGGACGGCGCCACCGGGCTCGAAGCCTTCACCCACTACATGCCCGACATCGTGCTGGCCGACTGGGTGATGCCGATCTTCGACGGTCTCGAACTGACGCAAATGATCCGCCAGCCCGGCGCCAACGCCAATCCGTATGTGCCGATCATCATGGTGTCGGGCCATTCTGAGAAGAAGCGCATCGTCACCGCGCGCGATGCCGGCGTGACCGAGTTTTTGGCCAAGCCGATTTCCGCCAAGGCGCTGTACGAGCGCATCCTCAACGTGGTCGCCAATCCGCGCCCGTTCATCAAGACCCGCACCTATTTCGGACCGGACCGCCGCCGCAACGTCAATCCGAACTATGTCGGGCCGGAGCGGCGCAAGGACGGCAAGGCCGAGGTCATCAAGCAGCAGCCTCTGCTCGACAAGGCCAAAGTCGTCAGCTGAACGCGCAACAGGGACAGACGAGACCATGGCGCAACGCAAGGATCAGGCTCCCTCGGTCGCCACCTATGCGGACCACGAAGTGATCACGCCGGCGCACGACCTGCGCAAGGCGGTCGGCCCCGCGTTGCCCGGCGACGATCCGATTGCACGCGCCGAAAGCGCGCTGGCGCAGCTGTCGAGCGAGTTCGGCACCTGGATGCACGCCGAATGCGAGCGGCTCGAAGCGGCGCGCCGGATGGTGGCGGGCCGCGGCTTTACTGAAAAAACCCACGACGCGTTGTTTCGCGCCGCCCATGACATCAAGGGCGAAGCCCCGACCTTCGGCTTTCCCGCCGTGGCCGGCGCGGCCGACAGCCTATGCCGGCTGCTCGAGCACACGCCGGATTTCGCCCGCATTCCCATGCCGCTCGTCGACCAGCACGTCGACGCGGTGCGCGCCATCATCCGCGAATACGGCCGCCGCGATCTGCCCGACATTGCCCGGACGCTGACGGCGCGCTTGCGCGACGTCACCGATGAATTCTTGAAGCACGAAAACAGCTTCCGGCCGGATTACCTGGAAAACATCTTTGCGCCGCCGCTCGCGCCCGGCGCGTAAGCAAATCAGGCCGCGATCGCTTCGGTCTCTTCGTCAATATCGTCCGCCGCAAGCTCGTCGCAGAACAGCCGCGCCTCGTCGCGCGCGGCCTCGGTGGCGAAGCGGTGCAACAGCGTGATCAGGGGCGCGAGATCGCCGAACTCCTGATCCTCGCAGCGCGTGAGCACGCGCTCGATCATACGCCGCTTGAGCCGCGCGGCGCCGCCGAGGTCGCCGGCAAAGCCGCCCTCGCGCATCGCCTCGATGGCTTCCTTGAACGCCGGATAAGTCGAAGCCGGCAGCGCCGCCTTCTCGAACAGCGCGCGCAGCCCGGCGAAGCTGCCGTCGTGCAGCAGGCCCGACACCCGCGCCACCGGAAGGTCGGCAAGCTCGGCCAGCGCCTCCTCGAACAGCACCATATTGCCGGACAACAGCGCGCGCAGAACGAGGCCGGCGGTGAGCTGGCCGCTTTCGCGCAGATGACGGATCAGCGGCCGCACTTCACCTTCCGGCGTTTCGGCCGCCAGCGCCACCGTCACCTTCTCGCAGGCTTCGCGGGTGATGCGCAACGCGTTGTCGGCGTCGAGCCAAGCCCGTCCGGTGACGAAGCCGGCCAGCGCCTCCGAAAGTTTTGTGACCAGCGTGTGCCGAGTCGCCGCCGACAGGTCGTTGCGCGCCAATAACGGCTCGCGGATGGCGGCGAGCTGGCCGTAGCGGGCGGCGATGCGGTCGATCGAGAACGGTGTGACGTCGGCCTCTTCGTTCTCCAACAAGATCAGGCAGGCTTCCGCGGTGCCGACCTCGGCGATCGCCCCAGCCACCGCGCGCGGCAGCGCCGCACGGCTGGCGATGGCGGCCTGCACGGCCGGCGATCCGGTCGCTACCGCGTCGACCAGATCGGCGTCGACGAACAGCGGCGAGAGCGCCAGGATCGGCGCCGCGATCTGCGGCTGATCGGCGGCCAGCGCGTGAATCACGGTCGGCGGCGCATCGGGGCTTGCCGCCAGCGCGTCAGCCAAAGCCCGCCGCACCAGCGGCGAAGGATCGTCGAGCAGCATCAACATCGCGCCTTCGGCGGCGGCGCGATCGTCGGTGGACAATTCGGAATAGAGGTAGGCGCGGGCCAATGCGCCTATCGCATCCGCGCGCTCGCCAGCCGGCGCGGTACGAACCCATTGCAAGAAGCGACGTACGATCATCACTCGTACCTTAGCACTGCGCACTTAACAGAACGTTCACCATAAATATTTGAAAAGGTTGAAAAAATATTAAACGCCGCGGGCGCCATGGCGGCCGGCAAACAAATCAGCTCGCTTGACGGGCTTTCGGAGGGATACTCAGCCGCAACCGGCTGTGTACGTCGATTGGCCGCCGCAACGGCTCACGACTTTGCCGATGAGTCTTTGAACAGGTCCATGAGCACGCCGGACGGAGCGGCAGTCGACGGCGCGCCGACCGCATGTGCTCCGTTGGGCGCACCCCACAATTGGCTGACCAGAGGTCCAACCGGTCCGTTGCTGCCGGCATCGGCAAACAAACCGTAGAACATCGGACCGTCCTGCGCGCTCGACCGATGTGGCGGCGTCGGCGTTGGTGTGGGCGCAGGTGCCGGCGTCGCAGCCGCAAAGGCGTTGGCGATCCCTGCTGTATCGGGGGCAATGGACAGCGGCGCGCCAAGGGTGGCGGCGGCCTGCGCGAGCGGCGCTGCGTGGTGCGGCCCGGATCGGGCGGCGACGTCATAGCGCGCCGTCAGGACATTGCGCACCGCGGCGAGGCTGCGCGCCGCGCCGGTCTGCTTGTCGAAAAAAATCGATGGATTGGCGTGCGCGGCGTTCGGGAACAGCGCGGCCGCCTTGGCCTCGGGATTGCGCGCGGCGAGCCCGATCAATCGGGCCGCACCGCCGGCGCCGAGAAAATGCGCAATGTAGAGCTCGCCTTCGCTGGGCGGCCGGCCAAGCTTCTGGGTCAGATACGCCGCATTGGCCTGCGTGAACGCACCCGCCATGACCGCATTGACGGTCGGATTGTTGCGCAGCTTGAGAATGTCCTGGCGCATCGCCGGGTCGGCGACGACGTAGCGCCCGGATGCGGTCTGGCTGATCGCGTCGGCATAGCGGCCGTAGCCCAGCGCGGCGCCGGACTGCTTCATGGTGCCGAGCCAGGTCTGCTCGACGAACTGAAACAGGCCGCGCGCCGAGGAGGTCGGGGCGCCGGCCTGCGGGTTCAATCCGGATTCGACTTGCGCGGTGGCCAATAGATAGCTGAAGCTCGTGCCGGTGGCCTGCGACGCCTGCCGAATGGCGCCGGTCACCGTCGAGCCCGCGGCGGAATTGCCGGGTTCGACCAGCATTCAGAAGACTCCCCGCCTGATCCCGGCCGGCTCCCACCGGCTGGACTCGGGCAGGATCAATGTCGGCCGCTATGGTAAACGGTCGCTTAACGAGACGGAGGCGGAACATGACGCAAAGCACGGCGGTCCGGCACAAGCGCGGCGGGCTCTATTTCGAGGACTTCGTGCCGGGCGAGGTCGTCGAGCACCGCTACACCCGCACCGTCACCCAGATGGACAACATCCTGTTCTCCAACATGACGCTCAACCCGCAGCCCCTGCACATCGACCGGCATTTTTGCGAGCAGGAGACCGAATGGGGCCAGCCGCTGATGAACTCGCTGTTCACGCTCGGGCTGATGATCGGCATCCAGGTCTCGGACATGACGGTCGGCACCACCATCGCCAATCTCGGCATGACCGACGTCAAATTTCCGCACCCGCTGTTCGAGGGCGATACCGTGCATTGCACCACCGAGGTGATCAGCAAGCGCGAATCGAAATCGCGTCCCGGCGCCGGCATCGTCGAATTCCACCACCGCGCCTATAACCAGGACAACAAGCTGGTCGCCGAATGCCGCCGCCAGGCCCTTATGCGCATGCGGCCGAAGTGACCTGATGCGCTCCTTCCTGTTCGTTCCGGCCGACAGCGCCAGAAAGCTCGACAAGGCGATGACGAGCGGCGCCGACGCACTGATCGTCGACCTGGAAGATTCGATCGCGCTCGAGGGCAAGGCGCAGGCCCGGCAAAGCGCAGCGGCATTCCTCAAGGAGGCAACGGCGGCGGCGAACCGGCCGTACCTGCTGGTGCGGGTCAATGGCCTGCAGACCGAGCTGACCGACGCCGACCTCGACGCCATCGCGCCGGCCAAACCGGACGCCATCATGCTGCCGAAGGCCGAAGGCGGCGCTGCGGTCGTTCACGCCGACGCCAAGCTCGCGGTCCGCGAAGCGGTCAGCGGGTTGCTCGACGGCGCCATCAAAATCTTGCCAATCGCCACCGAAACCGCAACGGCTTTGTTCCTGGCCGGCACGTTTGCCGGCGCAAGCGCACGGCTGATCGGCCTGACCTGGGGCGCCGAAGATTTGTCAGCCGAGCTTGGCGCCCAGGCCAACCGCGACGCGCAAGGCCGCTTCCTCGACCCGTATCGTCTTGCCCGCGCGCTCTGTCTCGCCGGCGCCGCGGCCGCGCAGGTACCGGCGATCGACACCGTCTATGTCGACTTCCGCGACGAAAAGGGCTTTCGCCGTGAATGCGAGGAGGCTTGCCGCGACGGCTTTACCGGCAAGATGGCCATTCACCCCGCTCAGGTGCCGATCATCAACGAGGTGTTCACGCCGAGCGCCGAGGCGCTCACGCGCGCGCAAAAAATCGTCGATGCGTTTGCGCAAAATCCGGGCGCCGGCGTGGTCGGCATCGGCGGCGTCATGTACGACCGCCCGCACCTGGCGAAAGCGCAGCGGCTATTGGGGCAGCAGCGTTAGCGGATCACTGTGGCGCGGTGACGATCCGACTGGCCGCGTCGCGAATGGTCGCGTCCTTGTTGGTGGCGAATTCATGCACCTTTGCCACAACGTCAGCCGGCAGGTTTTTGCGGTCCGATTCGGGCAACAGCGACAAGGCGACCAAGGCGCCAAGCTGCAAACGATAATCGTCGGAGTTGAGGAATTGCCTCATCGTCTCGATGTTATTGGCGCCTTCTTTCGAGAGCTCGATCCGCGCATCGCGCCGCGTGAACACGTCATCGCTGCGCAGTCGCGTTTTGAAATCCTGAGGCAAGCGCGTCGATTGGGCGAAGGCCGACGGTACCAGCCAGTCCAATAACCCGGCACTTTGCACTACGCCGCAGCCCGAATCGTTATCGCCCAGGGGTTTGAGCACCTGAACAGTGCCGGTCTTCTTGTCGTCGATTTCACGCCACCACTCTATCTGGAACGCTTTGCCGGTCTGATGCGTCTGCGCGATTATGGATGTATTGCTTTTCAGGTCATCCTCCGACAGCGGTGCAACCGTGAATGCACTGGTTCCGCTCTCCGATTGCGGATCGTTGTTGACGATCGCAAGTGAGAGGCAATTCGGCGACTGGTTTCTCGCCGCCAGCAGAAAAAGATAGCTGTTCAGCTGCTGATCATCCGTATCGAACTGATGCTTGATATACGCGGAACCGGCCAGGCGAAGGTCCGATCGGACCTGAATTTGATATCCGGTCGGGACTTTCAATACGGCGCCATTAAGCAACACGCGTTTTGATGAAATCCAATTGGGAAAAAATTGCTGAGCAATATTGAGAACGCCCCATACGACGAAGAAAGCCAGACCAAAGCTGAATGTCACAGCAGTGAACGTTCTCGATTTCCAGATCGTATTGATCAGCGGCGTGATGACGATCATGAGAATCAAGCCGACGCCAAGAAAGCCGTATTTGACGGCAAGGTCAGCCGTGGTGGTGACGAGCGTGACATCCGGGGTCTGGTTCATGGTCCTCCCCTGGTCCAATGACTGCAACTTTAGCGGACACCTCACACTTCGACAACCAGAAACCGGCTTCACTTCTTGTCGTAAACATCAGCCGGATCGAACACGCGCGCGTCGCGAAATTCGAGCTTCACGGCGCCGCCTTTTTGCCCAAGCGGCACCGCGCGGTAAAAACAGGAGCGGCGACCCGTGTGGCAGGCGCCGGCCACCTGCTCGACCTTGATCCAGACGGCATCCTGGTCGCAGTCGACCCGAAGCTCGACGACCCGCTGGGTGTGACCCGAGGTCTCACCCTTGCGCCACAGCGCCCGGCGCGAGCGGCTGAAGTACCAGGCTTCGCCGCTGGCGATGGTTTTCGCCAAAGCTTGCGCGTTCATGTGCGCGACCATCAGCACGTCGCCCGACGCCGCGTCGGTGGCGACGCAGGTGACGAGCCCGTCGGCATCGAATTTCGGCATCAGCGCCAAGCCGTCTTCGAGGTCGGCCGCGCTGCCCGGTGCTGGGAATATTGGATCGTCCGGCATTTTCGCGTCATTTCCTGGCGCGCCAGCGGCGCGAGCCGGAATCCATAATCACAGAACATGAGGCATTCATATAGGTAGATCCGCCCTTCTGTTCGTGGTCAGGGATTGCGGCTCGGGCCGTGCTCGGCCGGAAGAACAGCTGGGCAGGCCGGGACTCTCGATCCGGTCCGGCAATGCTTATATAGTCGGTGGCAATGCTGAACGACGTCTACAACAAGCGGATTATCGAGCTTGCCGGCACGATTCCGCGAATCGGCCGGCTACAAGACCCCGGCGCCAGCGCGACCGCGCACTCGCGGCTGTGCGGCTCCACGGTGACCGTCGACCTGAAGATGGACGGCGATACCGTCACCGACTTCGCCCATGAGGTGAAGGCTTGCGCGCTCGGCCAAGCGTCATCCTCGATCATGGCGCGCAACGTCATCGGGGCGAAAGCCGACGAGCTGCGTGACTTGCGCGAAACCGTGCGCAGGATGCTCAAGGAAAACGGCGAGCCGCCGCGCGACGGCAAGTGGGCCGATATCGCGGTGCTTGAGCCGGTGCGCGACTACAAGGCGCGCCACGCCTCGACCATGCTCACCTTCGACGCCGTGGTCGACGCCATCAGCCAGATCGAGGGCAAGCGGACAGGTCAGGCCGCCGCCGAGTAGCCGTCATTCCGGAAACGCGTAGCGGCCATCCGGAATCCGTAACGCGCCATGCAAACACCATCGCTTCGCAGCGCCGCACACAAAGCCCCTCGCCTTCTCGGCCGCGGGCTGATCAAGACTTATCAGTACACGCTGTCATGGCTGGTCGGGCCGCGCTGCCGGCATCTGCCGACCTGTTCGGATTACGGCGAGCAAGCGATCGCGTGCTTCGGCCTATGGGCGGGTGGCTGGATGACGCTGGCGCGGCTGTGCCGTTGCCATCCGTTCGGCACCGCCGGCCTCGATTTCGTCCCGGACGCCCTGCCGGCGCGCGCGCGCTGGTACCTGCCATGGCGCTACGGCCGGTGGCGGGGCGTGAACGACCGCCCCGCCACCGCCTGATCCGGCCCAGACAACAAAAAGCACGGACGCAACTGCTGGGCCGTCCAGCCCGATTACTGGCCGGCGCTCGCGAGCGTGGCCAATTGCTTGGACGCCGCGTCGGAGCCGAGCGCCGCGGCCTGTTGGTACCAGTGCCGCGCCTGCGCGGCGTCGGTTTGCACGCCGATGGCGTGGGCTTGTTTGATGATCAGCGGATCGAAACTGGCGCCCAGCGCCAGCGCCGCCTCGGCATTGCCGGCCTCGGCCGCGCGCTGCAGCAAGAGCCGCGCCGCCACCACATCGCCGTCGGTCATGAACGCCTTGCCGCGCCTGATCAGGGTGGCGATCTCGTCCGGCTCGAGCGTCGCTTTGCCCGCACCGGCCGATGGCGAAGCGGCAGGCGGCACGGGCTCGGGCATTTTGACCGCAATCGAAATGCCGAACTGTTGCAGCCACAGCGGCATGGCGTTTGGTGGCGCCGGCGTTTTGTCCTCCACCGCAAAAGCGGCTTGAGGGGCGGCCGGCGTCTCGTTCGGGGCAGGCCCCGGCGCCGCGGCAGCTGCCATGTGTACCTGCACGGGCTTGGCTTTGGCCACGGCAATCGCGGGAACGACATGCGCCTGCCGCACCTCGTTCGCAGGCAGCCGCACGCGCGAGAACGATACCACCCCCCACGCCGCCAGTGCCGCGACCGCAGCCACGGCGCAGAACCGGAAAGCGAGCCGATCCAAGGACCGGCCGGGATTGGGCGGCGGCTGCGGCACGGCTTGCGGATCGAGCGCCAGCTGGCGCCGCAGCGCGATCATGGCGCGATCGCCCATGAAGCGCGGTGCCGCAACGTCGCGCGGCGCTGCCCGCTTGGCCGGGCGCCTCCAGGGCGGCGTAGCCGTCGACGCCCGCGCGGCCCCGTTGTAGCGGCGCGGCGCGCTCATAGCCGTCCGCCCGGATTTGACTGATGGGTTATCGGTGTGCCGCCGCGATCAACGACAAGACCGGAGTGAAAGGAAAAGGCCGCGGTCAGCAGCGATACGGCCAACACGCAACGCACCTGAGATGGCCTATGCGGCCACCGCGAGCCCCCCCTCATCGATTTTCCCCGAGCGGACCTGCACGCTACGCAACACACACAAACGCGTCCGCGGCCCGCAACGACACCCACCCCGCCGCGCTTGAAGATGCCCGCATTCTCTCAAGCTGAACGCGTTAGCTGCACGGTCTGAGGGCGAACGTTCGTCAAGCAATGGGGCGGCGATATGATGCAGATTCGATGATTCGGAGGCGCCTCCGCCGCAATCTCGCCCGCTGTTTCGCGCGTGACGGGAGACGTCGCACCATCACGCTTCGATGACATTGAGCGCGATGTAGCCGAAGCGATCGATGCGCGCTTCGAATTGCGGACCGACCACGGTCGAGGTTTCATCCTCGGCGATCACCGCAGGTCCCTTGACGCGCGCGCCCGGCGCAAGATCGGCGCGCCAATACACCGGCGTGTCGATGAACTCGCCGCGATCGATATCGAACACGGCGCGGCGCGCCGCGGGTTTTGGCGCGCTCGGTTGCTCCGCTTGCGCGCTGGCGAGCCGGCCTTGCGCCGGCGCGGCGAGCGACACGATCCAACTGAGAATTTCGATATCGACGCCGGGAATCGAACGGCTGTAGAGCCGCCGATAGGCTGCTTCGAACAAGTCGCTCAAGGTCGCGCGATCCGCGGCGGTGAAATCGCGCACCGGCAGGGTCACCGCGATCTCGTGACCTTGGCCGCGATAGCGCATGAACGCAGAACGCTGCTCGGCAAGTGCTTCGGCCTCCGGCGCGCCTTGGCGCACCACCGCTTCGGCCTCGGCGCGCATCTCGGCGATCAGCCGATTGGCCGCGGCGGCATCGAATTCCGACAAGCGAATGAGCCGGCCGCGCACGATCTCGTAGGCGACCGGCGCGCGTAACAATCCAACAGCAGAACCGACGCCGGCATTGGCAGGAATGAGCACGCGGCCGATGCCGAGCTTGGCCGCCACCCGCGCGGCATGCAGCGGCGCCGCGCCGCCGAACGCGATCAGCGTGCGGGCGCGCACATCCTTGCCGCTCTCGATGGCGTGCACGCGCGCCGCGTTGGCCATGTTCTCGTCGACCATCTCGCTGATGCCGAGCGCGGCGTGCTCGCACGACAGCGCAAGCGGCACGCCGATGCGTTCGCCGATGGCGCGCCCGGCGGCGCCGGCATCGAGCGCGATCCGGCCGCCGGAAAATGTTTCGGGATCGATGCGGCCGAGCGCGACATCGGCGTCGGTGACGGTCGGCGCCTCGCCGCCCTGGCCGTAGCACACCGGACCCGGCATCGAGCCGGCGCTGTCCGGACCGACGGCGATGCGCTTGAGCGCATCGAGCCGCGCGATCGAGCCGCCGCCGGCGCCGATCTCGACCATCTCGATCACCGGAATGCGCAACGGCAGCCCGCTGCCTTTGAGGAAGCGATAGACTCGCGCCACTTCCATGACGCGCGCGGTCTGCGCCGCACCGTTATCGATCAAACAAATTTTCGCCGTGGTGCCGCCCATGTCGAACGACAGCACCTGATCGAGCTCGTGCTGCCGCGCGATGCAGCCGGCGAAGATCGCGCCCGCGGCCGGCCCGGATTCGATCAGACGCACCGGAAAGCGGATCGCAGTTTCGGCCGTGGTGACGCCGCCGCCCGAGGTCATCAAGAGCAGCGGGCACGCAAAGTCGGCGCGCTTGAGCTTGCGCTCAAGGCCGGTCAGATACCGGCCCATCAACGGCTGAATGTAGGCATTGGCGCACGCGGTGGAGAAGCGTTCGTATTCGCGCATCTCCGGCGACACGTCGGACGACAGCGTCACCGCGATGTTCGGCAGGCGGCGCACCACCGCTTCGGCGGTGCGCCGCTCGTGTTCCGGATTGGTGAAGCTGTGCAGGTAGCCGATCGCCACCGCCTCGACCTGCGCGGCGCCGAGTGCATCGATGGCGCGGCCGAGGCTCGCCTCATCGAGCGGCACCAGCGCCCTGCCCTGCGCATCGATGCGCTCGCGCACCGGAAAGCGCAGCCGGCGCGGCACCAGCGGCGGCGGCAGATCGATATTGACGTCGTATTGCTCGAACCTGTTCTCGTGCCGGATCTCGATGACGTCGCGAAAGCCTTCAGTGGTGAGTAGCGCGGTCTTGGCGCCCTTGCGCTCGATCACCGCATTGGTGGCGAGCGTGGTGCCATGAATGATGAGCTGCACCTGCCCCGGCTCGATCCGCGCCGCCTCGATCACCGACCGCAGCGCCTCCAGCACACCCTCTTCCGGCGCGCCTGCCGTCGTCAGCGTCTTGGTCGTAAACCGCTGCTCGCCGACCTCCAGCGCCACGTCGGTGAACGTGCCGCCGATGTCGAGACCGAGCCTAATTGTTCGCAACGAAACCACGATTTGGGTCCAGGGGCCCCATTCTTGGCAGACTCCTCGATTAGGGGCAAACGAACGCGGAAAGCGAAAGAAGGCGATTCCTCGCGTTTACTGCAGGATCGCTGGCTGCTGGCCCGACCCACCAATTATCGCGTGTGGCCCGTTACGTTCCCGCAGGTACAGGCTGTTCCGGGAGGCGGTGCCCGATCAAACGGAGCGTCACAGGTGCCTTGATCCGTAACGCATGTTGCGTGCCATACCGGCGGCGGCTCCGGTGGCGGAGTCCATTGATCCACTTGGGAAGTTGCCGCAAGAATCGTGATGATTGCTATTTGAATCCCAAGCATCCGTGAGTCTCCCCCAATTCTCATTTCGACGGAGCAGCACCGGGCGAGATTTGATGCGGCGTAACATCTCTGCTCGCGCTAGGCATATTCTCGGGTCCTTGGAATGTGTAAACATAAAGTACAAACACCAAAAAAAACGCAAATGACACTGCAAGTACGACGACACCGACTACGGACGATTGCACAGCCATTTTGTCTTTAGAAAAATCGACCGAGCCGCCTTCAGCCAATGCCCCCCTTCCACTTTTCGCCAGAAGGTAGGACGCCCACAGCTGCGCGCCAGCTAGAACGACGCCCGCTAATGTAATGCTTACTACCATCCACATTAGCACCTGATTTTCAAAACGTTGAAAAACAAGATTGTCTTCTCGAATCTGCTGCTCGTCAGCCGAACGCTGTGCCGTCCCTAGGGTTTGACATAGGCTAGCGCTGTCCCAGAGCGACTCGCGAGACACGCCACCCGTTGGGCTCATCTTGGCGGAGAAACGGTCAATACACTGAGTAACGGTCTCAGCCGTAGCTGCACACACTGGAGTCAACCCGCACACCATCAGCGTCAGAATCCCCATCAGAAGGAAGCAAAGACCCTCCACCGAGGTCTTGCCCCTTCGGTTCGGCTTCCTGTTCACGTTTTTCTCTTCCATCGTCTCAATCAGCATCTATCCCAAAAGCACCTCGCGGCACTCTTTCCTTAAGGAAAAGCAGCGACCGCCGAAGTATATTCAGATAGTAAATTCTTCTTTTCTCCATCAGGTATTTGCGCCGTGCTGTCGCCTTGCACCCATTCTCGCCAATACGCTAATGGCCAATCCTCATCCCCATTGATTTGCATTTTGGCGTACGGATGAGCATAGCCGCCTACGTACAATCCACGTGACTCTACCTTATCGATCAATATGTCCATGCACCCTCTCCAGTCCTTAAAGCAAATAAATCGGCGCAATTTCCCAGTCATGTTTTCGGCATGCACACATGTACCCGCGAAAAGTGGTGTCCATCTGTCTGCTTGCCGCCCCCCGTCCGCTTGCAATCCAATGTAGTTGTTATTGATCCCCTTTCTCCCGGCAGCACTTTCGTTCCGAAAGATCACTAACGAGGCCCGTTTTAACGCTGTTTTTCCAGGGACGCCGGTAAGATAGTTTACAAAATCGGACATCGCGATCGCGGTTCGAGTAAATGCTAGCTCGGGCAGTTCCGGATACGCGTTGTGGACTGGACTGTCTGACATTGGCGTCCCCCCAAAATCATCATCAGAACGAACAGTCGTGCCTATTCGTCGGAGAGTCAACCCACGATTGAATAAATCCGCACAGTCCAACGGTCGCATTGTTGGATCTTCAGCCGTAGCTCAGGCTATGGCGCGCTCGGAGAGATTCGAACTCCCGACCCCCAGATTCGAAGTCTGGTGCTCTATCCAGCTGAGCTACGAGCGCCTGCGGCGCACCATAGCGGCTTCGGCGCGAATGTCACTGGATGGCGCCGACACGCCTCACGGCATCCGAAACATGATCAGCTGATCGGTATTGCCGCCGCCACCGGGCGTCAGCGAGCCGCCGACGAAATAGGCGGCGTCACCGATGGCGGCGCCGCCAAAACCGTGGCGGCCGTGCGGCATCGGGGCGAGCGTGGTCCAGCGGCCGGTCTTCGGATCAAAGCCTTCGTTTTCCGGAAATGTGTGATCGGGCGGCAACTCGCCACCGAGCACCATGATGAGGCCGTGGTAGTACGTACCGGCCAGGCCGCTGCGCGGCGTCGGCAGCGGCGCGGCCGAGTTCCAGCTGTTGGTCGCCGGGTCGTAGACGTCGTGCAGGCCGGTGCGGTCGACCGGCCCTTTGAAGCGGCCGCCGATGGCGTGGATTTTGCCGTCGACCGCGATCACCACCATGTGGTCGCGCGCGGTCGGCAGCGGCGCGGCTTGCATCCAGCTTCCGGTCTGCGGATCGAACACTTCGTGCGCCGGCACCACAATCGCATCAGGGCCGCGGCCGCCGATCACATGGATCTTGCCATCCACCACGGCCGCGCCGGCCGAGCCGCGCGCGACTTTCATCGGCGGCAGCGTGCGCCAGCGATCGGTCGCCGGATCGTATTCGAATGCATCGGTGCCGGCACCTTTGTGCACCGATGAAGTGAAGCCGCCGAACGCATAAATCTTGCCGCCGGTCGTGGCGACGGCGAGATGATCGCGGCCTTCCGGCAGTGGCGCCCGCGCGCGCCAGGTATCGGCCACCGGATCGTATTCGTCGTGATACGGCCCGGCGGTGCCGCTCACCGAGCCGCCGATCGCATGCAATTTGCCGTCGAGCGCGACGGCCGCCGTTTCGCCCCGCGCGGCGGACAACGGCGCCTTCATGGTCCACGCGCCGTTGGTCGATTGTGCGCCGGCACTGACGACGACCGCGGCGCTTGCAGCAAACAACACAAGCAGCGCCGCGCCGCTCGTGCGGGCGCGCCGGGTCGCAAAAAGCATCTTTGTCATGAAGGCCCCCGATTTGTTCCAAGTTCCCACAAAGCCGTACAGACAGGTCGCATCGCGCGCAGGTTTTGAAAACAACAAAAAACTACGACGCAACAATGGTCTACTGCAAGTCCTTATGAGTTCGCGGCATGCCGGTGCAGCGCAGCCGGTATGCCCTCGTTCCAGGAACGCCGCGCCCGGCGGATCGGTTGTCAACCGCTATAGCGACGGAGGCAAATCATGACTGACTACCGCGATCCCAACGATCCGCTGCGGCGCGACACGGTCTATGATCCGAATGTGCGCAGCAGCAATGCGGCGTGGGGATGGATTGCCGGCATTGTGTTTCTCGGCATCATCGTGGCGCTCGCCTTTGGCGTCGGCCGCTCGCCGAACCAGAACGGCACCAACGTAGCCAACAACACGCCGCCAGCAGCGACCCAAAACGTTCCTGGGCCAGCCAACCGCAACATGGCACCGGCGCCAGCTAATCCGGCGCCCGCCAGCCCGGCACCCTCACCTGCCAAGCCGTAACGGCTGACACATCAAACAAATAACAACGGCAAAGCGGCCTCGCTTCCGAGCGGGGCCGTTTGCTTTTGCGCGGAGGCCGGCACTACTCGGTCAACTCGCGGGCGATGTCGAGCGGTACACGGGTGACGGTCACGCCGGCCGCTTCGCTCATGCGCACCACGTTGATGGTGCCGGCAAATTCCGGCGAGCCCGAATAATAGGCCGGCACCATGCCGTTGCCGACCTGCACCGCGCGATTCCAATGGCCGAGCGCGACGTAATCGGCGCCGGTCGCGGCGAGCTCGGAATCGCCGATCAGCCAGGACGGCTGCGGCCCACCATTGCGCTCTGGAATCGGCTCGTAATGGCCGTGCGCGACCGCGATCTGCCAGCGCGTCGAGCGCGGCCGCGTACGCTCGAACGGAATCATGTCGTCGTAGTCGCGATGCGCGCGCCCCCAGATTTCCAATGACAGGTCGGGAAACAGCACCGCTTCGTCATGGGTGACGCCGAGGACATGCAAATTGTTCACGGCGGCGAGCGCCCGGCCGCGGTAGACGGCGGCAGCGATGGCCGGATCGTGGTTGCCCGGCAGAATGACGACCGGCATGGCGGCGGCAGCGATCACCGCCGCCGCGCGCTCGATCAGTGCCTGCGGCACGCGATGATGGTCGAACGTGTCGCCGGCCAGGATCACGACGTCGGCCGCCGCCTCGCGCGCGGCGTCGAGCACGCAGGCGAGCCCGGCCGTACCGTCGCCGCCGTGCAGCCGCGCCGTGTAGTCGTGGTCGACGTGCAAATCCGAACTGTGGACGGCGACGATGTCGCGGGCAGACGGCAGCATGAGGAGAAGGACCGCTTCGGGCAGATGCTCGCCTGCTTTAGCGCAGGCGCGCTACCACTGCCAATGCGCGCGACGACGGTGCGGCGCAGGCCGCCGCCGCGGTCAGCGTCGTGGCGCCTCCGGCCGATCGATCCCGCCGGCGCCGGCCACTTCGTCGACGGGGCGCCTGAGCAGGCGGAAGCGGTTCGGATCGAGCGCCGGTGCCGCGCCTGGCGCAGCCGGTGCCGGCGCGACCGGAGCTGCCCCCGGCTGCAGGCTGGGCGACGCCACGCTTGCCGCGCGCAGCTCGTCGGCCGCGCTCTGCTTGGGTCGGGTGACGCGGCCGCGCCAGCGGTCGATCACGGCCGCCAACGACCGGCTGTCGAATTCGGCCTGCTCGCCGCTGCCGGCGTCATCGCCCATGGTGTCGCTGCGCGGCAGCATCTGCGCCGGCAATTGCTTGAACTTGAGCCGCGTCGGGAGCGCCACGCCCTCGCCGAACGCGAACGCCTCGCCGGTGCCGAGCGAGGGCAGGAACGAGAGCAGGTTGGCGGCGGTATCGGCCACCGCGGAGCGCAGCAGTGCCTGATCGCGGTCGTTGGTCATGCGCATGGCAAACAGCGTCGAGCATTGCGACAGGATGGTCGGATCGAGCTCGGCCGGCCGCTGCGAGACCAAGCCGAGGAACACGCCGTACTTGCGGCCTTCCTTGGCGATGCGCGAAATCGAGCGCCGGGTCGGCGCGAAACCGACGCTGTGGTCGGCCGCCATGTAGCGGTGCGCCTCCTCGCACACCACCAAAAGCGGCGCGCCGCCGTCGCTCCACAGACCGAGATCGAACGCCATGCGGCAGGTGACCGATACCAGCGCATCGACCATCTCGGACGGGAATCCGGCGAGCTGCATGACGGTCATCGGCTTGCCGTTGGGCGGCAGCCGGAACAGCGTCGCCAAAATCTCCGCCATGGTGTCGCCGCCGACATTGGCGTTCTCGAACATGAAGGCGTAGCGCGGATCGTTGCATACCGTTTCGATCCGCGTCATCAGCTTGTGATAGATCATGCGCGAGGCGCGGTTCTCCAGCTTGCCCATGCGCGCGTCGAGCAGCGACAATAGATCGGCGATGCGGTACGGCACCGGCACGTCGAGGGCGTAGCGGAGGCCGCCGATGCCCTCGCCCGGCTTCATGATGCGGCTGGCGAGCCCGATCTGCTGGGCATAGGACGATTTGGCGAGCGGAATGACTTCCGACAGGAAGTCGACCTCCTCTTCGAGGCCGGGCCGGCCGCCGAAGAACACGTCGACGATCTCGTCGAAATTGAACAGCCAGAACGGCAGCTTGATGTTGTTCGGGTTGAGCACCTGGGCGCGCTCGCCGAAGCAGCGGCCGTATTCGTTGTGCACGTCGAGCAACAGGACGCGCAGGTTCGGCCGCGCCTGCAGGATCTGCTGCAGCAGCAGCGTGATCGAGCTCGACTTGCCGACGCCGGTGGTGCCGAGCACGGCAAAATGCTTGCTCAGCATCTCGTCGACATCGATGGAAGCCGGAATGGCGCTGTCCTGGTGCAGCCGCCCCACTTCGACCATGCGAGCGCCCGAGCTTTGAAAGATCAGCCGCAGCTCGCGCGGACCGATCAAGATCACCGGATCACCCATGCCCGGATAGCTGGTGACGCCGCGCTGGAAGTACGTGGTGCCGCTGTCGCCGGTGCGGATTTCGCCGATCAGGTCGAGCTCCGCGACCGCTGTGTCGAGCGCGCCGGCGCCGGCGTCCGGCCGCATCGACACGTTGGTGATCAGACCGACCAGCAGCGTCTTGCCGACGGCAACGCCGAGAAACTTGCCGACCGTGATGCGTTTCTCTTCCGGTCCCTCCGGCGACATGGCCGGAATGCCGACGCTGGCCTGCGAGCCATGAACCGAGATGATGCGGCCGATGAGCTCGATCTGCGACGCCATGGCGGGCGCCGGCTGGGACGTGTTGGTCAGCAAGCTGAAGCTCCTTCGAGCAAAATCGCCGTTTCCCACCGCTGCAAAGGATGATGTGTAGCGGTCGCGGCTGGAGATTCAGTTAAAATCGCCAAGGCAATCGCGCCGCGGCGCACCTGCAAGTGGCATGTGTTTAAGCTGCCGTTAAGCAAGTAGCGGCACGGCACCACCAAAGCCCACGCCGCTCAGCCGCGCAGCGGCCGCCGGCCGCGCCCGGCCGCGCTGGCGCGGGCCGAGCCGACGACCCGCCTGGCCGGCGCCAGCTCCTCGAGAAAAATCGGCTTGGCGAAGTAAAACCCTTGGGCGTAGCGGATCCGCGTCGCCGCCTGCAGGTAGGCGACCTCCTCGAACGTTTCGACGCCTTCGGCGATCATGCTCATGCCGAGCGAATCGCTGAGCGCCTCGATGGCTTTGAGCACGCTCTGGCTGCGCGGCCGCTGATGGATCGCCGTGATGAACGAGCGGTCGATCTTGATCTCGTCGGCGGTGATGTCGGCGAGCGTCGCCAGCGAGGAGTAGCCGGTACCGAAATCGTCGACCGAGACCCGCACTCCCGCTTCGCGCAGCATCGGCAGGAAGCGCGTCGCAAAATCGCTCTGCGCCACGAATGCGTCTTCCGTCACTTCGACCATGAAGCGGCTGGCGTAACCGGTCGCCTGCAGCTCATCGCAGAAGCCGGTCATGAACTTGGCATCGCTGGCCTGTTTGGCTGCGACGTTGATGCTGATCGTGGCCTGCGGCCCGAACGCATCGTCGAGCATATCCATGGATTTGACGATCTCGGCGAGCGCCAAATATGTGAGATCGTCGATCAGGCCGAGCTCGATCGCCAGCCCGATGAAGTCGCCCGGCGCCTGGATCACGCCGTCCTCGTCGCGCAGCCGGATCAGCGCCTCGACTCCGACCACCTCGTGGGTGCGGATGTCGACCTTGGGCTGGAAGGCGCAGCAAAACCGGCCGTCGCGCACCGCAAGCCGCAGCCGCTGCTCGCGCGCCATGCGGACCGTCATCGCCCGTCCCATGTCGGCATCGAACAGCGCGGCGGCGCCCTTGCTTTCCTTCTTGACGCTGTACATGGCGGTGTCGGCGGCCCGCCGCAGGGTCTCGTAGTTCATGCCATGATCGGGATAGACGCTGATCCCGATCGATGCCGAAGTGAAAATCTCGTAGCCCTTGATCAGAAACGGCTCTTTGAGCTCGTGCAGCAATTCGTCGATCAGCTTCGCCAGATCGTCTTCGCTGTCGATGGGATTGAGCACCAGGAGAAACTCATCGCCGCTGATGCGGGCGAGGAGATCGCTTGCGCGAAGCCGCGGCGCGATCCGCTGCGCGATCTTTTGCAAGAGCGCATCGCCGATGGCGTGGGTGTAATAATCGTTGACGTGCTTGAAATTATCGATGTCGAGAAACACCACCGCGAAACGGCCAGAACGCCCGACATTATTCAGTAGTTGCCGAACATGATCCTGCGCCAGCGCGCCGTTGGGCAGTCCGGTCAGCTCGTCGAAATAGGCGCGCTTCGACAAGTCCAGTTCGACTTGCTTGCGGGCGGTGAAATCAAGTGCGGCCGACAGCACGACGGACCGGCCGAGAATGCGGACCGGGCGCTCACAGACCAACAGCGTGCGCTCGGGCGCTGCGCCGGACGTTTGCACGACATGTTCCGTACTGGTGACGACGGCACATTCGGCGTTTTCCGCCTCGCCCGCGCCCGCGCCGGAAAGGCTAGTCGCCTGGCGATTGGCCAGAACAACGGCGCCATCCTCCGCCTCCACGGTGACGCCGACGGGCAGTTGGTCGATCACCGCGTTGAGCAGCGCCACGGCGCGCCGCGCCTCTGCCTCGTTGTTCCGTGCGTCTTCAAGCAACCGGCGCAGCTGTGCGACATCATCGGCCGCGGCCGCATCGTTGGGCTCGACCGCATCGCTCGTCCCGGCCGCCGCCGGGGGCAGCGGCAGGTCGCGTTGCTCGGCGCCGTCTTTCCCGTCGTCCATCGGCGGTGCTCGAAAATGGCCGCGAAGCTCGGGACCGCACGGCGACGGCACCCGAATCTCAGCGACACTGAGCGTTCAGTTTACGGCCATGAAGGCGAACGAAAATTTAAGAGCCGCCCGCCGCGCTACCGATTGTGACAGCGTTAAGCACTGGTTAACCGGCCGGCACGCCAACGCGCGTTTGCCGCGTTGCGGTTCACGCCAATCAGCACCCCTAACGACGCCAGTTCCAAGGACAAGGGCTGACCGGACCGGCGCTCATCACTCGAACGCTGCGTCGATCGGCACCCGATAGCCATTGGCGAGCCGGTTGGTTTCGTTCGCCATCCCGACCACGGCCATGACCTCGCCGAACATCGCTTCGGTCATGCCGGCCTTGCGCGCCGCCGCGCCATGGCTGGCAATACAGTAGCCGCAGCCGTTGGTCACGCTGACCGCGAGGTAGATCATCTCCTTGGTCAACGTATCGAGCGTGCCTGGCGCCATGATCTCCTTGACGCTCTCCCAGGTGCGCTTGAGCGTCGCCGGATCGTGCGCCAGGTATTTCCAAAAGTTGTTGACGTCATCGACGTTACGCGTGCGCTTGATGTCGTCGAACACGGCGCGGACTGCGGGACTGGCGTCGCGGTATTCGATCGATCCGTAAGCACTCATGAGCGGTTCCTCCTGCCTGCCCAACGCCATGCAAAATGCCACCATGCGGTGCCGCGAAACAGGGTTGGGATGTGCGGTCCGAGAGGCTACATTAGCGACACGGGTCCCCCTGATCCGGCTAAGCGCCGCTGGCCCGACCTCTCCCCGCCGCCGCCCGGAGAGGTTTTCGTGTTTTCAAAGGACGCGGTCTTGATGACCGCGAATTGGTGTGAACCAGACAATGACCGCTCGCCCGTTGCCGGCCTCTATTGATGCCACCGTCGATCTTCTGGCCGAAGCCGACTATCTCGCCGACCGCTCGCTCGGCACAGTGCTGTATCTGGCGCTCCGCATGGGCCGGCCGATATTCCTCGAAGGCGAAGCCGGCGTCGGCAAGACCGAAATCGCCAAGGTTTTGTCCTCAACGCTCGGCCGTCGGCTGATCCGGCTGCAATGCTACGAGGGCCTCGATGTGGCGGCCGCCGTCTACGAATGGAATTACGCCGCCCAGATGATCGCGATCCGCGTCGCCGAGGCCGAAGGCGAGCACGACCGCAGCCGGCTCGAGCACGACGTGTTCTCCGAACGCTTTTTGATCAAGCGGCCGCTGTTGCAGGCGCTCGAGCCGGACAGCGCCGGCGCGCCCGTGCTGCTGATCGACGAGATCGATCGCACTGACGAAGCATTCGAAGCGTTCCTGCTCGAAGTGCTGGCCGACTTTCAGGTTACGATCCCGGAGCTCGGCACCGTGAAGGCCGCACAGCCGCCGATCGTGGTCATCACCTCGAACCGCACCCGTGAAGTGCACGATGCGCTCAAGCGTCGCTGCCTCTATCACTGGGTCGGCTATCCGAACGCCGACCGCGAGCTTTCCATCGTGCGCAAAAAGGTGCCGGGCATCGGCAAAAAGCTGTCCGAGCAGATCGTCGGCTTCGTGCAGCGGCTGCGCAACCAGGACCTGTTCAAGGCGCCCGGCGTCGCCGAAACGCTGGATTGGGCCGGCGCGCTGTCCGAGCTCGACGTGGTGGCGCTCGATCCGGCCACCGTCTCCGACACGCTCGGCGTCCTTCTCAAATACCAGGACGACATCGCACGGCTGGAAGGCTCCAAGGTCAAGGAGCTGCTCGACGAGGTGAAAGCGGAGCTGCGGGCGGCCGAGTAATCGGCACCTCGCGGGCAAGGTCATAATGCCGGCCGAACGTTCAACCAGCAACGAGAACCAACCCACCGGCCGCCTCGCCGAGAACGTTTTGTATTTCGCCCGGGCGCTGCGCGCCGCCGGCATTCCGGTCGGGCCGGGCGCGGTGCTCGATGCGCTCGAAGCGCTGCGGGTCGCCGGCATCGGCACCAAAGAGGATTTTTACTGGACGCTGCATGCCGTGTTCGTGAAGCGGCACGAGCACTCGGTGCTGTTCGACCAGGCGTTTCGCATTTTCTTTCGCCGCCGCGGCTATATCGATCAGATGCTGGCGATGATGATGCCGCAGGTCCCTGCCCCGCCGCAGGCGCCGCAGCCCGGCTCGACCCGCGTCCATGAAGCGCTGTTCTCCGGGCTTGACGACAAGCTCAAGCGCCAGCGCGAGGTCGAGCTCGACGCGCGCATGACCGTGTCCGACCGCGAAGTGCTGCAGCGCAAGGACTTTGCGCAGATGACCAGCGCCGAGATCGCGGCCGCCAAGGAGGCGATGAAGCGTCTGGTGCTGCCGCTCGCCGAGATCCGCACGCGCCGGCTGGCGCCGCACCGGCACGGCCATCTGATCGATATCCGGCGCACCTTGCGCGCCAGCATGAAAGGCGGCGGCGATTTCATCGATCTGCGCTTCATCGGCCCGAAAACCAAGCCGCCGCCGCTGGTCGCGCTGCTCGATATCTCCGGCTCGATGAGCCAGTACAGCCGCATCTTCTTGCATTTCCTCCACGCGCTGACCGATGCGCGCCGGCGCGTCAGCACGTTCCTGTTCGGCACGCGGCTCTCCAACGTCACCCGCGCGCTGCGCGAGCGCGACCCTGACGACGCGCTCGCTGCCTGCTCGGCGAGCGTGCCGGACTGGTCGGGCGGCACCCGCATCGCCTCGTCGCTGCGCGGCTTCAACAAATTGTGGGCGCGCCGCGTGCTGACGCAGGGCGCCGTGGTGCTCTTAATCACCGACGGGCTGGAGCGCGACGCCGACGACACGCTTGCCTTCGAGATCGACCGCCTGCACCGCTCCTGCCGGCGCCTGGTCTGGCTCAATCCGCTGCTTCGCTTCGAAGGTTTTGAGGCCCGCGCCCGCGGCATCCGTGCCATGCTGCCGCATGTCGACGAATTCCGCCCGATCCACAATCTCGAATCCATGGCCGGCCTGGTCGCCGCACTGGAGCACGGCGGCGACCGCGCCGGCGATCCCAAGGCTTGGATGCAGAAGGCTTGGATGCAGAAGGTGGCGTGAGGGATTATATTGGCGAATGGCGAGTAGCGAATGGCGAATAGTGTTTGTAACCATTCGCTGCACGCCATTCGCACCGAACGAAGTGAGGTTTCCATGCTCTCGACCAACGACGACATTCTCAAAGCCGCCGAGGACTGGCGCAAGAACGGCCGCGATGTCGCGCTGGCGACCGTGGTGGAGACCTGGGGCTCGGCACCGCGTCCGATCGGCTCCAATCTCGTGATTGACGGCGAAGGCAATTTCCTGGGCTCCGTCTCCGGCGGCTGTGTCGAGGGCGCGGTGGTCACCGAAGCGCTCGACGTGATCGACAGCGGCAAGCCGAAAATGCTGGAATTCGGCGTCGCCGACGAGACCGCCTGGAAAGTCGGCCTGTCCTGCGGTGGCACCATCCGGGTGTATGTGGAGAAGGTCGAGTAGGGAAAAGGGGGCGAATGGCGAAGTGGCGAATAGCGAATAGGGATTGGATCCTTCACCTCCATTCGCTATTCGCCATTCGCTATTCGCGGTGAAATCATGAAACTCGATCTCCTCAGCACTCTCAACGCCGAACGCGCCGCGCGTCGCGCCGCGATCATCGTTACCGACGTGGCAAGCGGCAAGGAGCGCCTGGTCAAGACCGCCGACGTTGCCAGGGATCCGCTTCGCACGGTTCTGGCCGAACGTCTGCGCAGCGGCAAAAGCGGCATGGTGGACAGCCCGGAAGGCCGCGTCTTCCTCACCGTGCACGTGCCGGCGCCGCAGCTCGTCATGACCGGCGCAGTGCATATCAGCCAGACCTTGGCGCCGATCGGCAAGCTCCTGGGCTATGACGTCACCATCGTCGATCCGCGCACCGCATTCGCCTCGATCGAGCGCTTTCCCGACGTGAAGGTCATTGCCGAGTGGCCCGACAAGGCGCTGCCGCCGCTCGGCATCGACCATTACACGGCGTTCGTTGCGCTCACCCACGATCCCAAGATCGACGACCCGGCGCTCATGCATGCGCTGTCGCGCGACTGCTTCTATATCGGCGCGCTCGGCTCGAAGAAGACCCACGCCCGGCGCGTCGCCCGCCTCAAGGAACAGGGCTTGAGCGAGGCCGATATCGGCCGCATCCATGCGCCGATCGGGCTCGACATCGGCGCGGTGTCGCCGGCGGAAATCGCCGTCGCCATCATGGCGGAGATCACATCGCGGCTGCGCGAGGAAGGCGAAGCCAGGCCGGAGCCCGCCCCTGCGGTCGCAAGGGTCGCGTCATGAAGTTCGGCGCGGTGGCGCCCAAGGATGCGCTCGGCGCCACCGCCGTCCACACCATCCGTCAGGGCGCGCTGGTGCTGAAAAAAGGTACGCGGATCGGCGCCGCGGAGGTCGCGGCGCTCGAGGCAGCCGGCATCAAGGACATCGTCGTGGCCCGGCTCGAGCCCGGCGATGTGTCCGAGGACGAAGCCGCCGCCGGAATCGCCAAAGCGGTCGCCGGCGAAAGCGTGCACGTCGATCGCGCCTTCACCGGCCGCGCCAATCTGTTCGCGCAGAACGCCGGCGTGCTGGTGGTCGACAAGAATGCGGTCGACCGGCTCAACCGCATCGACGAAGCCATCACCTTCGCCACGCTCCCCGCCTACAAGCCGGTGGTCGCCGGCGAGATGATCGCGACCGTCAAAATCATTCCCTTCGCAGTCGGCAAGACCGCGCGCGATGCCGCGCTCGCCGGCGTGCAAAAGCCGCTGCTGCGCGTTGCACCGTATCGCGTGCGCAAGGTCGGCGTGGTCTCGACCATTCTGCCCGGCCTGTCGCCGAAGGTCATCGACAAGACGCTGAAGATCACCGCCGAGCGCCTGGCGCCGGCCGGCGCCACCATCGTTGCCGAGCGGCGCGTGCCGCATGAGCACGCCGCGCTCGCCCGCGCGCTCGACGAGGTGCTCAAGGACGGCGCCGAGCTCGCCATCGTGTTTGGCGCGTCGGCCATTGCCGACCGCCGCGATGTCATTCCGGCTGCCGTGGAATCGATCGGCGGCCGCGTCACGCATTTCGGCATGCCGGTTGATCCCGGCAATCTCCTGATGATCGGCGACGCCGCCGGCCATCCGGTGCTCGGCGCGCCCGGCTGCGCGCGCAGCCCGAAGGAAAACGGTTTTGACTGGGTACTGATGCGGCTTCTGGCCGGACTGCCGGTCGGGCGCGAGGACATCACCGGCTTCGGCGTCGGCGGCTTGCTTATGGAAATCGTCACCCGGCCGCAGCCGCGCGACGAGCCGGCCAAGACCGGCCGCGCCATTGCGGCGGTGGTGCTCGCCGCCGGCCGCTCGAGCCGCATGGGCGGCCCCAACAAGCTCTTGGAAAAGATCGGCGGCCGGCCGCTGGTGCGCATCGTCGCCGAGGCGGCTGTGGCCTCAACGGCGCGGCCGGTGATCGTCGTGACCGGCCACCAGCGCGAGCGGGTCGAAGCCGCTCTCGCCGGCCTGCCGGTGCGCTTTGCGCATAATGCGCACTTCGTCGACGGCCTCGGCACCTCGCTGAAAGCCGGCATCGCGGCGGTGCCGGCCGAAGCCGACGGCGCCATCATCTGCCTCGGCGACATGCCGCAGGTCGATGCCGCGCTGATCGACCGCCTGATCGGCGCTTTCGATCCAGACAAAGGCGCGCTCGCGGTGGTGCCGACCATCAACGGCCATCGCGGCAATCCGGTGGTGTGGTCGCGGCGCTTCTTCCCGGATCTCATGGCCGTCGAAGGCGACGTCGGCGCCCGCCACCTGATCGGCCGCTACGCCGAGGCGGTCACCGAAGTGCCGCTCGCCGGCACCGCGGCGCTCACCGACATCGATACGCCCGAAGCGCTCCAGGCCGTGAAGGCGGTGCTGGAAAAAACATAAGCGTCGCCCGCCCCGCGCTTTGCGGAAAGTGCAGCGAATTCACCGACTGGAAACCGTTGCGGGCTAGCGTCTTCCCTGTTCTCGGGGAAGGGGTTTCGATGACACGTTCACCAACGTATTGTGTCCGCGTGCTCGCCGCCGCGGCGCTTCTGGCCGCCATGACCGGCGCGGCCGCGGCAGCCGGCGCGTTCGCGGTCGGCACCTGCGGCGCCTATGGCTACGGCTACGATTTCCATACCGCCGCCGACGCACGCAGCGCGGCGCTGAAAAAGTGCAACGGCAGCGCCTGCAGGATCGTGGGCGAAATGCGCCGCGGCTGTGCCGCCGTGGCGGTCGACGCCAAGAATCCGTGCGGCGCATTCGGCTGGGCCATCAGTTCGCATCTCGGCAAGGCCGAGAACGCCTCCATGCGCCGCTGCTCGCAGTTCGGCGGCCGCAATTGCATGGTCCGCGCCTGGGCCTGCGACGAAAAAGGTTGATCAGGGCGTACGGCCGATTTGCTTGAGGATCGGCGCCCAGGTCTTCTGCTCGTTCTGAATGAAGGCGAGCGTGTCCGCCGGCGACATCGCCTCCTCCTCGCGGCCGAACTGCGCCAACCGCTCGCGCACGTCGGCGGCGCTTGTCACCTTGAGCAACGCGGCATTGGCCTTTTGCACGATGGCGTCCGGCGTGCCGGCCGGCGCCACCAGCACCTGCCAGCCGACCGCGGCAAAGCCCGGCAGGGTTTCGGCGACCGTCGGCACGTCCGGGAAATTGGCGACGCGCTGGAGCGACGCCACCGCCAGCGGGCGGACCTTACCGGCGGCCACCGCTCCGGCAATGCCCGAATACGAGTCGAGCGTCAGCGCAATGCGGCCGCCCATCATGTCGTTGAGCACCTGGGTGGTGCCGCCCGAATACGGCACCATCAGAAGCTTGATGCCGGCGCGGCTTTGCAACAGCTCGCCGGTCAGATGGGTGAGCCGCCCGACCCCGTTGGCGCCGTAGGCGAGCTTGCCCGGTTCCTTCTTCGCGAGCGCAATCAAGTCCGGCAGCGTTTTCACGCCGACCCAAGGCGCCACGGTGATGAACAGCGGCGCGCCGCCGAGATAACCGATAGGTGAAAAATCGCGCGGCACGACGATCGGCAGGTTGTCGGCCTTGCCGGGCAGCGCCACGAACGCCGAGAGCGCCGGCATGAACAACGTGTAGCCGTCGGGAACGGCCGCGGCCGCCGCATGCGCCGCGATGGCGCCGCCGGCACCCGGCTGGTTGATCACGACCGCCTGCTCGCCCCACACCGTGCTCAGGCGCTCGGCGATGATGCGCATCGTCACGTCGATGGCGCTGCCGGGCGCCGAATCCGAAATGAGCCGCACCGGATGGGACGGATAGTTTTGCGCCTGGGCGGAAGCGGCCGCAGGACAGATCGACAGGATAAGACACAGCAGGAGAACGCGGCGGCAAGCTCTTTTCATGTAACGGCTTTCTGTTGCGCAGCACGATCCGCCGAAGGCTCGTCAACTCTTGTCGATCGTATGTTCAATCCGGCGGTCGGGCACCAGCCACATCACTGCCACCAGCACGTAAATCGCGACCGACACCCAGGGATAGACGAACGCGAGCCCGATCCCAGCGACATAAAGCACCGGCGAGATTTTACCCTTGAGATCGCGGCCGAGTGCCTCGGCAAGCACCGAATGGCGGCCGTGCCGGTGCAGGATGGCCTTTTGCAGCAGGTAATAGGCGATGGCCGGCATCAACAGCACCGCGCCGTAAACCGCGACCGGCACCGGCTCCGCCAGATTGTCGCCCAACCACGCGGTCGCCGCCGGTATCAGAGACAGCCAGAACAACGGGTGCGCATTGGCCCACAGAATGAGCCCGTCGACGCGCGACACGGTGTGCAGGAGATGGTGATGGTTGTTCCAGTAGATCGCCAGATAAATAAAGCTCATGACGTAGGTGAGAAAACTCGGCGCCACGGCGGCAAGCACGTGCCAATCGGCGCCGTGCGGCACCCGCAGCTCAAGGACCATGATGGTGATCAGGACGGCCATCACGCTGCCGCCAGGCGGTCCTTGCCCATATCCGCATTCCGCGCCCCGCAGACCAAACCGTACGCGCGTCCGCGCGCCCCGGAAAGAGCGGGTGTCAGCAGGCGCTTTTAAAGCGGCGTGGCAGCAGCGATTACTTGCCGATCGCCTCCGCCACCGCGCGGCGGGCCAGCACGCCGACCAGATGGGCGCGGTATTCGGCGCTGCCGTGGATGTCACTGTTCATGCCGTCGGCCGGAATGCTCATGCCTTCCAGCGATTTCGGCGAGAACCGCTTCTTCAGCGCCTCTTCGAACGACGGCACCCGGAACACGCCGTTGGCGCCGGCGCCGGTGACGGCGACGCGGATGTCGCTGCCGCGCTTGGACACGAACACGCCGACGAGCGCAAAGCGCGACGCCTGGTTCTTGAACTTCTGATAGGCCGCCTTCTTCGGGATCGGGAAGCTCACCTTGGTGATGATCTCGGCGGGCTCGAGCGCGGTCGAGAACATGCCGGTGAAGAAATCGTCGGCCTTGATGCGCCGCTTGTTGGTGATGATGGTGGCGCCGAGGCCGAGGCAGGCGGCAGGATAATCGGCATTCGGATCGTTGTTGGCGATCGAGCCGCCGATCGTGCCCATGTGGCGCACTGCGGGATCGCCGATCATGCCGGCAAGCTTGGCGAGCGCCGGGATCGCCTCCTGCACCACCGGCGAGGTGTTGACCTCAACGTGCCGCGTCATCGCCCCGATATTGAGCGAGCGGCCCTTCAGCTCGATGCCGGACAGGCCCTCGACCAGCGAGAGATCGACAAGCTGCGGCGGCCCGGCCAAGCGCAATTTCATGGTCGGCAGCAGCGTGTGGCCCCCGGCCAGGAGCTTGGCCTCTTCGTTCTTGGCCAGCATGCCGGCCGCTTGGCGCAGCGTCTGCGGACGGTGAAAAGTAAAAGCGTACATCGCAGTCCTCCGTTATCTCGTGTCTTCAAGCCGCGTGCGGCAGCTTGCTCATTCGTTGCAGCGCCGCCCACACGCTGGCGGGCGTCGCCGGCATATCGATGGCCTCGGTGCCGATCGCGTCGGTGATCGCATTCATCACCGCCGCCGGCGCGGCGATGGCGCCGGCCTCGCCGCAACCCTTGATGCCCAGCGGATTGGACGGGCACTTCGTCTCCGTCATGTCGACCTTGAACGACGGCAGATTGTCGGCGCGCGGCATGGCGTAATCCATGTACGAGCCGGTGATGAGCTGGCCCTTGTCGTCGTAGACGGTGTGCTCGAGCAGCGCCTGGCCGACGCCTTGCGCCACGCCGCCATGCACTTGGCCCTCGACGATCATCGGATTGACCACGGTGCCGAAATCGTCGACCGCGGTCCAGCCGACCACCGTCACCTCGCCGGTATCCGCATCGATTTCCACCTCGCAGATGTGGCAGCCGGCCGGGAAGGTGAAATTGGTCGGATCGTAGAACGCGGTCTCTTTGAGGCCCGGCTCGATCTCGCTCGTCGGAAATTTGTGCGCCACATAGGCGCCGAGCGCGACCTCGCCCCATGCCGCCGACTTGTCGGTGCCGGCGACGGTGAACTTGCCGTCCTTGAACTCGATATCGGCTTCGGCCGCTTCGAGCAGATGCGCGGCGATCTTCTTGGCTTTGGCCTCGACCTTGTCCAAAGCCTTGACGATCGCCGACATGCCGACCGCGCCCGAGCGCGAGCCGTAGGTGCCCATGCCGAACTGCACCTTGTCGGTATCGCCGTGCACCACGTTGACCTGGTCGATCGAAAGGCCGAGCCGATCGGCAACGAGCTGCGCGAACGTGGTCTCGTGGCCCTGGCCGTGCTGATGGCAGCCGGTCAAAAGCTCGACCGAGCCGGTCGGATTGACCCGCACCTCGGCCGATTCCCATAAGCCCACGCCGGCGCCGAGCTGGCCGACCAGCGATGACGGCGCCACCCCGCAGGCCTCGATATAGGTCGCAAAGCCGATGCCGCGCCGCTTGCCGTGACGTTCGGAGTCGCGCCGGCGCTTGGCGAAACCTTTGTAGTCATGGATCTGCAGCGCCTTTTGCAGCGACGCATTGTAGTCGCCGGCGTCGTACAGCGAGGCGACAGAGGTCTGATACGGGAATTTTTTGACGAAGTTTTTCTGGCGCAGCACCGCCGGATCGGTGCCGAGTTCGCGCGCCGCGACCTCGACCAGCCGCTCGACCACGTAGGTCGCCTCGGGACGGCCGGCGCCGCGGTACGCATCGACCGGCACCGTGTTGGTATAGACCGCATCGACCTCGCAATAGATGTGCGGGATCTCGTACTGCCCCGACAACAAGGTCGCGTACAGGAACGTCGGCACCGCCGACGAGAAGGTCGACATGTAGGCGCCGAGGTTGGCGATGGTGTGGACCTTCAGGCCGACGATCTTGCCGTCGGCATCGAACGCCATCTGCGCCTTGGTGACATGGTCGCGGCCATGCGCATCTGTGATGAAGCTTTCCGAGCGCTCGGCGGTCCATTTCACCGGACGATGCAGCTTGCGCGCCGCCCACAGGCAGACGACCTCCTCCGGATAGATGAAAATCTTCGAGCCGAAGCCGCCGCCGACGTCAGGCGCGACGACGCGCAACTTGTTCTCCGGCGCGATGCCGATGAAGGCGGAGATCACGAGCCGCGCCACGTGCGGATTCTGTGACGCGTTCCACAGCGTCAGGCTGCCGGTCGCCGCATCGTATTCGGCAAGCGCGGCGCGCGGCTCGATCGCGTTCGGCACCAGCCGGTTGTTGACGAATTCGAGCGCGGTGACGTGCCGGGCGTTGCGAAACGCGCCGTCAGTCGCGGCGGGGTCGCCGAGATGCCAGTTATAGATCGTGTTGTTCGGCGCCATGTCGTGAATGAGCGGCGCGCCGCTCGCGGCAGCCTTGGTCGGGTCGACGACGGCCGCCAGCACCTCGTAATCGACGCGAACCTTTTCGGCGGCGTCCTTGGCCTGCGCCAAGGTGTCGGCGATCACCACCGCCACCGCGTCGCCCACATAGTTCGCCTTGCCGGCAGCCAGCGCCGCATGCGGCGCCATTTTCATGGGCGAGCCGTCTTTCGACAGCACGGTCCAACCGCAGATCAGATTGCCGAGCTTGTCTTGGGCGAACTCGGCTCCGGTGAAGATTCCGGCGACCCCCGGCATGCGCGCGGCCGCCGCCGTATCGATGCTCTTGATCCGGGCGTGGGCGTGCGGCGAACGGATGAAGTAGATCGCCGCCTGGCCCGGCCGGCTGATGTCGTCGGTGTAATGACCCTGGCCGGTGATGAAGCGTTGATCTTCCTTTCGGCGCACCGCGGCGCCGATGCCGATCGCGCTCATGGCAGCTCCCTCCGTCCCGCCCGATGGCCGCCCGTATCCGACGGCCGCAAACGGGGATGCAGGCTTCTCCCTATTCGGCCGCTGCTGCGGTGGTCGGGCCGCCGCGCATGGCGCGGGCGCCGGCGGCGATCGCCTTGACGATGTTATGGTAGCCGGTGCAGCGACAGATATTGCCTTCAAGCTCTTCGCGGATGGTGTGCTCGTCGAGATCGTTGCCCTTGCGGCGCACTATATCGACCGCAGTCATGATCATTCCGGGCGTGCAGTAGCCGCACTGCAGGCCGTGATTTTCGCGGAACGCCTCCTGCATCGGATGCAGCGGCCCATCGGCCGGCGCCAAGCCCTCGATGCTCAGCACGTTGGCGCCTTCGAGTTGCAGCGCCAGCACGGTGCAGGACTTCACCGCCTTGCCATTGATGTGAACAACGCAGGCACCGCACTGCGATGTATCGCAGCCGACATGCGTGCCGGTCAGCCGCAGATGCTCGCGCAGCAATTGCACCAACAGCGTGCGTGAATCGACGTCGGCGGTGACGGATTTGCCGTTCACCGTCAGGGACACGGCTGCCATTGGATCCTCCTCGAACTTCAAAAAAGCTGGCTCAAACGTCGCGATTTTAGCCTCGGCCGCAGCGGCCGACACCATCCAAGAGCGAAATCGTGGCGATTTTGCCGGTTCTTCGCTTGGGACGAAAAATACTCTGAACCGCAGCCGGGCCGCCGGTCAAGGGAGTTCCGCGTGCGGTGCCGCGCCGCACGAGCGCCCGCATTCAGATCCTGAGCCCGCGGCAATGTTGCGCAGCAGGATCGCGCATCGGCACGGAACGACGGCCCCGAGCGGCGCCTTCCCGTCCGGGACGTGGCGCGCAAAGCACACCCGCGGCGTCGGGAACAACACTGGAGGAACAACCAATGAAGACTCGAACAGCCATAGCCCTGTCTGCTCTGACGTTTGGCGCCGCCCTGGCTGCTGTTCCATCGTTCGCGCAGACGCGCGGTCAGCCCAGCGGAACCGCACCGCAGGGGCAGACCGGCGGTTGCATAAGTTTTCAGACGGGCTGCTCTGACAAGCCGTACCCCATGGCGGGGAGTGAAAGCGGGTCGCCTAGCAGCGCACAAAGCGGCAAGCGAACCGGCACCCAGCAGAGCCGCCCGGCTTCCGCCGGCGGGCGCATCAATAGCGCGCGGACGAGCGGCAATCGCGCACGCCCGAGCGGCGAGCAGGTGGCGAGCGGCCAGCGCGTCGGAAGCGAAACTTACGGCTTCGGCGGACCCCGTGGTTACTACGACTACGCGCCGGGTATGCGAGTCGCGGGCGCGGACCGTGGCGCCATCGCATGGTGCCAGACGCGCTTCCAGTCGTTCGATCCGACGACCGGTACCTACATGGGCTTTGACGGAATCCGTCGCCCCTGTCCGTAATCGATCAATTGCCGACGTTGCTCAAGCAAGGCCCGTCCGCGCGTTTGCGGGCGGGCGCTTGGCCCTACGCGCCGCTCGGCGTGACCGCCGCGACGAAATTTTTGAAAAAATCGTCGGCGACCTTCTTGGCCGCCCCATTGATCAGCCGCTGGCCGAGCTGCGCCAGCTTGCCGCCGATTTGCGCCTCGACCGTATAGCTCAACAGCGTGCCGCCGTCCTTGGCCGCGAGCTTGACCGTCGCGCCACCCTTGGCGAAGCCCGCGACGCCGCCGTCGCCCTGGCCGGAAATTTTATAACCGTTCGGCGGATCGATATCCGACAGCGTCACCTTGCCTTTGAACTTGGCCTTGACCGGACCGATCTTGGTCGTCGCCACCGCCTGGAATTCGGTGTCCGACGTCTTGTCGAGCTGCTCGCAGCCGGGAATGCAGGCCTTCAGCGTGGCGGGATCGTTGAGCTTTTCCCAAACGGTTTGCGGGGGCACGGGCAGCTGGTACTCGCCGGTCATCGTCATCGCCATCGCGCACTCTCCTGAAATCTCGCTCTGGCGCACGGCTTACCGCCTCGCGCAATGTCTGGAAAGCCCTGCCTGGAAAGCCCCGGCCGGCAGCCGCGCTATGCCCTTGCGCAGGCCTAAAGACAGACACTAGCCTGCGCCGCAAGAAACGCTGCGGGAGGAGAGCGATGCCGGAGATCAAGACCGACGACGGCTGCACGATCCATGTCGAGGTGGAAGGGCCGGAGCGCGCGCCGGTGCTGATGCTGTCGAACTCGCTCGGCACCAGCCTGCACATGTGGGACGACCAGGTCGGCCCGTTCACGCAGCATTTTCGCCTGGTGCGCTACGACCGGCGCGGCCACGGCCGCTCCGGCGTGCCAAAGGGTCCCTACACCATGGAGCGGCTCGGCCGCGATGTGCTCGCCGTGCTTGATTAGCCTCGGCCTCGCCAAGATCAACTGGTGCGGCCTGTCCATGGGCGGCATGGTCGGTATGTGGCTCGGCGCCAATGCCGCCGATCGCATCGACAAGCTCATCCTCTCCAACACCGCGGCCTATTTCCCCGATCGCGCGATCTGGGACGCCCGCATCAAAATGGTGCGGGAGAAAGGCCTGGAAGGCACCGTCGACGCCAACATGGAGCGCTGGTTCACCAAAGACTTTCGCGAGCGCTCGCCGCAAGCCATGGCGAAGATGCGCGACATGTTCTTGGCCACCAAAGTCGACGGCTATGTCGGCTGCGGCGAAGCGATCCGCGACATGGACCACCGGCCGCTCTTGGCGAAGATCACGGTGCCGACGCTGGTGATCGCCGGCAAACACGACCCGGCCACCACGCTCGCCGCCGGCGAGTTCATCAAGGAGCACATTCCGGGCGCCCGGATCGCCGTACTGGACGCCGCGCACATTTCGAATTTGGAGCAGCCGCAGCTTTATGCCGAGACCGCGCTGAAGTTTTTGCTCGGCAACTCGTGAGACCGCTTCTTCCAGGATACCGGCAGGCGTGCCGTTTTAGCCCGCTTTCCGCCTCGCGTGAGATCGAGACGTTCTCTTTGTCCGCTTCGCGGATTTTTTGCTCGATTTCTTCGGCGCCGATGCGCGCGCCGCGGCGGCTCTTTGCGGCATCAGGCCGCCTTTGGCGTTCTTGATCTTGCCGCGGGTGAGCTGCCAGCCTTTCCAGTTGATGTCGAAGACGATGCCGTTTGGGTCGCGGAATTTGCGCTCAAAGCCTTCGTCGTGCGGATCGCCCAGATCGTAGAAGAACGTGCCGCCAGCCTCCTCGATCTTCTTCTGCTGGTTCGGCAGGTGATCGCATTGGAAGCCGAAATGATGGATCCCGGTCCAGCCCTTCGGCACGCCGGAACCTTCCTCGCCTTTATACTGCAGCAGCGCCAGATTGACCTCGCCGTCGCTCATGTAGCAGTTGAACGCGGTCTTGCCTTCCTTGATTTCGGTGCGCTTGAGCCCGAACGCCTTCTCATAAAAGTCGGCGGTCGCCTTGATGTCCTTCACGCACAGCGCGATGTGGCGGATGCGAGCGGCCATGGTGCATCTCCCCTTTTGATGGGCCGAAGTGTCGGAAACCGCGGCCGCCGAGTCAATTCATTCGCGGTGACGCCGCCGTACCAGCTGGACATGCTTGGAACATTCGATCAAATTAGCTGATGGGTGAGACGCTTAATTCCAATCGACCGCTGGGAGGGCAATATGGCACTGAAAACTGCAATTTTTGCGCTCGCGTTGTTTGCATGCGCTCCATTGACCGACGCCATCGCCGCGCCGACGTGTACGCCGACCGGATTCGTGCGTGACAGCATCAATTTGACCGCGGCACAGATCAATCCGGCGACGGTAAGCGGCGACCTCGATGCCACCGGCTGCAATATCGGCGTTTATTATTCCGGGAATGCGCACGGTCATATCGAGAATGCCAATATCCATGGTGCCAACTATTTCGGCATTGTGAACAACGGCGCCCGCGTCGACGTTCGCAATTCGACAATCTCGGATATCGGCGAAAAGCCGTTTAATGGCACTCAACACGGCGTCGCCATCTATTGGGCGTTCGGCAGTGCGGCGACCGGCGACATCCAGAACAACTACATCTGGAATTATCAGAAGGGCGGCATCGTCGTTAACGGCCCCTCCGCCAATTCGCATATTCAACAGAATGTCGTGATCGGGCTCGGCCCGGTCGATTTCATCGCGCAGAACGGCATTCAGGCCGGCTTCGGCGCGAATACGCAAATCGAGCAAAACGTCGTGTCGGGCAACTCCTATACGGGTTCCGGCGAAGCAGCCAGCGGCGGCATTCTCCTTGTTGGCGGCGACTGCTACGGCGGCCGGCCGACGATCAACACGCGTGTGCAAAACAACACCGGACTGGGCAATGACGTCGGTGTCTGGTTCACCAATCTCGACGGCGCCTGTAATCCGCTATCGACCGTGACCGGCGACACCGCTCAGAATAATTACTTGGTCAATAACGCCATCAACAATACGACCGGCAATGGACCCGCACAGGGCTATCAGGCGGCAATTGCGGACCAGGGCGATTACGATGTCATACAAAACAACACCATCTGCGGTTTGGGCTATGCGCCTCCGGGACCCGCCACAGCCGCGTTGTTCGCGATCGATGTGACCGCCACGAATAATCCCAAGGTCCAGAACAACACGATCTGCCAGGCAGCGCCGCAAACGATGGCCGCAACCGCGAACTTCATGGCCGCCGCAGTGCCACACGCGGCGAAAGCTGCACCGGTCCAGTAGCGGGCGCCGGCGGCTGAGCGCCCAATCAGCCGCCGCGCTGGTCGCGAAACTCGTGCGGCGTGGTGCCTGTCGATTTGCGGAAGAAGCGGGCGAAGTGGGATGGGTCGGCGAAGGCGAGCTCTTCGGCAATCTCCTGGATCGGCTGGGTGGTGAAGACGAGCTGGCGCTTGGCCTCGGTCAGCACGCGCTGGCGGATGAGATGGCCGGCGGTGACGCCGGTTGCGCGTTTGACGTGGTCGTTGAGCCGGTCGACCGTCATGCCTAGCTTTTCGGCGTAGAAGCCGAGCAGCCGCTCGGTGCGAAAGAAGGCGTCGACGAGCGTGCGCAATTGGGCGACCGTGGCGTCGGCGGGCCGCAAGGTCACGGCGCCGCTGCGCGCCCGGCTCGCCGCAAGCCGCGCCACGCCGACCGCGATCAGGATCAGAAACCCGCGCAGCGCCAGGCGATAGCCCTCGCGCGCCACGCTGTATTCCTCGTTGAGTTCGGCGCACAGCTTTGACAGCCGCGCCAGTTCGGCGGCGTCGGCGATCGGCACGATCGGCTCCGCGGCCAGCGCGCGCAGCCGCGCCAGCGCCGCATCGCGGCCGTCGGCCACCGCAGCCGCGGCATCCTCGGTGAAGCTCAGCACCCAGCCGTCGGTGACGCTCGGCTCGAAGCGAAAACCGTGGGCGATCGTCGCCGGAACGAGAATCGCGGCCGGCGCGGTGAATGCCAGCGCCGCGGCATCGAACGTCATGGTGCCGCCGCCCTGCTCGATCAGCAGGATCTGAAACAGATTGCGGTGCCGGTGGGCGCGGATGGTCCAGTCGTGGATCGCGGAGCGCGACGCGATGGTCTCGATGTGGATGAAGTCGAACGCCTGATCGTCGGGCGGATCGCCGTAGAGATGAAACAGCGGCAGCGCGTTGGTCGTGACGCCAGCTGCCGCGCTCATGTCACACCGGCTTGTAGGCCCGGTCGTGATAAACGAGCGCCGGGCCGCCGGGGCCCAAGCGCACCGCCTCCACCGCGCCGAAAATCACGTTGTGGGACGCCACCGCCTTGATCTCGATGGTGCGGCAATCGAACGCGACCACCGCCGAGGCCAGCACCGGCGAGCCGGTCTTGAGCGTCAACCATTCGCCGATCGTGAACCGCTCTTCCAGATGCACGCCGCTGCGGCCTGCGAAAATGTCGGCGATATTGGATTCGCCGGCGCCGAGTGTGTTCACGCAGAACACGCCGTTCTGCGACACCAGCGGCGCCGAATTGCTGCGCCGGTTGAGGCAGACCAGGAGCGTCGCCGGCTGATCCGACACCGAACAGACCGCGGTGGCGGTAAAGCCGGTCTTGCCGGCCGGCCCTGCGGTCGTGACCACATGGACCGCGGCGCCGAGCCGCGCCATGGCTTCGCGGAATGCCGGTGCCTCGACGGAGATGAGCGGCTCCGGCGCCACAGCCATGAAGGCGCCGTCCATCGCATCGTCCGGCCGTTGGTCGATCCAGCTCATGAAATGCTCGAAACTTGTCATCGTCCGCGTAAGCGGACGATCCAGTATCCACCTGATACGGAGATATAGGCAAGCCGCGTAGGCGCGTTAACTACACCTGTTTCCCGGATGCGGTGCAGCGCGCAGCGGAGCGAAGCGGTGCACCGCTGATCCGGGATCGTCACAGGCTCAGAGTTTGGAACGATCCGGGTCTGCAGCGCACCACTTCGTGCTGCGCTGCGCCCGGGAAACGTGGCGTTTTACTCCGCCGCCCGCGCCTGCGGCAGGCCCGGATAGGCGACGTCGTCGGGGTTGAGCCAAGCCGGATCGGTCCAGCCATCGATGTCGTATTCGGCCATGCATTGCTCGGCGAGCGCGGTCATCTGGTCCATCATGCCGGAGCCGCGAGCATTCCACAGCGCCTGGATGCGGATGTCCTCGTGGTTGCCGGCGTAGTTGCGCTCGTAGAGCTCGTGGCGGCCGCCGAACTCGGTGCCGATGGCGTCCCACAAGAGCTTCATCACCTTGATGCGCTCCTGGTGGCCGATGCCGTGCGAACCGCGCACGTAACGCGCCAGGTAGCGGTCAATCTCCGGATTTTTCAGGTCCTTCGCGGACGACGGCAGATAGATCAGCGACGACGCGATGATCTTTTCCACGATCTCCTTGATGCGGCCATAGGCATCGCCGGCGAACACCCGATAGCTCGAGCCCGACTGCAGGTTCGGCAGCACCGCGCCGTTGACCCATTCGGTCGGATTCATCGCCATGGCATCGGTCAGGGACCAAAACAAATGACGCCAGGCGATGATCTCGCCCAACATGGCCTGGTTGCCGCGGAATTCGTCGGAGCCGGCGGCGCGCAGCGCCTTGGCGATGACGCCGACCAGAAAGTCGAGCTTCACGGCAAGGCGCGTGCAGCCCTGGAACTGATAGCCGGCCAGGAATCCGGACTGCGGAAAGAAGACTTTCAGCTTCTCCAGGTCGCGGTGCAACAGCACGTCTTCCCAGGGGATGAACACGTTGTCGAACACGAAGATGGCGTCGTTCTCGTCGAAGCGCGACGACAGCGGATAATCGAACGGCGTGCCCATGACGCTCGCCGTCATCTCGTACGACGTGCGGCAGAACAGTTTTACGCCCGGCGCATTCATCGGCGCGATGAACATCACCGCGAGATCGGTGTCGTGCAGCGGCACCGCGGCGTTCTGGCCGAGGAAATTGTAATGGGTGAGCGCCGACGAGGTCGCCACCACCTTGGCGCCCGAAATGTAGATTCCCGCGTCGGTGTCCTTCTGGATGGTGATGAACACGTCCTTGACCTGATCGACCGCCTTGGCGCGGTCGACCGGCGGATTGACGATGGCGTGATTCATGAACAGCACGTTGTCCTGGGCGCGCCGGTACCAGGCCTTCGCGTTGTCGGCGAACTTGCCGTAGAACTGATAATTGGCGCCGAGCGTGTTCATCAGCGACGCCTTGTAGTCGGGCGAGCGGCCCATCCAGCCGTACGACATGCGCGCCCAATGGGCGATGGCGTCGCGCTGCGCCAAGAGCTCCTCGCGCGAGCGCGCGGCACGGAAGAATTTGTGGGTAAAGCCGCCGGAACCGGTATCGGTCGGCACCGTCAAGAGCGGCTTGGTCTTGGCGTCGTGCAGCGCGTCGTAAAGCCGCGCGATCGAGCGCGCCGCGTTGCGGAACGCCGGATGGGTGGTGACGTCCTTGACGCGCTCGCCATAGACATAGACTTCGCGGCCGTCGCGCAGGCTTTCCAGGTACTCGGCGCCGGTGAACGGCCGCCCCTTCGCGGCGATGGCGTCCTCGCTCCTGACGCGGTCCATGGGACTCTCCTCGACTGCGAAAATTCCGGTGCGTAACGCCTGCACGTTGCGGCTTGCCAAGATGCGGCAGGCTCCGCTAAGTTCAGCCTGTTGAACTTGGTCTAAGACATGAAACTAATGGCGACCGCGGCTGTCAAGTCGCTCGACCGTGGGCTCGATATCCTCGAATACGTGGCCGGCTGCTCCGAGCCGCCGTCGTTTTCGCAATTGCTGGCGGACCTGGGCATTCCGCGCAGCAGCCTGTTTCACCTGCTCACCAACCTGCTGTCGCGGAACTTTCTGGAGCGGGATCCGAGAGCCGAGCGCTACCGCCTGGGTGCCGGCGTCGTTGCGATCGCCAGAAAGACGCACCGACCGTCTTTGGGCGATCGGGTGACGCCGTTCCTGCGCCAGCTCAGCATCGAGACCGGCGAAACCTGCGGCTTCTATGTCCAGGTGGCGGACGGGGTCGAGGTGGTTGGGTCCGCAATCAGCACCCAGGCGCTGTCGTACACCATGAAGGTCGGCACCAATGCGCCGCTCTACGCCGTTTCTGCCGGCAAAATCATGCTGTCGGAACTGCCTGCCGACGAGCTGAGCCGATACCTGGCTCGCGTGACGTTGGCGCCGGTGACGCCGCACACCATCCGCTCCAAGACCCGTCTCAAGAAGGAAATTCAGTCGATCAAAGCCGCAGGCTTCGCCTATTCCCGGGAAGAGTTCACCTTGGGCATTACGGCCATCGCCACCGCCGTGCGCAGCGAATCGAAGGTCTACGGCGCCATCAATCTGGCAGTACCGACGGCGCGGTTTACGGCCGAGCGAGACGCCGACTTTCGCGAGGCACTGCGACGGGCTGCGCAGATCATCGCCAAAGAGGTCGGCCGAGAGCTCTGAGGACTTGAGCCAAGGCGATCGTTCGAGGCGTAAAAGCCCCGTCTCCGCCGGCCGGGACGACAAGCCGTCGCAATTGCCGCTCCGCAATGCGCCTGTTAAGAGTTTCGCGGGGATTCACGCGGCGACGGACGCATGGAATACTTCGTCCAGCAGCTCATCAACGGCGTCACGCTCGGTTCGATCTACGGCCTCATCGCCATCGGCTACACGATGGTGTTCGGCATCATCGGCATGGTGAACTTCGCCCACGGCGACGTGTTCATG
>Ga0070741_10003145_pt1 | contig 41822 bp, 26 predicted proteins | sample Coa_R1_4_FD_66440 | JGI IMG/M metagenome (GOLD analysis project Ga0070741, IMG submission 66440) | Surface soil microbial communities from Centralia Pennsylvania, which are recovering from an underground coalmine fire - Coalmine... | ecosystem: Environmental > Terrestrial > Soil > Unclassified ... | reverse complement strand
GCTGTCCGGCAGGAAAATTATGCGACGTTCCAGCAATACGCGGCGGCCATAGATGAACAGAACGAAAAGCTTTGCACGCTGCGTGGCCTGATCAAGTTTAGATCCGCAGCGCCACCTGTTCCGATCGAAGAAGTAGAGCCTGCTACGGAGATCGTCAAGCGCTTCGCTACCGGAGCGATGTCGTTCGGCTCCATCAGCGCCGAAGCGCATGAAACGCTTGCGATTGCAATGAATCGCATTGGTGGCCGTTCCAATACAGGCGAAGGCGGCGAAGACGAATCGCGCTTCGTTCCGTTGCCCGGTGGCGATTCTCGCCGTAGCGCCATTAAACAGGTTGCATCCGCTCGTTTTGGCGTGACGACGCATTACCTGGTCAACGCCGATGAATTGCAGATCAAGATCGCTCAGGGCGCCAAACCCGGCGAAGGCGGTCAACTTCCCGGTCATAAGGTCGATACAACCATTGCGCGGGTACGTCACTCAATTCCTGGTGTGGGCCTGATCTCACCGCCGCCGCACCACGACATTTACTCCATCGAAGACCTCTCGCAATTGATCTATGACTTGAAGAATGCGAATCCGAGAGCGCGCGTCTCGGTCAAATTGGTTGCAGAAGCCGGGGTAGGAACGGTTGCGGCCGGTGTTTCTAAAGCTCATGCCGACCTGGTGTTGATCAGCGGCTATGACGGCGGTACCGGTGCTTCTCCGCTCACGTCCATCAAGCACGCGGGAATTCCGTGGGAACTGGGGCTTGCCGAAACGCAACAGGTTCTGGTGATGAACGATCTCCGCAGCCGTATTCGCGTGCAGGTCGACGGGAAACTTCAAACCGGCCGCGATGTAGTTATCGCTGCACTTTTAGGCGCGGAGGAATTTGGTTTCTCGACTGCCCCATTAATCGCGATGGGCTGCATCATGATGCGCAAATGCCACCTGAATACGTGTCCGGTTGGCATCGCCACGCAGAATCCAGAGCTGCGCAAAAAATTTCAGGGCGCGCCTGAACACGTCATCAACTTCTTTTTCTTTATTGCCGAACAAGTTCGCGAATGGATGTCAAAGCTTGGCTTCCGCACCGTGGACGAGATGATCGGCCGCGTCGATATGCTCGAAATGGCTCCTGCACTCGATCATTGGAAGGCGCGCGGGCTCGATTTTTCCGCCATACTCTACAACCCGCAGGTGCCTAGCCGTGTGGGCCGCCGTTGTCTGATGGCGCAGGACCATGGGCTTGAAGATGCCCTCGACCACAAGTTGCTAGGGCTTGCGAACGAGGCGATCGAAAACGGCACTCCGGTCAATCTCAATCTGAGTATTCGCAATGTGCATCGCGCAGTGGGGACGATGCTGAGCGGTGAAATCGCAAGGCGTCACGGTTCTGCCGGTTTGCCTGACGACACCATTCAGGTGGTGTTTCATGGTTCAGCCGGACAGAGCTTCGGGGCTTTTTTGGCGCGTGGCGTTACGCTGCTTCTCGAAGGCGATACCAACGATTACGCCGGCAAAGGCCTTTCCGGCGGCAAGATTGCGGTATTTCCTCCGCAAGGCTCTACCTTTAAGCCCGAAGAAAATATTCTTATCGGCAACACGGTTCTTTACGGAGCCACAAGCGGCGAGGCCTATTTTGGCGGAGTTGCCGGTGAACGGTTTGCCGTCCGTAATTCCGGCGCAACGGCCGTTGTCGAAGGCGTGGGCGATCATGCCTGCGAATACATGACCAACGGCACCGTTGTCGTACTCGGACAGACGGGCCGCAATTTCGCGGCCGGCATGAGCGGGGGCATTGCTTATGTGTTCGATCCGACTGGCGATTTCGCCCGTGTGCACTGTAATCGCGCGGGCGTGGATCTTGAGCCCATCTTCGAAACCGCGGATATCGCAATCTTGGAGAACCTGATCCAAAAACACGTTCGGTATACCGGCAGTCCTCTTGGAACTCGCATCCTCGAGAACTGGCCGCAGTCGTTGCGGTCCTTTGTGAAGGTCTTCCCCCACGAGTACAAACGCGTTTTGCAAATTGATTCCACCGATGTACGCAAAACTCCAATTCCGTTCGCGGTTCCGCTTCCTGCCGCCGTTAACGCGGGAGGTGCAAGGTAAGCGATGGCCAAGCCCACTGGATTTTTGGAATACACAAGGGAACTGCCTTCGCGCCGGCCCATTCTGGAGCGAGTCAACGATTGGTTCGAAGTCTATCAGGACTTCCCCACGCAAAAAGTTCAACAGCAGGCGGCACGTTGTATGGACTGCGGGGTTCCCTTCTGTCACACGGGTTGTCCGCTCAATAATCTGATTCCCGATTGGAACGATCTTGTTTATCGCGACCGCTGGCGTGACGCGCTTCGTGCTCTCCACGCGACGAACAACTTCCCGGAATTCACCGGCCGCATCTGCCCTGCGCCTTGCGAAGAAGCCTGTGTGCTGGGCATCAACGAGCCGCCGGTCACTATCAAATTAGTTGAGCAGAATATTATCGATTACGGCTTTCAGGAGGGCTGGATTCAGCCCGAGCCTCCGCGGCGCCGCACCGGCAAACGTGTTGCGATCATAGGGTCGGGTCCCGCAGGTCTGGCTGCCGCCCAGCAACTGAACCGCGCGGGACACTCGGTAGTTGTATTCGAAAAGCAAGATCGCATCGGCGGCCTACTCCGCTACGGTATTCCCGATTTCAAACTCGAAAAGCCCCCGGTTGATCGTCGTTTGGAGCAGTTGATCGCCGAAGGCATCGAGTTTCGAAGCAACTTTAACGTCGGCGTAGATATTCGCGCCGATGAGATTGTCCGCCAATACGACGCCGTTCTGCTTGCTATCGGCGCTGAACAACATCGCGATCTAGACATTCCGGGCCGTCAACTGAATGGCATTCGTTTCGCGATGGACTATCTGACCCAGCAAAACAAGCGGCGCGCGGGAGATTCGTTCAGCAGTTCCGACGAGATTAGCGCCGAGGGCAAGCGCGTCATCATTATTGGCGGAGGCGACACGGGTGCGGACTGCCTCGGCACTGCCCACCGGCAAAAAGCGGCATCTGTGCATCAGTTACAAATCCACCCCATGCCGCCGGAAAGCCGGCATCACACAACGCCTTGGCCGCTCTGGCCTTTGAAGCTGCGCATCGAGGCCGCGCATGAAGAAGGCGGTTTTCGAGAGTGGAGCGTTCTCACCACGCACTTCTCCGGCGATGAAGATGGCAACGTCAAGCGGCTTCATTGCATTCGCGTCGGGCCCAAATCCGCGCTGGAACGAGTGCCGGGCAGCGAATTCTATCTCGATGCCGACTTGGTTCTTATCGCTATCGGATTCTCCGGCCCTCTTCGCCAAGGATTGCTTGAGCAACTGCCGCTCAAACTCGATTCGCGTGGGAATGTTCAGACGGATTCTTCCTACGCGACATCGGTTCCCGGGGTCTTCTCCGCCGGGGACGCGCGCCGCGGTCAATCCCTGGTAGTTTGGGCAATCGCAGAAGGACGAAAGGCTGCCCATCAAATGGATAAGTTCTTGATGGGTTCGAGCCAGTTACCGATCTAACTCCGCTCCTCTTGAGTTTGCGGACTCCAATCTGCAAAGTGTTACGATTGTACTCACTGAAACCAAGTATTGACCGGCAACTGCGGCCCCTCTGATGCCCTTCGGCGGCCGATCCGGCCCTATTTTTTTGAGTAGTAGGCGGGCAACGCACTGCGCTGCCGCTTGGCAAGATCAGTGGAGTCACCTTCTTGTGTTAACCAAGCGCAGCTTCGCTGCCCGGCTACCTTGAGCTAATGAAGCGCATCGGCAGATACGAAGTGCAGGCCGAGCTAGGTCGCGGAGGGTTCGGCCAAGTCTTTCGCGCGCATGATCCAACGGTGGGCCGCGCCGTCGCAATCAAAATCCTTCTGGCGGCCGACCCGGACCTTTTGTTGCGTTTTCGAAGCGAGGCCGCAGCGGCCGGCAAGCTCCGCCATCGCAATATCATCACCATCTACGACTTCGGTGAGCAGGATAAGCTTCCGTATCTTGTCATGGAGTATCTGGAGGGCAGCGACTTAGAGCGGACTATCGCGGGCGATCGTCCTTTAAGCCTTCTTCAGAAACTCGACATTATGTCGCAAACCGCGTCGGGTTTGCACCATGCCCATATACACGGCATCGTACACCGCGACATTAAGCCTGCCAATCTCATGATCTTGCCCGACGGCACCGTGAAGATCATGGACTTCGGAATCGCCCTTCTAAGCCAAGCAACCGCTGCGCGGATCACACCCCAAGGATCGCTGATCGGCACCTTTCCGTACATGGCGCCCGAGCAGTTTTATGGAGCTGTTTCCGATTCAATTACCGACCTCTTCGCATATGGGGTCACGTGCTACAAACTGCTAACTGGGAAGCACCCGTTTCATGCACCGGAAATGGGGGGGCTGATGTTCAACATCGTCAATAAGGCCCCCGCCCCGATTCGCGCTCTTGTTCCGCAATGCCCGGAAGCTCTCGAAGACGCAGTCTTTAAAATGCTCGCCAAGGAGCGAGATGCGCGTTACCAATCTCTCGAAGACGTCAAATTCGATCTTGACCCAATTATTAGCGAGCTTCGAAAGGAACGGATTGGCGAATTAATAACCGAAGCTCGCAGCCTTATCGACTCAGACGAGTTTGATAATGCGCAACCTTTAGTCCATGAGGCTCTTGAAATAGATGCGGGTAATCGCGTTGCCCGCGAACTGCGAGATGAAATTCAGCGCCGCATCAAAGATCGGAAGCTGAGGCCCCAGATTGAGGCGCTTCTCGAAGCCGGCCGTCTTGAAATTCAAGCCCAGCACTACGAACAGGCTATCCGCAAATTCGAATCTGCTCTCCGGCTGGACAAATCCAATACCCAAATTCATGAGCTGATACAACAGGCGCGTTCCGAGTGGGAGCAGCAACAACGGGCCGATCGGCTGGTAGCCGAAGCGCGGCATGCTCTGGATTCCGGCGATATAACGTCGGCGAACAAGGGCATAACAGACGCTCTGTCGGCGTTTCCGGAACATAGCCAGGCGAAGTCGCTTCTCTCTGAAGTTCGCCAAAAACTCCGTGCCCGAGAACGAGAGGCGTTCTTACGCGATGGGCTCGCAAGAGTGAAAGGGTTGATGTTGTTGCAGAGCTTCGATGCGGCTCTCGAACTCCTCAACAGCTTACGCGCCGAGTATCCGGAATCGACGGAAATTACCCATCTGCTTGCGGACGCCACACATGCGCGCGACGCCAAGCTACGTCAGGAGCGCCTCCGGAGCAATACAGATGAGGTAAAGGCGCTTATAAAGAACCGGCAATTCTCAGACGCCGCCGGGTTAGCCGCCAAGTTCTTACGGGAGTTCCCCGAGTCCGCGGAATTAGCCGACTTAGGATCGTTTGCGGCTGAGGAGGATCGATCTCAAAAGAAAGCAGCGTTCGTAGCACAGGTGGTCGCCGAAACGTCGGCGTTGGTTGATGCCGGTAAGTTTGATGATGCAATCGGCAAGCTGCGGAACGCATTGCAGGAGCATCCCACCGCAAGCATTCTCCGCGAGCGCCTGCAGAGCGTAAGCTCCGCGAAAAGTGAGAAGCTCCGCAGAGAGACGCTCGAACGGACTCGAGCGGATGCGGCCGACCTGATCGCAAATGGGGCCTTTGCGCGCGCCCTGGACTGCATCACCGCCTTTACCACGGCCTTTGGAGATTCCGCCGAACTTGACCATCTTCGCCGATCCGCGGAAGAAGAACTCGAAAAGCAACGTCGAATCGCAGCTATTCGAAAACTTCTTTTGCAAGCTCAGGGTTTGATAGACGAGGGGCGTCCGGCCACGGCGTCGAAAGTGCTTCAGGACGCAACCATTCACTTTCCGAACGACACCGCTGTAACCCGGCTACTCAGCGTCGCGCAGGATCAGCTTCGGGAGCAGCGTCGCGCTCAGGAAATATCGAACATCATTTCGGAGGCGGAAAGCCTCGCGCGTTCCAAGAAGTTCGACGAGTCGTTGCGAGCGCTCGAAGGATCTCTTCAACGCTATCCGAACGAAAGCCGGCTTGCGCGCGCAAAGGAAGCCATCCTCGCAGCGAGAACAGCGCATGAACAACAGGCGATTCGGACAGGTCTGCTTGATGATGTCACCGGCCTGAAGCGAACCGGACAACTCGAGGCAGCTTTGCGCTTGATCAAGTCGTTCGCCGAGTCGGAGAGTACGAAGTTCCTTGCTACAGATGCCGAGTTTCTTCGGTTGGCTGCTCAAATTGAAGCTGAGCTACAGGAAAAGCGCCGCCGCGAAGAGATTCGGCACACCGTACTCAGAGCCGAAGCCTTAATCGCTGAAGGCGACTTTTTTTCGGCGACGTCCATTCTAAAGGATGCAGCCGGGAAAAATCCTTCCGATACGGACTTGACTCGTCTCATTGACGTTGCCGAGGAGGGTAAACGTGAACAAGATCGCCTCCGGGAGATTGCAAGTACTCTTCAAAAGGCTCGTGAGTTAAGGAATTCCTCCCAATTTGAAGCCGCCGGTGACTTGCTTCGTTCGGCTCTCGCTAAATTTCCAAACGAAGCCAATTTGCGCAAGGAATTGCAAGTTCTTTCGGACGCAAAACAAGCCCAGGATCGCCAGCAAAAGCTGGCCAGCCTGCGTGCCGAAGCCCAGCATTTCCTGTCTCAGAACCAGCCGCAGCGGGCCGTTGAGCTTCTGCGTGATCAGATCAGCCTTTATCCCCAAGAACAAGATTTGGCGGATTTACTGCGCACAGCCGAACGTCAGGCCGGCGATGAAAGGAAAAAACAGGCTGTTGCGAAGCTAATTGAAGAGGCATCCGCGCTTGCGCGACAAGGACGACTAGCGGACGCGCTTTTATGTTTGGATGCCGCTCTTGAAAAGTTCCCCAACGAAGAATCGCTGTTATCTCTCCGCTCGGAAATACAATCTCGCCAGGTTACCGCCCTAGCGGCTTCGCGAGCGGAAGACTTACGTCTGGCGCTGGAGCTCGAATCGGCATTGCAGACGGTTGATACCGCACTGAGGCAAGTTCCGCAAGATCGCTCTTTACTGGAAATTCGCTCCCGTATCCAGGCCGATATCGCTGCGCGAGAGCGGAACCAAGCAATCGAAAAGGTCATTAATACCTGCCTATCGTTGCTGGCACGCCAACGTCATACCGAGGCGATTTCAGACCTCCATCAAGCGCTGCGTCGCTTTCCAAATGAAGGGCGTCTCACCGACTTATTGAGCCGAGCCCAACATGAACTGGCCGAGGAGCAAAAGAATCGGGAGATTGAGCGAATCGGCATCAGTGCCGAGTCTCTGCTGAGAGATGGCCGGCCGGAAGAAGCGATCGCATCCCTCGAAAACGCTCCCATTCTGACGACGGCACTTCGCGAACTGCTCGAAAGATCCCGGGCCGCATTAACAGAAAAGCAGCGCGAAAGAACGTTCAAGGATGCGATCGGGCTTTGCGAACAGAGCCGTTATCCAGAGGCACTTGCCTTACTACAACAAGGTCTTCTTCAACATGGCGCGTCTCCCCAAATAACCCAGCTTCTCGCTCGGCTCGAAAAAGAGTTAGAAGACCAGCGGAGGCGTGGCGCGCGCGAACGCGACGTGGCGCGCTTACTCGAAATTGACCATCAAATTACACCCAACATAAGCCGGCGCGCATTGGTGCGTGCCGGTCGGGATGCAAGTAACTTGGTCGCCGCGTACCCCGATGATTCGGAAATCGCCCAACTTGGCACACGTATCGAAAATCGAATTCATGCTGCACTGGAGCAAAAGCCTAGCCGTTCGAAGCTTCTGATACCGGCGGCCGCTTCTGCTTTCGTTCTAGCTGTTGCTGCCCTGTTGATTGTCCCCCGTCTTCTGCACAACAAGAACACGCCTGTTCCAGTTGAAATACGCACGGATCCTCCGGGCGCCTCCGTCAAGCTGGGCAACAGGTCGTGCGTTACTCCGAATTGTCAATTCAATATCGAGCCCGGTCAATACCAGCTCGATGCATCTTTAGCCGGGTACCAGGGGGTTCAACGCCCCATTACGGTTTACACGGGCAAGGAACGCCATTTTGTGGATCTGGTTTTAGAGCCGCTCCCACCACCTCCGGCAGCGATCCCTTCAGTTGCGAAAACGGGAACGCTGATCGTGAAGACCACTCAACCCCGCGCCTTGGTGTTCGTGGATGATGTTGCACAAAAGAGAACAGACGATCACGGCTCCACAACTCTCGAATTGCCTGCCGGCACGCATTCGGTGCGAATAGCTAAATCTGGCTTCGAACCGCCCAGCGAGCAGAAGATCGCCATTACCGCCCGCGATACCCAAAGTCTTAAGTTCGATCTTATTCCAGAAAAACAAGCCAGCGTGCAGCCGCCAAAGATCAGCACTCCACCGCCAACGACAACATCAGCGCCGGTGGCTCAAATTCCTTCAACCAGCCCTCCACCCACCCTCTCGCCCGAGGCGATCGAAGCGCAGGATTGGCAACGCGCACATTCATCGGGCGATGCAACACAATTACGAAATTTCCTGACCAAATATCCTTCGAGCGCTCACATAGCGGAGGCACAGATTCAAATTGATGACCTCGATTGGTCGCGGGTCAATACAAGCGATCCGCAAGCCTTGAATGCTTACCTCTCCAAATACCCGAATGGACGTCATGCCCGGGAAGCATCTTTACGAATTGCCGATCTCGACTGGATGACTTTAGATAAAGGGAACACGGACGCTTTGCGGGCTTATCTAAAGCAGCATCCCGATAGCACTTATCGTTCGCAGGCCGAATCGTTAATAAGCACGATAGAACGGCCTCGGAAGGACCAGGATAGTCAAAAGCCCGCGGTTATACCGGGACGGACGCAAGAGAGTTTTGGGGTCGATTCCGCCCTGGCCCAGTTCAACGCGGCATTTCAGAAAAAACAGCCGGGGGACGTAAAGAAGATCTGGCGGGATGTCCCCAGCCAATACACCGATGCGATGCGATTGTCAGGAGCGAGCTTCGTGATGCATCTCACTCCGGTCGAAGCTCCCGAGGTCAGCGGTGACACTGCGTCCGTACGCTGCGATCTCCTGATCATCAGTACTGTGCGGGGAAAATCAGACCAAAAGCACAAGGACGTCAAAGTTACTCTTCAAAAAGCCGGCGATGGCTGGTTGATTATAGATCCCCTCAAATCACCGTGAAGCCGGCTAAAAGCTGTAACCCAAGCCGTATAGCGGAGAGAAACGCGCGGTCAAACCGTTATTGTCGAAGCGCACCAGAGCGTTGAAGGTAAATACGAGATTTCCAATCAGCCGCGCTTTGTATCCAAACGCCCCGTTATATTGCCCGAACGAGATCGTGCCCGGTCCGCCCATGAGGCCTCGCGCAGTTACACCTTGTAGAGTGGTGGGCGAAAATCCAGTAGCCGTTCCTTCGATTAAGTTCGGCGCTCCGTGAATCCAACCGATCTGGTTACCTAAGATATCCACGACTATCGTATTGTGATGCCCGATCGCGACCTCTGAGCCCACTGCCCACGAGAACACATCCGGCAGATAGCCCTTCGAAGCGGAAATCGGAGCGCCCGAATAGGTAACCGTTCCACTACCGTCACTCATGGTCGCCGTCATTGTGGTCGGCTGCAATTGGCCTCCTAAGATGCTCTTTCCGTTGAACTGCCAACCTGCAGTGAAGTGCGGCGCAAAAATGATATTGTGTGCGATCGGTTTGCTGTATAGCGATACCGCGACAAAAGGTTTCACCGACGTGGCGCCAGTCCCCAGATAATTTGCCTCATCCCCGGTCGGCAATCGCAAATCGGCTCCCACAGCGACAGCAACACTTCTCGTGCTTAACACCGTGCCTTTCGCGCGCAGAAGCAAATCGCCAAAACCAGTCTTTCCTAAGCTCGACTGACCGATCTGCGGCTGAGTAAAGTTCGCGGCGTTGTTTCCAATCACGTAAGCGCCCGGGTTGAATGTACCAGCGCACCAGCAGTTTGGATTGGCAACGAGTGCGCCGGTTTGACCGGCTAGGCCATCGCCGTCATAGAGAATTCCATTAAAGGTCCGAGCGCCCACCGAGGAATGTACGAGGGGAAGCCCGACTGAGACGTCGAACCGGTCCGTCACCCCGTAAGTGATGAACGCGATATTCTGTGACAATCGGACATCCATTCCAACCTGAAAAGTGGCGGGGTACGACGTCAGCTTTTGACCATTAGTCAGATTGGTAATACCGGATGCTGTACCACCTGGATAAAGCACGGTCAGGCCATTAAGCGATTGTCCATTTATCGAAGTGAAGTGAAAATCTTCGTGACTAAGGCCGATATACAATCTGTGCTTGCCGATGGTTTCCGCGCGTTCTGTAAACACAGGGCCCAGCGTGCTTGTCGCTGGCACATCGGCTCCTGTCAGCGGGTCTATCTTGAAAATCACGCCGGAGGCTGGCGAGGCAAGCGGAATAGCGCTCAAGGCAGTGGCAATGCTGCTATTGATGGCATTGTTGACTTGAATGATCGAGGCATTGACTTGAAAGCTTGAAACTGGCAAAGTGGCGCCCACCGACCCAAGCGAGAGATTGCCGCCGAACGCATAAACGTTTGGCACCGCCTGGTTCAACATGCCAATGGACTGACCGCTCGAGTTATAGACTCTTTGGTTAAAGACTGACGATTGAGATAACACACTATAGACGTTCTGAGCAGAAGTCTGCGATTGAGCCTTCGTAGTTACAAGCAAAAGGGCTGCTGTAACTGCCGCAGTCGTTAACTTTGTATACACTTTCCCTCCCGAACTGAAGAATGCGGAAAATAAAAGCATTCCAAGGACCACTCAACTCTAATTTGGTGTGCAGTCGATTGTACATGCTCCTGCCAAGCTTATGAACAAACAGAGGTCCTAGTACTTTTACATACTGAAAGGCGCCTGCTCCGGCATGATTAATGCGACTCCGGGATCACCCCCTTACACTGAAATGAGCAGTCTCAAATGGGGTCTACTGTAGCCGAATTCCGGCACCGCGCGCAGGAGAATATCGCGGAAAAAGCGCGTTTCGGAATTCTCGCGTCTATCGGTTTTTGTCACCTGCTGAACGATATGGTTCAGTCGCTGATCCCGGCTATCTATCCGATCCTGAAAACTTCTTTTCACCTGGATTTCGGGCAGATCGGCCTCATCAGCTTCGTTTATCAGCTTGTGGCTTGTCTTCTGCAGCCCTTCGTAGGTCTTTATACGGATAAGCGCCCAAAGCCTTATTCGCTGGCAACAGGCATGGGTTTCACAGTTGTGGGATTGCTGTTGCTAGCCAGTGCATCGACATTCGGCGTCTTACTCATCGCAGCCGCTTTTGTTGGTATGGGCTCGTCCATCTTTCATCCGGAATCGTCCCGTGTCGCGCGTCTCGCTTCCGGCGGTCAGCATGGTCTGGCGCAATCCTTGTTTCAAGTTGGCGGCAATGCCGGATCGGCTCTGGGTCCCCTATTGGCGGCGTTTCTGGTTCTTCCCAGAGGTCAGCACAGCATTGCGTGGTGCTCGCTTGCCATTCTGCTCGGCATCGTTATCCTGATTAGGATCGGCAATTGGTATAAATCTCACAATTTGTCTTCGGCCGGCGGCCGTAAATTGGCATTTCAGCGCCCGGCGCTGTCATCGAAGACTATTGCATTTTCCGTCGCAATCTTAATCGCTCTGATTTTTTCGAAATACTTTTATCTAGCGAGCCTAAGCAGTTATTACACTTTTTATCTAATCAGCAAGTTTCACGTCTCAGTGCGAACTGCTCAGTTGCTCCTGTTTGTGTTTTTGGGAGCGGCAGCGGCGGGTACTGTGATCGGTGGACCAATAGGGGACCGTCTGGGACGGAAAGTTGTCATTTGGTGTTCCATTCTCGGCGTGCTTCCGTTCACCCTGATATTGCCCTATGCCAATCTTTTCTGGACCACGATTCTTAGCATCATTATCGGATTGATTATTGCTTCCGCGTTCACAGCGATCCTTGTCTATGCACAGGAATTGATGCCGGGCAAAATCGGCATGGTCTCTGGTCTGTTCTTTGGATTTGCCTTTGGAATGGGCGGCGTGGGTGCTGCGGTGTTAGGCAAAATCGCCGACGCAACCAGCATTACGTTCGTCTATCATGTCTGCGCGTTTCTGCCCGTTATCGGTCTGCTCACCGCGTTTCTACCGGATTTGGAAAAGAAAAAACCGTCGACAGTCTTAGCCTGACTGCCGACGGCTGATCTTTTACTTATGTGGATTATCAGTATCGATAGTGATCGGCCTTGTAGGGGCCTTCTACAGGCACGCCGAGATACTCGGCTTGTTTCCCGCTTAGCGTCGTCAGCTTAACGCCGATCTTCTCCAGGTGTAGCCGTGCAACTTCCTCGTCGAGCTTCTTCGGCAGCGTGTAGACGCCGACCTTGTACGTGTCGCGATTCTTCCAAAGATCCAATTGAGCCAATGTTTGATTCGAAAAGCTGTTGCTCATGACGAAGCTGGGATGTCCCGTTGCGCAACCTAAATTCACCAGCCGGCCTTCAGCCAGCATGAAGATGCTGTGGCCGTCGGGAAATGTGTACATGTCCACTTGCGGCTTGATGTTGGTGCGTTTTACACCTTTGGCTTCGTTTAGCCTGTCGACCTGAATTTCGTTATCGAAGTGGCCGATATTGCAGACAATCGCCTGGTCCTTCATATACTGCATATGTTCCAGCGTGATGATGTCCACGTTGCCGGTGCATGTCACGTAGATATCGCCACGCCCCAGGGTGTCTTCAATCGTGGTAACCTCAAAACCTTCCATCGCGGCTTGCAGCGCATTGATGGGATCGATCTCCGTAACCACAACTCGCGCACCCATCCCGCGTAACGAATGGGCCGAACCCTTGCCCACGTCGCCATACCCACAAATCACCGCCACTTTGCCGGCCATCATCACGTCCGTCGCCCGCTTGATGCCGTCCGCCAATGATTCGCGGCAACCGTAGAGGTTGTCAAACTTCGATTTGGTGACGGAGTCATTGACGTTGATTGCCGGAACCAGAAGCTTGCCGGTCTCCTGCATTTTGTACAAGCGGTGGACGCCCGTAGTGGTTTCTTCCGAAACGCCGCGCCAGTCTTTCGCCAGCTTGTGCCAGCGCTGGGAGTCTTCCTTATGCACCTTCTTGAGCAGGTCTTTAATGACTTTTTCTTCGTGACTGCTCGATGGACTGTTGACCCAGTCGCTGCCCTCCTCAAGCTCATAGCCCTTGTGAATGAGCAACGTCACGTCTCCGCCGTCGTCGACTACTAACTGCGGCCCTTTACCATCGGGATGGCTGACAGCTTGGTAGGTGCACCACCAGTAATCCTCAAGCGTTTCGCCCTTCCAGGCAAACACCGGCACGCCGGCCGCAGCAATCGCCGCTGCCGCATGGTCTTGTGTCGAAAAGATATTGCAACTGGCCCAGCGGACGTCGGCGCCAAGTTCCACCAGCGTCTCAATCAGAACCGCAGTCTGGATCGTCATATGTAACGACCCGGTTACCCGTACTCCGGCCAGTGGTTTTTCAGGAGCGTATTTTTCGCGGATCGCCATTAAGCCCGGCATCTCGTGCTCGGCGATCTGAATCTCCTTGCGACCCCACTCTGCCAGACCTAAATCGGCGACCTTGTATTCGGACGCAGTTCTATTGAGCGTTAATGTACTCGTACTCATTCTTTTCTATGATATCGACAGGGATGCTTTTATCGAACCCTAAACGGTACTGGCGTCCACATTTTTCACAGCCGCGTAGCCCAATGCGAGTACGCTGACAAACATCATTAGCACCTCGCTGTCGCCGAGGTTATATTCCGCCAAGCCGCCGACAAGAATCCCAATAATTACTGCGATTGTGCCATGCAATAAAAACCGCTGCTGTGATGGTTGCGGCCCGGCGCGCTTGAGTGCAACTCCGCAATCCCAGACGGTTAACCCGACGAACCATAGCAAGAGGAGCAGCGCCGGTACGCCCCGCTCCGCCGCATACTGTACGTAGACATTATGCAAGTGCCCGTAATAGCCAACCGGCAATGGTCGGGTTATATTGGCTGGGACATATTTGTCGAAATTGTTCCTGATCTCTTCGGGCCCCAATCCAAACCACGGATGTGCCTTCACCATTTCGATTCCGGTGAAAAGCGTTACAAGACGAAAACGATTGGAATCTGTGTCGCCGTGTGGCTTCACCAAAGAAATGAGCCGCTCTCGCGTTCCTGAGGGCGCGATGAGAAATCCCGCTGCGATCAGCACGGGGATCGCCAAGGTCCATTTCGGTTTCCAGCACCAGACCAAATAGAATGCCGCCGGTACCGCTGCCACCCAGATGCTGCGGTCCCACGTCAGCAAAATCGCTGAAGCCAGGATTGCGATACTTCCGTAAGCCCAGTTGGGCATGCGCCGGCTCGAAAAGAACCACTGAGCCAACAGTAATGACAGCACGCTCAATTGCAGTGCGCCGAAGGTTAGCCAATGGCTTTCGAAACCCGTAATACGACGAGCCAGATATGTGATGTAAAACTCCTGTCCCGTGTGCTTCGCATGCTCATATTTCAAGACGTATTGGACTAGAGCCCATGCACCAGATGCGGTGGCTGTAACCGCCCAAGCGGCAATCACGTAGAACACTTTTGCAAACTGCCGCACAAATACGCCATATAGCAGCGGAATAAACAAAAAGACAAAGAATTTTTTTATCTGCGCACGTCCAGCCCAAGGATCGGGACACAGGGCGTCCGCAATTATGGTCCAAATGAAGAGTCCGAGCAAAGGAATCCAGATTCGCGGAAATTCCAATCGCCGCCGAAAAATCAGCAGTAGTGCGATTCCAACTCCGAGCAGAATTTGGCTAAGCGCAATGGAAACGTGGATAAAAGCCGCCGCAGCGACGGCCACCGCAATTAGAATCTGCTCTTGCCTACTTTCGTTTACCATGTGCCGTTTGCGGCGATGTACTTACGGAGTATGACAGAATGAAAGGCGAAACCCCGGCGTGGAACTTTATTTGCTGAGGCACGGAGTTGCCGAAGAGGGCAACGCCCACATTCCTGACGCGGAACGCGCTTTAACCAATGAAGGGCGCCGCAAGTTACGTCAAGCGCTTGAATCCGCATATGCCGCCGGCCTCGCGCCTTCCTTGATACTCACCAGTCCACTCAAGCGCGCCGTTCAGACCGCCGAGATAGCTAAAGATGTCCTGAAGTACAAAAACCAATTATTTCGCACGAAGGCGCTGGCGCCAGGCGCAACAGTCGAGCAGGTCTGGGATGAGGTTCGCGTACATCGTGATGAGCGCTCGCTACTGCTCGTCGGTCACAATCCGTTGTTCAGCGAATTGAGCGGTTATCTGCTAGGCTCTAATGATCTTCAAGTGGATTTCAAAAAGGGCGCAATTCTGCGGATTGACGTCGAACATTTTCCTCCCACGCCCAAGGGCATTCTGCGCTGGTATCTAACCGCTAAGTTGGCGAGCCGCGAATGAGATGCATTTCCGGCTGTGGCGGCGTGGAATAACCTGGATCTTCTATCTGCGTCTATTATGAAGGTGAGTTTGTCAATGAAATACCGCCTTGCGCGCGGGATCTCTGTCGCAGCGCGCAACTTTTTGATCTTCTTACTCACTGTGATCTCCGTTAATTCCCAGACGCAGCCCGGTCAAGTTGCGCCTGCGCAGAAGTCCGCCTCGGCGCAGAACGCCGATAAGTCCGGCGATTCCGCCCCCCAGCCGAATCCGCCGCAAGTTCAAACTCCTTCAACGCCGATTGAATTTGAATCTCGCGGTCTCACCTATGAAGCTTTGACCAAAAATGGCATCACAGTCATGTATGCGCCGCTGCCACCGCACATCAAAGACTTCAACATCATTCAGATCACTGTCACCGACGGCGGTCTGCTGACCTGGACCGTCCGGCCGGCCGATTTCACATTTGTACGGCAGGATGGGACCGTGCTGCAGCCGGTCTCCGCCGACGAAGTTGTCTACTCGCTGCTGCAAAAGGCCAGCGCCTCCGATGTGATCAAGCTGCAGCTCCTTTATGAAGACAGCATTTACGCGGTTCCCAATTTTCGTTCCACCAACGGTTATGAGAAACGGCGCGAGGCCGCCATGGCCCAGTTCGTTAACAAAGGCTTCAAAGCCGCAGTAGCCGCGTCCGCCATCACATTCGCGCCAACGCGCCTGAAACCCGGAGATAGCACCGACGGCGCGGTATTTTTTGAAAACCGCACCAAAGACAAGTCGCTGGGAGCAGGCAAACTGATTGTTCACACCTGCGGCGAAAATTTTGAGTTTTTCGTTTTGCCCGAAATCAAACTTCGCTAACGTTGCGTGCGGCGCAATGCGATTGATGTAGGGCAGTCCCTACCAGACCAACCGTGCGCCGAGTTGTACGCGCCTCGGCGTATTGGCCTGTGCACCGATGACGCCGAAGGACGAACTAGTAGCCGTTAGAGTCGGCCCGGAAAATCCGACGCGGTTGGTCACATTGAACGTTTCAAATCGAAGCTGGAACAATCCTTGTTCGGCGAACTGAAAGTTCTTTACGAGCGACGCGTCCAGGTTCTTGGTTGGATCGGCACGCAGGTTATTAAATAGCGTTGGAAATGTCCTGATATTGTAGACAAGCTGCTGGCTTGAAACCGTATTGAACTGAGCAATATTGAACGCTGTGCCGCTAGGTTGGTGCGCGTTGTAGTTCAGAGGGCCGCCATAATAAATCAAGTTGCCCCAGGAAAGCGGCGCGCCGGATTGGAACGTCAGGTTGGCGCTCAACTCCCAACCGCCGAGCAGCCCATTCGCCCACCCCGAATGGAAATCAAGCGCGCGGCCCTTGCCAATTGGAAAGTCGTAGATGGCAGCTAAGACTTCGCGAAGCGGGCGTGAATCCGAACTTACCCGTTTTTCCGGAGCGCTATCGGTGTCGTTCAGATAATCCACGCGATCCATTTGGCGGCTCCAGATAAAGTTGTTGATAAACGTGAGACCGTTGGTATATCTTTTCTGGGCACGAATATCGAGGCTGTCGAAGTAAGAACTTCCAGCACTGGCGCCTTGCTCGATAATTCCATTGGTAGTGCCCGTAGTAGATGCCGCCGGGACCGCGGGCACTGTGTATTGGGGGAAGGGAACAAGCAATTGTTGAAGCGTGATGGTGGAGGAGTTCAGCGACCCGCCGTTTGGCACAAGTCCTTTAAAGGGATTTTGGACCGTGGTCGTCATCAACGTATTCAACCCGTTATTGCGAACGGTGCGCGACGGATCAAGAAAAGAGCGCGGGATGGGATCCAACTGCTGCGCAATCGGCAATCGGACCGCATGGCTGCCTATGTACGCGGCTTCCACCACAATCTGCCCTGGCAGTTCGCGCTGAATGCTGAAATCCCAGCGAATGTCGTAAGGATCCGGCACGAATGGATTGAAGAATGTGATGCCTTGGCCGATGAATGCTCCAGGGCCAACGCCTGCCCCCTGCGGCACAATCCCGCCAGGAAACGGATTCGAAAGATTCGCCACGGGCGAAATAAAGTTGTTGTTGTTGTATTGAGTGGTTTGGCTGAAGCCAGCCTGTTGCACGCGATATAGGTTACTTAGGTTTTCGCTGCCGTCCGTTACGCTGTTGTCGAACAGCTCAACGGGATAGACGAACACACCGAAACCCGCGCGAATAACCGTTTTGCCTCCCAGTTTTGCAGGAGTCCAGGCAACACCCACACGCGGACTGAAAAAGCCCCACGACGTGTTATAGATGTTGCGATTGTTGGGTGTGGCGTAAGTCAAACCACCGGCCGTGTTGAATTGCCCGGGCGCGGGCAGATATTGCTTTTGCGCCGGGGTGTACGCAGCCGAGTTGTACAGAGCAGCGTAAGCAGCCGCCGTCGCGCCGGTTATGGGATTCGACTGTAGTGGATTGAAGCCGTTCACCGCGCGATTAAACAATTCCGTGGCGGGAGTTTCGTGCTCAAAGCGAATGCCGAGATTGATCGTCAAGTTCGACTTTGCGCGCCAATCGTCTTGCAGGAATGCGGCTTGATAGGTTGAACCCACCGTACTCGCCGAGTTGTTATCGAAAGTTGCCGTTGTCGGAAGCCCCAACAAAAACTCCGCGAAATCGCCTCCGAATGGCGCGGGAGCGCTGTTGTTATTGGGACCATTTGTCCAGTTGGACGTGCTGGTTAAACTGCTGCTGAAATTGTAAGCACCGGCCGAATTACCTTTGGTGAATGAACTCCAACGATAATCGCGCAAGTCGACCCCGAATTTGAGCGTGTGATTACCCTGAATTTTCACGAATTGCAGATAGCCTTGATAGGTGTCGTACGTGTCCGTGCCGTCCGCGTTATAACCCAGACATTGGAAGCTGACTTGGCTGCCTGACGCCACGCTGCAACCTGAAAAATCGACGATCGGGAACTGCGGCTGCGGCGATGACGCTTGCAGGTTGGACGGAAAACCAAGCGACGTCAAATCGAAGCCATCGCTGGGATTACTGTGCACCTCGATGTAGCGCGTCCAGGCGAAGCGCACGTCCATGAACGTCGTCGCGGAGAACGTGTGCGTTTCGTCCAGATCGGCACCCTGATTGAGGCGGTGAAAGATATTTCCTTCGGCAATGTTCGCGCTTCCGAAATAGGGATTTTTGAATTGCGTGCGATAGTTATGCCGCGCCGTGGCGTACAGCTTATCGTTGTTTCCGATATTCCAATCCAGGCGGCCCAACTCGTTGTCGAATGTGTCTGTATCGATGGCGTTCACGAAATAGTTGTTTTGGCCAGTGGCTGTTCCGGTGGTATTGGGCTGCGGATAGTACTGCAGGATCGCTTGCGAGACCGGATTTAACAAACTTGCCGGAATGCGATTGCCCGCGAAAGGCGCGCGGGTGGTCACGCCGTTTACGGTAGTTGTCGAGAATGGATTGTAAAGCTGATACGAACTTCCGAGCGCCAGCAGTGACGAGAAGTCACCGTTGCGTTCAGCGGGAGTCGGCACCGTCGCATAGTTGATGGGGTTTCCCGTTTCGAGTGGCGAGTTGGCGGGGTCGGCATCCTTTAAGCCCTCCCAGGCAAAGAACCAGAAAAGCTTATCTTTGCCATTGAAAATCTTGGGAATCCATACGGGCGCTCCCGCAGTAAGACCGTATTGGTTGTAATGATAGGGCGGTCTGGGCAGGCCTGCTTTATTCGTGAAAAAAGAGTTGGCGTCTAAATCCGACGTTTGGTTAAACCATTCGAGTGAGCCGTGAAATTGGTTCGTTCCGCTCTTGGTGATCTGATTCAGGACGCCGCCTCCGGTGTGCCCGAAACTGGCATCCGATTCGAAAGCATCGACGCGAACCTCGATCACAGCATCCTGCGGCGGACTGTAAGCCAGTTGATTCCCGAATCCAGCATTCGGAGCACCGTCCAACAAGCTCTCGTTCGAACCGACTGGCGCTCCGCCAAGGCTGACCTGCGTGGCGGCCGGCTGATCAAACGGTCGAACCGGTCCTGGCTGGAACACGGAGATCGCTCCCATCGCGAGGGTGTCAAGCATTAACGGAGTCCGGCCATTGAGCGGAAGATCCGCAACTTCGCGAGTCGTGATCACCTGCCCGACTGACGCATTGGACGCACTAATCAGTGGCGATTCCGCTGTGACGGTCACGTTTTCGCTGACAGAGCCGACCTGCAGCTTGATATCGATAACCGGATGGGCGCTGGCATCGATAGTGATGCCCTTTTGGAGGAACTGCTTGAAACCGGGCGCCCCGGCACTGAGATCATAGTTGCCCGGAGCAAGAAACGGCAGCGTGTAGGCTCCGGAATCGGAGGAAACAGTGTCGGTTTTCGTGCCCGTCGCTGTCGCAGTTGCGGTGACCTTTACATTCGGGACGGCGGACCCGGTCTGGTCGGTAACGGTGCCGCTAATCGTCGCGTTGTTCTGGCCGTGCAGCGAGCAGCCTAGGAACAAAATCAAAGCAGTCACATGGCCGGTTTTCAACATCGAAAAAACCCCTGTAGCGGCAAAAAACCGCGTCGATTTGAACTATAGATCCGACAGGGGTAGTTCGCGCGACAAATAAATTAAACGTCGTTTTAAAGAAAGCTAAATGTAGCACTGATAAAGAAGGAACACACACGGCTCGGCGATAGATCGACTTCAGGGTCACCCAGGGCCCATTTATATCCCTGGAGGAAGACTTGACAGCGTTGCTAGACTTAGGTTTTAAAGGGCGTTTTCAAATCGTCCGATTAATAGTACGATTACAGTTTTCAAGCATTAGAGCAGTATGATTCAGCGCGAAGATTTAGACCCGCTGGCCCCTCAACGAGAGGCAGCGATTTTTTACGGTCTCTTCTTGCGCGGCCACTCCGCCGATGCCCTGCGGCGCGACATTGACGTTCCCAGGCCGGTGTTTGACCGCTGGCTGCAGCCGCAACGTTACGAGGCCCATTTCCGCGATTCTTTGCGCCAGATGTATTCCTACCGTAAGAAAGTTCTGGCAATTTTTGACGAATTGGTGCTGAAAGAAAAGTACCGCGTCCGCGTGAACTGAGCGCGTAGTCTTACTTTTTCCAAAATCTTGACTGCCGGTTGCGTGGCAGCGCCGGGCGCACCTGCCAATATCGTAAAAAGGTATCAGCATGACCGAGATTCCTATTTACCAGGTAGACGCGTTCACTAGCGCTCTCTTTTCCGGGAATCCTGCCGCCATTTGCCCGCTCAAGCAGTGGTTGCCGGATGACCAGCTTCAGGCAATTGCCGCCGAAAACAATCTCTCTGAAACCGCGTATTTTGTGCGTGACGGCGAGCGATATCATCTTCGCTGGTTTACGCCGGGCTGCGAGGTGGATCTGTGCGGTCATGCCACGCTCGCCTCTGCCTATGTGCTGTTCAACGAATTAGGTGAAAACGGCGACTTGCTTCGGTTCCAAACGAAATCAGGCGAGTTGTTGGTAAAGCGCCACGGCGACTTGCTTGCCTTAAATTTCCCTGCCCGCCCGCCGTCTGCCGTACCTGCGAATGCCGGTTTGGTGGAGGCGCTGAGTGGAAAGCCACAGGAGGTTTTGGGCGCCCGCGATTACCTGGTGCGCTATGGGACTGAGGACGAAGTGCGCGCTCTGAACCCCAATATGGAAGCATTAAAGCAGATTGACCGTTTCGCGGTAATTGTCACGGCGCGGGGAACCGATTGTGATTTCGTGTCACGATTTTTCGCGCCAGCCAAAGGCGTTCCCGAAGATCCCGTTACCGGATCGGCGCATTGCACCCTGATACCTTATTGGGCCGAAAAACTGGGGAAGACGACACTGCACGCGCGACAAGTCGGCCGGCGTGGAGGCGAACTGTTCTGCAAATTGAATGGTGATCGCGTTGAGATGGCAGGCCACGCCGCACTGTTTCTAAGGGGAACCATTCAGTTGTAGCGCGCCCATGTTCGACGCGGACGTTTTCATTTTGGGAGGCGGCCCTGCGGGGCTGGCAGCCGCCGTCGCTGCGCGCCAAGCCGGTCTTAGCGTGGTGCTCGCGGACGCTAAACGTCCGCCCATCGACAAGGCTTGCGGCGAGGGCTTAATGCCTGATTCGGTTTTGGCCGCTGCTCGCCTGGGCCTGAATCTACCGCCCGATTGCGGATGCCGTTTCAAGGGCATTCGCTTTCAAGACGCTAATCACTCGGTCGCCGCCGAGTTTCCGGATGGCGCGGGATTCGCCGTTCGACGTACCCTGCTACAACCGCTTCTGGCAGCACGAGCAGAACAGATCGGAGCTGAGCTGCTTTGGGGTCATCCCGTCACTCGATTTCAGGACAACACTGTTTTTCTGGCCGAAAAGAGTTTGCGGGCGCGGTGGATTATTGGCGCAGACGGCTCGCAATCCAGTGTTCGACGATGGGCCGGACTTCAACGATTCCGCCGCGATGGCCAGCGTTTCAGCTACCGGAGGCATTATCGAATCGCGCCATGGTCGGACTATGTGGAAGTCTTCTGGGGCGAGAATTGCCAGCTCTATGTCACACCTATCGGCGTAAATGAAATCTGCGTCGCGCTATTGACCCGGAATTCGCGGCAAAGGCTTAGCGATGCTTTGCGATTTTTCCCTTTGCTTGAGAAGCGGCTGCGAGGATGTGATGCCATTACGACGGAACGTGGCGCATTGGCAGCTACGCGGCATCTGTATCGAGTTACACGCGGCAATGTTGCGCTCGTTGGGGATGCGTCAGGAACCGTGGACCCAATTACGGGAGAGGGGTTAGGCTTAGCGTTCAAGCAATCCATGGCGCTTGCAACGGTTCTATCGGCGGGCGATCTGAACTTATATGAGCGCGCTCACCGGCGTCTTGCGCGGCGGCCTCGCTTCATGGCCGATTTCATGCTGCTTATGGATCGTTCAAAGCGTCTTCGGCAGCGAAGTCTCGCGGCGTTTGAATCTCATCCGCATCTCTTTGCGAATTTACTTGCCATGCACATCGGAAAGCTAACCCCGGCTCGCTTTGCGGCGACAGCCACTCGATTGGGATGGCAAGTCATTACCGCGTGAAATTGGTTTTGGCTACGCTGGCGGCCGTCCTGCCTGCGGCATCGCAACAAATTCCCGTCAAGCTGGACACAAAAGCCACGCAAATTAATTTCATGCTAGGTGCAGTCCTTCATTCCGTCCATGGCATTTTCCATCTTACGGAGGGCGAGTTTTGGTTCGACCCTTCTTCAAACAGAGCTGGCGGTGAGTTATCGGTGGATGCGAAAAGCGGAGAAAGCGGAAACCGCTCTCGCGATAGCCGCATGGCCACTCACGTCTTACAGGCCAATCAGTACCCTCTGATTTCTTTTGTGCCCGATCGCATTGATGGCAAGGCCGCCACCTCGGGCCACTCCGAATTCAGCCTTCACGGAACCCTTTCCGTTCATGGCAGCGCACATGAGCTTGCAATGAACGTAAAAAGCGACATTGAGACTGACAAGCTAAACGCCATCGCCGGCTTCAACATCCCTTATGTGCAATGGGGAATGAAGAATCCAAGCACACTAATGCTGCGAGTGGAACAGACTGTTCACATCGAGATTCGCGCGGTGGGCCGGATTGGCACAAACGGCCAGAACTAGCGGAACCGCGCGCCCGCTACGTCATCTGCGCTTGAACTTATAGAAGAATTCAAGGCTCACGTTGCCGTTGAATTCACGTAATGCGACCGCCGACAGCTTGGGTGTTATAGCCCATTCGACGCGGACTATCTCACTGTTCGTTTGAGTTACATCGGTGATGTAAGTGAAGGTGATGTCATTGGCGATTTTTTGTTGCAAGGTCACGCGCGCGCTCGCCTGACCGTTGCTGCCCGAAAAGGACGGATCGATTTTAAATTGACTAATGCCAAAGACACGCTGAACGCGGCTGGCAAGTGGATTTGCTATCGCCTGCCCTAATAGCGCCGATTCGCCCATCTGCGTGGCCGATTGCTGCGGCGGCGACGGCTGTTGCGCGGCGATCATCGGATTTGCCGGTGTCGTATTTGTGGCAAGCAATTGTACGATCTGTTCGAAGGTCAGAGGGGGGTCAGACGAGTAACTTAAATGCAAGTTATTTATTGGGCCCGTTACACCTAAAGTCACGTCGACGTTCTGAGCGATCGTCTCTAAGGAAAAATTCAGAATGGGCTCAATGGAATTCGGATCGTAAAAATTGACTGTGCCGACGTTTACGGTATAGGTGTTCCCAAAAAACACCAGTTGTCCATCTGTGACGACCACTCTGCCCAGAATGCCTGGCTGTTCAGCGGTTCCACGTACCGTTAAATCCGCGAAGATATTCAGCTGATTCGCATAAGTAGTAATCACCTGAAGGTCGGCCGCGGTTCTGACGTGAATATCCAATTTCATGCCCGTCAGTAGAGGGGATGGAGCAGACGGCGCGCTAGGAGGCGTGGAGGCGTAGGAAAGCAGCGCACCCGTGTCCGCCGTCGAGCCATATACGATCCGTTCGACGGTTACGTTGCCGGAAACAAAAGAACGGCGCGTGGTGCCAATAAGCGTTATCGCCGCATCAGAAATCGCGCTTACTCCCGAATATCTGAAACGAACATTATGGGCCGCGGCCTTCAAATTGAAGTTGGTATTCGCGTCCCGGTAAGCTGCAAATCCGGTGAGCGTGACTTTACCGCCTCCACTTTCGGCGGTAAATGTCTGGATGCTGGCGCTGGTACCGTTTAACAGAATGACAGCGTTTGCGTTGGAAATGCCATTGGGAAACTGCGTATAGTTAACATTTGCGTTTTTCAGCTCAACGCGGCCGTTCACCAACGGTTGCGAAAAGCTGCCACGGATGACGGTGGACAGCGAAACGGCGCCGGACGAATAGAAATCGCGATCGACATCCTGCAGCACCCCAAGATCCAGGCCAGCATTTAACGATAAGCCCAAAGGCGTGCTGCCGTTCTTCAAATTAATGGCTCCCGATGCGGCGATGTTTGTACCCGGACCAGTAAGGCGGAATTGTTGGACCTGAATAACCGAATGGTCGAGCGCCACAACGATGGGTCCATCGTTGTGTATGTCAACGGCACGAAGCGGCGGCGCACCAGTCGGGCTGGCCTGAGGGACGGTCTTTAGATCAAGCGTGCGCAACTCTAAACGCCCATTCAATTGATCGGTATTCAACAACGGACCGGTCATCGTCGCTTGACCGTCGATCGCAGCATCGAAGCTAGGCTTCACCGTGGGATCCATTTCGATGAACGGCGCGATGTTTGTGTAGCGAATGCCTGTAAACGTCAGGTTGGCGCGCGTGTTGTAGCCATCAGCCAATTGTGTCTGACCCGTGGCGTGGATCTGACTCTGCGCTATGTCCGAATCCAAACGAAAGTTGACGTTCGACCCGGCACTATTGGCGTTGAAAGCCAAATTGCCTAAGTTCCGGTTGTTCAAGCGCAAGGCACCCGTGGCGACATTGGCGTTGAGGGTTGTAATACGCACGTCGGGATTGCCGTTTTTCTTTTGCAAATTGGCCGACAGATCCGCAGCCAAATGTAGCGCCCCTTGCAATCCGGGCTCCTCCTGCCGGACGTGCTCCAGCTTGGCAAGTTGAATATCGCTGCTGTTGACTTTCATTTGCAGCGCACCGGATGAGAAATCCTTGGGCGCGTGCGAAAACGATCCGGAAAGCGTTATGGTTCCAGCCGGAACTTCCAGGCTGAGTGACGAAATACTCGCCAACGTATTTGTGTATTGAACAGATCCTTGCAGCCGGTTAATGGGTTCCTGATACACATTCGCCCGCGTCAAAGCGAATGACAGATTGGCGGTAGGCGAATCTAGCGTACCCGCCACATGCGCGTTTGCGGACAAGTTGCCTTGCACAGGGAGATTCTCCTGGCCGGTAATCTGAAGAGCTTTGCCGACGGATAGATTTTGAATCGAAGCGTCGGCAATTGTTGCGTAGCCATTGGCGAGTGCAGTGGTTCCGTTAACGCGAATGGCGGAGCCCGCAAAATCCGAATTGACGTTATATTGAACGTTGCCATTAACGGTTCGAGCGGTGGCGGTGAGATTTCCGGCGTCCTGGTTTTGTACACGCAACCCGCGCGCTGAAAGATCCGCGCCCACGTTCGCAACAGTAAATTCCGTTTGTTTGTTGACTTCGCGAAGGTCTGCCGCAGCATCGGCTGTCAATTGAATTGCTCCGCCAATACCTGGAGACACGCGTTCAAGCGGTCGAATATTTGCGAGCTGAACGTTAGTGGTTGCGACATGAAGCTGAATATGGCCGACGGTGAAAGTCTCGCGCGGGTGGCGAAACGTTCCGCTTGCATTGATTCGGCCTCCTGCCGCCGCCAGCTCCAAATTGGAAAGCGTAATAACTTGGTCTGCCAGATTGACGTTGGCGGTTAGGTGATCGAACGGTTGCCCATCGGCACTGCCATTGAGAACTTGCAGGTTAGCGCTGCCGAGCGGGTCGCCGTAAGTGCCGCCGATATGAATATCTGCAGCGAGATTGCCGCTTGCCTGAATTGATGATTCGCCTGCAAGGCTGAGCAGATCTTGCACATTATTGCTGCGCATGGTTACGTTTGCCGCCAGGGGCGAGCGAGGCTGCGGTGTCCAGTCATGCAGTCCAAGAGAGGCATTGAATGCCGTCTGCAGGCCGGCGCCGTTAAGCACGCCGTTCTGCACTGTCGCTCCCGCCGGCGAAGCCCCCAGATCGGCGGCGAAATGATTGAACGGACGCCCTTCGACCGCAAAGCGATCGATCGCCGCGTGACTCGTAATTTGAGGGGCGGTCAGCTTGCCCATGATCTGGGCCTGCACCGCTGCCGTTCCACCGTGCAATGTAACTGGCAGCGACGTCTGGGGCGTGCTTGAACCGAAATTAGCAGCAGGCAAGAAGTCGTTGAGATTATGCGAGACCAGGTTCACATTTATCTGCTTATTCAACGACCCCGTCAAGTCGATTCGCGAATTTGGCATCGCAATATAGGAATCATGAAGATTGACGGCATCTGTGGCGCCGACGTAGTCGGCATCCAGGCGTCCACTGACAGGTACGCCGCGCTGACCGGGCACAATAACGAGCCGGGCTTGCGCTCGATACCCAGTGGTCCCTTTGGCTTTCAGATCTCCTTGCGCTCTTAGCGACCCGTCGATCGCGCCGTCATATCCAAGCTGTTTACCCGTAAACGCATGGGCCAATACCGGGAGCGAAAATCCGCGTAGCGTTCCTTCTACATTGAGACGCTGCATCTTTTCAACAAAAACTTTTGCCGCCAGACTTCCACCTAAAGCATTCAGCCGCAATCCGTCGAGACTGATCAGATACGGGTCCGCGTGGAATGGCGAAGAGAGCTTAACATCGGAAAGACGCGTATCGCCGCTGCGAATCGAAAGATCGCGAGAATTGAGCATTCCGTTGACGGCGTAATTCTTCTGTGCATCCAGAACGGCTGTCCCGTTCGCCTGCAACGCACCGTCAGCCGAAACCGACGTCACTTTTAGAAGCCGGCTTAGTTGGTTCAACGCCAGATTGGTATTGAATTGCACGGCGCTGTTCTTCGATGGATCAAGAGTGCCCGATGCCTGAAAAGTGGTTGCGCCCAGCGCCAAATGTGCCGTCTGCAATTGCACCGTGTCGTTCTTCTGATCGAAATTTGCCGCCAGTTCCAGGCTCATGCTGTTCGGTGCTCCCCTCGCCTCGGGATCGATGGGTAACGCGAAGCTCTTTTGAACTTCCGGCAGAGAGACAGTTGCGTTCAACCTCGCGGCGATCTGCGGAGCATTCATGTTCTGTATGGACCCGTTAATCAGAATTTGCGACTGCGCGGTATTCAGCGTCGCGTTGCTGATCCGAATTGCGTCTTTTTCGATCACTAGCGGTAAATTGATGTGAACATTGAGAGGAGGATTAGCGGCATAACCCAGAATCAACGGATCGATCCGGAAATTCCCCTGATAATAGGTATTCGCGACGTTGTAGTCAAGGAGCGCACGCAGGTTCTCCCCGCGCGCGTTGAAGAACGTACTGCGCTGCGCGTATTCGAGTAAACCGTTCTTGATTTCAAATTGCCCGATTTTCAGATCGACAACCGTCTGAAGGCCCGATGTTTGACTCGGCTGTTTCTTGATCTTAGGTTCCGGAATATTGGTCTTTCCATCTGGAAAGACCATCAGATTCACATGCGGCTGGTCGATTCCTATGTATCTGAAATCGACTAAATGGTACAGGCCGGAAAAGAGCTTCAACCGCAACTCTAGTAACGCAACGCTTGCCAGCGGATCTGCCCCTTTAGGTTCCGTTCCGTGCAGAACAAACTTGCGAATGCGGACGGTCAAATGCGTCCAGTCGAACTGAAACGAGCCGATCTCGACCACGCCGCCAGTCGAATCTTCAACGGCGGCGACAATCTTCTCCTTTACGAAATTTTGAAACCAGTTGGTGCGGATGATAAGAATTGAGGTCACGATCAGAATCACAAGCAAGGCAGGAATTCCTGCCGCAATGCCGATCAGAACCTTTTTTCGTCTGGTCATCGCAGGCCCTCCTCCAAATACCGGATCTTTGCGTCGGTACGCTCGTTATCCAGCCATGCAAAGAACTGTTGATTGACTCCTTCAGCCGTGAGAATGTCGCGGATTTGATCGCGCAAATCGTCCAGCGATTTCCCCGGATACTCGCGATTTAACGCGGCGGTGTGTTGGCGGTAATACTTCTCGATCTCGTCGTCGGTAACAAGCACAGCCGGCTTAAAACGCGCATCTACGAACTTAAGGACGGTAAGCTGCCATTGAAACTGCGTTCGCAGTTCGAGCTCCGTTAGTCCATCTGCCTTGAGCGCCTGCTGGTACGCGGCTTGCGTTTTGAAGCGCTGCTTCTTCAAGCGATCGAGTTGCGCATCGGCTTCTTGCAATGTAGCGACAGGGTAACTGGCAACGCGTATCTCCTGTCGAATAAAAATCTGATCGATCAGGTGGCCCACAGCCTCTTTGCGCTTAGCGGAACTGAGGTCCAACGGCTGGTTATTTAGAAAACTCGTCACGCGAATGTCGCGCTCTATATCACTGTCCTTGATGATTGAATTCCCGACGATCAGCGCAATGCGATCGATGATCACGGCGTACAACAAACACGGAACGAGCGAACACAGAAAGATCGCTCGCAGCGACATCAGAACGCCTGCCCGATTGAGAAAAAGAATTGAAAGTGACCCAACTTTTGCGGGCTTGCATTGCAATTGGGAAACGCGGGATTGCCGATCTGATCCGAAGTGCAGTTGACAATGTCCTGAATATTCTCACTGCGGCTAAATCCCTGATAGCCCGATGGGTTCAATGTGTAGGCAAAATCAACCCTTATTGGGCCAAGCGGCGTCTTGTAACGAATTCCAAATCCCGCGGCTTGCACAGCATAGTTGAAACTCTGATATGGAGGTAGAGTGTTCGGTTGCCTATAGGCAAATGAAATATCGCTGAGGGTGGAATAGATATTTCCCAGATCATGGAAAACAACGCCGGTCACGTTAGGAAATAGCAAAGGAAATCGAAACTCGACCGTGTTAAAAAAGAGCGCATCGCCGCCTATCGGAAATCCAGTCGGGGTGCTGGTCACGGGTCCCGGCGTTTCGCTGGCAGTACCGATGTCGCGCGGGCCAGCCTGATTATCTCCGAAGCCGCGCATGGAAACGCTGCCGCCGCCGAACATGCGCTCAGGCAGCGGAATCACGTCATATTTGTTAGAGCCAGCCGGGATGCTGTACGGAATGATGGCTCCTACTTGCGTCTGCCGGGCCAGCACAAACTTGCTTCCTATCGGCGTGTAAGTAGCGTTTCGCCCCAGGAACCGATAGAAATTGCGTTGCGAGCCAAAGAAGTGACCGGCTACTCCGGCATCTATGGTGTTCCAGAAACCGTGATGTGCATCCGCTGGGTTATCACGATGGTCCTGAATGTAACTGCCGGACACTTCACCGATACGCACCGGCGCGGTAAACGCTGGCGTATTTAACGCCGGCACTGTAGTGTTGGGAGCATCTCTTCGATATACGAATCGTCCCAGTATCGTTGACGCCCGATTCAACCGCTGAGACACCTGGGCGGATGCCTCTTCACGCCGAACCGCGAAGGTCTGCACGTCCTGCGTTGTGTCGTACAGAATGGAGAGAGTCAACGTCCGATTCGGAGAACTAAGAAATCGCGGAATGATGTAGTTCAACGATTCGCGCTGCTCCAACGTAGAGTAGCGTGCTTGCAAAGAAAGAGTCTGTCCAATTCCAAACATATTCAGCCGGTTTATATCGGCTGAAACCAGCGGCGAAACTCCTTTCGCTCCCCCCGCCGCGGCTAGATTCTGGGTTGTGCCGCCAAATTGACCAACCTCTAATCCGAAGCCGAAGTTGAATGTGTAGCGCGCTGCTTCGTTGAGGTCGTAGAGTACATATTTATATCGGTTTGTTCCGTCGGCATCCTGCAGGGCCGTATTGACGCTGGCAAAAATTCCGAGATCGGAAAGTTCGCGTGCAATATCGTTCACCTTGGTCATTGAAATTGGCTCGCCATCATGGAGCGTGATTCTTCGTTGCACGAGATAAGGCTTCGTGCGATATAAGCCCGAAATGATGGCTTTGCGAAGAAATTGGCGCGGTCCCTCATGAATCCGGTATAAGAGATTCATCGTGTTCGGATCCGGACCAGGCGACTCTACATAGCTGAAGCTTGCAGACGGAAAACCCTCCGAATAATAGCGACTGAGAATCGTGTTTCTGTCAGTCGAGATATTCACTAATGCATAGGGCTGTCCGACAGCGGACGTCAAGTTGTCGCGCAAGGAGCTTAGGTCCAGTTGACTCGCTCCTTGTATGCGTAAGCTCGAAACCACCCATTGCGCACCTTCGGAAATGCGGAACGTGACGCCGATATTGTCTGGCTTACCTTTGTAATTTGTTTCAACCGTCGACCGAACTTTCACGTCCTTGAATCCATTTGCGCGGTATAGGTCCTCAATTGCTTCTTCGTCTTTCGTGCGAAAGGTCTCGCTATACCGTCCGTAGCGCAAAACAAGAGAGGCCGGGCGCAAGAACATGCGCTCTCTTAAAGTATCTTCCAGGAAGTAGTTATTGCCAACAATATTGATCGCTACTAACTTGCGGCGCTCGCCTGTTGCGATGTAGTAGTTGATAACTTGTTGGCCGTTTTTGACCGGCTCGGTTTTGAACGTAACATCCACGTCGGGATAACCGCGAGATTGAAAATAGTCGTGAAGATTCTTTGCGCCCTCGGTTAGCAGGTCATTGTCGACGGAGCCCTCCTGGTAGACGGGAACATATTGGCGCAGTTTCCCTTTCGAAATTTTGGCCTCTAGTGCGTGAATTTCAATCGTCGGCCCCGCGTTGATATCGAAAGTCGCCTTCGCACGACCGGTATCGGGGTCGTAATCAAGTGACGTCATATTGACGGAAGCAGTGAGGCGATTCTTCTTCGAATATTTCGCTCGAATACCCTCAGCCCCCTTGTCCGTCAAAGCAGCGGTGACCTGACGCCAACGATGAATTAGCGGAATGCGCCAACCGGTCGCGCGAATAATCGTGTCGTCAGAAAGCTTCGTGTCGCCTTGAATTACTGGTTTTTCATATCGCGCGCGCTTACCCGCTTCCACCAAAAAACGAACCGTCATCTGATGCGTAACCGGATCTTCAATTGTTGCGACCCCGACGGCCGCATCGTACAAACCGTTGTTGCGAAGTTCCTGCTGAATGTCCTTCTGCGCCGTTACCAATGTCTCTTCATCGAACCTCTCACCCAGATTGAGTTGCGAATCACTGATGAGAACGGCCCGGCTTGGGGGACTCTTGATCTGCCCTTGTACGCTCACGTGCCCGACAAATCGTCTCGGTTTGGTGATGAAACGAATGGCGACGCCGGTGCCGCTCGGCTCCGCATCTACTTCGATGTCTTCGTAGAGCCCGCTGGCGTAGAGCCGGTCGATAGTGCCTGCGACCTGTGTTTTTTCAAGGGGCCGTCCCGCCTGCACGAGTTGCATGACAGCCAGATCGCGTGGATCAACAGGCTGATCGGTAGGTTCGTAGTTGACGGAAACGACTGTCCTGCCTTGAAAGTCTTGGGCGGAGATGACTCGTGGAATACCCAGGATGAAGAGAAGGGTCAAGCACGGCGGACAAACAGGCCAGCGTCGGATCATCTTGGCGCTTAACCACATCTAAGGCGAGATCGAATCCCCGAATACGGCATGCGTCGTTTTGTCCCCCGTCAGAATGTATCTGGTGGACGCCTCTTCAGTGTGCGGTGTTACATCGGACTAAGATCGTTAGCTATACCTGCGCCCAGAATCTTCCGCAGCTTAGAACTTTCGTACACTCAGAAAATGCCCCAATCGTGCTAGCCTATGTACAACCCCTAGTATTGACAACTAGATGTCTTTGGCGTACAGCTTTGTGGCGCCTCGGCAGGATCGCTTCGGGCGTTATAATCGGTTCCTTCATTTCACGTTTCGGAGGTTTCTCGACGATCAAATGCGTGCACGTCACGTTCTTACATCTTTCTTTTGCGTAGCGAGTGTTTTGTTCATCCCTTCGTTCGGCGCCGTTAGGGCCGACACGTTAAGTGGTACCGGGGGCAATTGGCAGAACTGGACTCAAACTCAGCTCTTTCAGGGGACAAGCCCGACTCCGGGAATACCTTACTGGAATAACGATTCCGGCGATGGAGTTCGCGGAAATGTCGGATGGTGCCTGACCGGCGGAAGTTCCGTGTGCACCATGGCGGGAAGCCCAGGCGCGGCACTCCCGTATTTCGGAACCGCAGCCGCCGGTCCGGTCGCTAACGTCTCTTTTACGAGCGCCGGAACTCCCTTGACCCTGAGTTTGGCCGCCATCCTTACCGACGAGACCTTGAGTTCTCAATTCGACGTCTTTGGCTATTACGTTGTGCCGGTCTCTGGGTTACCGACATTGGTGCCGCTATTTAGCACTAAGCCGGGAGGCTCTCAAGCAGTGGTTGGCTCAACGGCAACTTTGAACCTTGCCCCGGGAACAAACTATGGTTTTTACGTGGAGAATAGTCTCGGCGCAGGCGGTCCCGATGAATCCGACTTCTTTTTCTACATGAATTCGACGTTGAACAATAATACCTTCGACGGCGGTGCGCCCGTTGCCGGTCCGGACAGTGATCAGCATTTCGCGATATTTCAAACGTCTAATGGCTACGTCGTCGGTGACGTGGATGCATTCGCCTGCACCAGTGCTTCGCAACAAGGCAGCGGCCCCTGCATTATGCCAAGTCAATTTGATTACAACGATTTGGTGGTAACCGTTAGCCCTTCACCGACGCCCGAGCCGGCCACTTTCGGCCTGATCGGTCTCAGTGTGATTGTCCTTGCCGGATTTTTCGGCCGTAAACGGCAAACTGCCGCATAACTGTTGCTCTGGCGAAGCTCGCGTAGCAGTCGTCCGTTTATTGATTCCACTTAACGCGGCGAGAGGTATATCCACCTCCCGCCACGTTTTCAGTGATTATAGGATGATGAGGTTGCTCCAGCGCCGCACGGCGTTGCTCCGGTTGGCTTGCAGCGCAGCTTGGATCCTAATCGGCGCAGCGGCTGTTCGCGGTGTGTCTGCAAGGGCCGACACGCTCAACGGAGCAGTGCTAATCAACTGGAATCCTAATTTCCTGTATGGTGGGCCGTCTTATGTTCCTGGCCTCTACTATTGGAACAATGACTCAGGCGATGGGACCAAGGCCAATATCGGCTGGTGCCTAGTCGGCAGCAGTCAGTGCACGCTTCAAAATACGCCGGGCCGCATCTCCTTCTATGCGACGCCGTTTCTCACCGCTCCCACCAACATGTACTTTACGAGTAGCGGGCAGGCACTGCAACTTACCCTGGATTTGTCATTGACTGATGAAAAGGGCAGCGGCAGCGGCACCGATTTCTTCGGATATTACTTAACCGACGGGACGGGTATTAAGATCAGTAACTCAACCATCATCTTCAACTCCAATCAGGCTGTGGGCACAACGGCGGTCTTGCCTTCGCTGCCTGCGGGACAAAACTACGGCTTCTTCATAGAGAACATTCAAGGTTATGGAACGAGTCCTCAACAGACGACCTATGACTTCTATATGAACTCGTCCGCAAACTCGGCCACCGGCTATATGCCGACCGATCAACTGCAGCATTTTTCTATTTTCCAGAACGGCGCTACTTACTATTTGGGAACCGTAGATGCCGCTTCTTGCAGCGCAAATTTTACGGTTACCAGCAGCCCTTGTATTTCTTCATCACAGTTCGATTACAACGACATGGTTGTTCAAGTCTCAAACCTCACATCGCGGTCTGACGTAGTGACCGCAGTCCCCGAACCTGGCGGCCTGGTTGTCGCGGGCATCATCCTGGTCGCGCTCGCGGGGCGGCGGCGTTTCAGCACCGCTTTGCGGTAAAATAGGATTTCCCTCCCGTTTTTCCTCCAATGATTTCAGTTAGCAACGTAAGTATGCGCTATGGCGGCAAGATCTTGTTCGAAGACGTCACAACCACGTTTTCTCCCGGGCGGCGCTATGGCTTGACAGGTCCCAACGGAGCCGGCAAATCCACCTTCATGAAGCTTCTGTCGGGCGAATTGGAAGCCCAAAAGGGCACTGTGGTTCGCCCGAAAAAGGTCGGAATTCTTCGGCAGGACCAATCCGCCTTTGACCAGTATCGCGTCATTGACACAGTGATCATGGGCAACATGCCGCTTTGGAAAGCGTTGGAAGAGCGGGAAACGTTGTACTCGAAAGCCGAACTGACGGATGAAGACGGCATGCGGTTAGGCGAATTGGAGGGCATTGTATCCGAAGAAGACGGTTATACGGCTGAGAGCGACGCCGCCGTGCTTCTGGATGGCTTAGATATTCCAGAGCCATTCCACAACCGCTTGATGAGTGAATTACAGGGTGGACAAAAGGTTCGCGTTTTGCTCGCCCAGGCCCTCTTTGGACATCCGGAGGCCTTGCTCCTCGATGAACCGACAAATTATCTCGATCTTGAATCCATTCACTGGCTTCAAAATTTCTTAACGCATTATGACGGCACATTGATTGTCATTTCTCACGACCGCCATTTTCTAAATAGCGTCTGTACGCATACGGCAGACATCGATTACCAAGCGATCATTACCTATCCCGGCGGCTATGACGACATGGTGTTGCAGAAGACGCAAGTCCGCGCGCGCATCGAATCCGAAAATGCACAGCGCGAAAAGAAAATTGCCCAATTGAATGAATTCATCGCCCGCTTTTCAGCTGGAACGCGCGCGAGCCAAGTAACTTCCCGGAAAAAAGAAGTGGAACGGCTTCAGACCACCGAACTCGCGCGATCGAACATACAACGGCCGTTCATTCGTTTTGAGATGAAGCGCCCGTCGGGCCGTCATGCGCTCGAATTTAAGGGCGTCACAAAGGGTTATCCCAGTCATCCGGTGATTCGCGATTTTTCGGCTGCTCTGCAACGAGGCGAAAAAGTCGCTCTCATGGGCCGAAATGGAGCCGGCAAAACCACGTTACTGAAAGCGCTTCTCGCCAATGCGCCCGGCGTGGACGATCCGGATACGGGACTTGATTCGGGTTTCGTGAACTGGGGCCACGAAGTCCAGGTAGGATATTTCGCGCAAGACCATCGGCCCAGCATTCGCAACGGCACCACCGTTGAAGAATGGCTGCACGAGTGGGACCCTCAGGCCGCCAAGGAAGAAATTCGGGGCTTGCTGGGCCAGATGTTATTTCGCGGCGAGGAAGGAGTGAAGCCCACCGACGCCCTCTCTGGCGGCGAGGCAGCCCGCCTGATCTTTTGCAAACTCATGCTGCAGAAGCCGAACGTGCTGGTGTTCGATGAACCGACCAATCACCTTGATCTCGAATCAATCAACGCCCTGAACATTGCCCTTCAGAAGTTTGAAGGCACCGTACTCTTGGTCACGCATGACGAAGATCTTGTGGATGAAGTCGCTACCCGCGTCTGGTACTTCGATCGTGGACGAATTGAAGATTTCCTTGGTTCCTACGAAGAATATTCGGCCGCTGCCGTGGCGAAATAATCAACCCGCAACGGGCGCGAGCATCCGGCTTTCAATCCAGTCATACGTTTTGGCCATCCCCATCTGAAGTGGCATCGATGGCTCCCATCCGAAGTATTGCCGGATTTTAGTGTTGTCGCTATTGCGGCCGGCCACTCCTTTGGGCGCCGTTAAGTTGTACTTTCGCTTCAGCTTCACTCCCGCGAGATTCTCGACGATGTCCACGAGTTGATTGATGCTCACAAGTTCGCTGCTTCCGATATTCAGCGGCTCTTGAACATGGCTTTCCATCAGCAGGTGAATTCCTGTCAGGCAATCGTCAATATAGGTGAAGCTTCGTGTTTGACTACCGTCGCCCCAAATTTCAATTTCATTCCGACCGCTATTTTTCGCCTGAATCACTTTTCTGCAGATCGCAGCAGGCGCTTTTTCGCGGCCTCCATCGTAGGTGCCGTGCGGACCATAGACATTGTGGAATCGCGCAACGCGGCATTCCAGGCCAAAATCTTGTTCGAAATGCCGGCACATCCGTTCGCTAAAAAGCTTTTCCCAACCGTAGCCATCTTCGGGCATAGCGGGATAAGCGTCCTCCTCCTTAAGAGGTGTGACTACCGGACTTTTTTGCTTTTCGGCGTTGTAGACACACGCGGAAGAAGCGAAAAAGAAGCGCTCCACGCCGGCATTCCGTGAAGCAACCAGCAGATGGGCGTTAATCAGGACACTCAACATGCACAAAGCCTTGTTATTTTCGATGAAGCCCATGCCGCCCATGTCGGCTGCGAAGTTGTAGACCAGATCGGTATTCACGACAGCCTGTTCGCAGGCCTGTTTATCCTGAAGATCCAGCACAAGGTTCTCCGCATGGGGAAAACGTTGATGCCATTCGCTCACTGGTTTTGAATCGACGGCGCGTAATGAGCTAACTCCTTTTTCGAAGAGAGATGCCGAGAGGTGGCCACCGATAAACCCGCCAGCGCCGCAGACAACTACGTTTTTTTTTGTCAGATTCAAGCGTTGAAGGCTTTCAATGCCGCGTAAAATGCTACGACCATAACCAAGAAAAGCCCGAGGCCCAAGGCTTTGCGCTGACGGTTTTTTGCGGTCGCGGCGTCATCGCCCGTTCTGCGTCGTCTGCGGCGGAGCTTCATTGCCACGTCCTCCCCCGGACTAAGCGGGCGGTGAAAGATCGAACGGCACTCGCGGCACCGAAGTCGCTGCAGTCCTTGCCATCGATAGACGAATTCCCAGAGCGGCGCATTGAATGAAACCCTTATGTTATCGCTTTCACAAACTGGACAGGCAAGCACTAAAAAGAACCTTTCGAAAAAGATAAGCTCTTATTTCTTTTCGTGCGTAGCGTCCTCTTCCTTCAGTGATACAGTGCGGAGTCGCACCGTGCCGGTTGCCCGCGTACTCCCCAGCGGCCTTGTATATGCCAACATCAGAATGCCGCAATCGGTCGCGGCATTTGCTTTAAACGTCCACTTACCCGATGAAGACGCGAGTACATCGCCACTTCTCAAATCCTGTGAGGCACCTCCTCCCACCGAATAAAGATGCCAGCTAAGGCCGCTTGGCGAAGCCATTCCCTCACTCTCGGTACTCCAATCTAGGCGATAATTTCCGCCCGGTCGAAGAGGAACGAACTGCCGGAGTAGCGGCGTGTGGTCCGGTTGATCGCCGTTAAATGAGATCCGCACCAAACTGTGCTCGGAATCCTGGTCAACAGCGGAGCCGTTCACATTTACAACAGCCCAGTCAAATCCTTTGCCGAAAACCGGCTTTCGAAAGTCGCCGTTAGTAAGCGGACTCGCGTTGGTAGGAGCAGCATAAGGCAGCCAATGGGTGCCGCATAAAATATTCCAGACTTGAAATGCCGCGTCGAAGTGGCCGGCTAAAATCAGCCGATCTTCCATGGGGCCGATGACATCGTCCCGCCCATAAGCGCTCGCCCTTTCCGCATCCACATTCGTGGTGAGTCGCTTCACGATCGACGGAATGGCGTCAAATTGACTCTCTTTCTGAAGATAAAGAACGTATTGAAGCAGGATGCCGGGGCGGTCTGGAATTACCTCCGAAAGTCGTTCCTGATTCTGAGTGACGAGCCACATCTGTGCAAAAACCGGAGCGGCCGGATAAGGAGTGATTTCCAAAGTTGCGCGCGCCCAATGAAAGAATTCGTTTAGCCTTTGTTGACGGAAGTAAAAGTTAGTCAGCGCCCATCTGGGCCGGAACATTTTGTCCACTTCGGCCGCGCGCAAATAATATCGTTCAGCCGCGCGCGCATCTCCGTTTTGCAGTTCCGCTGTAAGTGCCAATTGAATCCAGGAATCCACATCAAAGGGGTTTAAGGCCACTGCCTGACTTAAGAGTTCTTCTTTTCTCGCTGGTTGCCAAGTCGCGAGTCTGGCAACATATGCTCCGTCAAAGGGCACCAACGCGAGCGCCGCGGGAATCGATGTGGCCGTGTCCTGTTGATAAAAAATTGCTGCTCGTGCAAAGACGAGGCATTGGTAAGCACCGAGTATCAGACAGGCCCCAATTACCACGCGCGCGGCAACAACAACAGAGCGTGTCACGTGTTCGCCGTCTCGATCTATTTTGGGCTGGCCGCTAGGAGAACCGCTGCTTGCGCTTCGCATGACAGGCCCTCACCTACCGGTCCGACTCGCTCGCCTGTCTTGAATTTGACGCTGACGCAATCGAGCGGGAGTCCAACCGCGCAGGAAAGATTTTCACGAATAGCGCCGCGGAATTCCTTCAGTTTCGGCCGCTCCAGCAAAATTGTCGAATCGACATTGGCCAGCGCATAGCCGCGCTGTGCCGCCAATTTTAAAGCATGCTTTAGAAATTGAATGCTGCCAGCGTCCTTCCATTCGGGGTCCGTATCCGGAAAGTGCATTCCGATATCGCCCAAGGCAAGCGCCCCCAGAACAGCATCAGTTACGGCATGAAAGAGCACGTCTGCATCGGAGTGACCGCTGAGGCCGATTTCACTTGGTATCTGAATGCCGCCAAGAATTAGCGGACGTCCAGGAACTAAACGATGCGTGTCCCATCCCTGGCCGATGCGAACCGGTGGCATGGAGGAGCCGGCCATGCTTTAGGCGACTCCGATGGTGGAGTTCTCAAGCGCGAGATAAAGCCGCGCCAGTTCCATATCGCTGGGCTTTGTGATTTTGATATTCCGATCGGTACCCAACACAACCGAGACCTCTACCTGTTCCAGCCTCTCAACAAGGGAAGACTCATCGGTACCCAGGAAAAGATCTTCGCGAGCTTTCTCAAATGCGCGCCTCAAAAGATCGAGCCGGAACACCTGCGGAGTCTGAGTCAGGATGAGCCGTTCGCGCGGCAGCGTGGCTCGCACTTTATTGCGATGCACCTGCTTCACCGTGTCTACTGGAACGATGCCGACTATCGCCGCACCCGTCTCGGCGGCTTCCCGAATCACTTTGTCGATGACATCCCGTTCCACAAACGGCCGCACCGCGTCATGAACGGCGACAAGTTCGATATCGGCGGAGACATGGCCCAATGCGTTCTCTACGGATTGCTGGCGCGTCTCGCCGCCAATCGCAGTGCGCACGTCCTGCATCGGCAATTCTTTTCTAAACAGTTCATTTGCCCACGCCTCATCGTCCTCTCGTAGCGCAACGATGATCTCACTTACTAAGGAAGAACTGGCAAACTTGCGAATGGTATGGATCAGGATGGGCGAGTTGTTTAGCAGCATAAACTGTTTTCTGCTGATGCCCGCCTTTTCCGGCGAACTTCGCCCCATGCGCGTGCCTAATCCGGCCGCTGGAATGATAAGGGAAACTTTCATCTAATTGGCGTTGGGTAGACAGGACGTAAAAATGCCCAACTGTCCTCGAACCTACATCATAGAGGAAGTAACCCTGGGCGAATGAATAGGCGGCCTTTGGCTACAATAAGAAGACGGTTTTTGTCCGCCCACCTCACTGTCTGCTGGAGTGAACCGCTCACGATAAAGAGTTAATGATAGATCTATTTCGGGATACTTTTCGGTATCGGGAGCTCATCTGGGAGCTGGCCCTGAAAGAGTTGAAAATCCGGTACAAGCGCTCTTTTTTAGGCTTTCTTTGGGCGTTGCTCAATCCGCTGCTTCAGATGATTGTGTTGGCGCTCGTATTCTCCACCGTAATGCGAATCCCAATACCGCACTATGCGGTATTTCTGATCAGCGTTTTATTGCCCTGGACGTTTTTTGCGCAATCGCTGTCCTATGCGGCAGATTCTATTGTGGGCAATGCGGATCTAATCAAGAAAGTTCGAGTACCGAAGGTAGTGTTCCCGGTTGCGGCCTTGACCTCGAACATGATCAATTTCCTGCTGTCGTTGATTTCGCTGGTTCTGATCGTGCTGGTATTGAGGCATCCGTTTTACTGGACTTGGTTTTACTTGCCCATACCACTTTTGGCCTTGACCCTGTTCACGCTAGGTGCGACGTTCTTTTTCGCGGCTCTGAATGTTTACTATCGCGACGTGACTCACATCCTTCAGATCCTTCTGCAGATCTGGTTTTATGTAACGCCTATCATCTATCCCATCGAGATATTCGGCAAATATCAGTGGTTGTTAAAACTGAATCCGGTCATCTTCGCGCTGAACGGCTTCCGGATGGGAGTGTATGCTGGTCACCTGCCGAGCGGGCAATCTGTGCTCGCGTCGTTCGTTTGCGGCTTAGTGGCCCTGGTAGTCGGATATGCGCTTTTCCGGAAAAACCAGGACCAGTTCGTTTATTACGTGTAACGGAATGCAGACTAATTCCATTGCCATCAACGTCGAAAACGTAACCCAGCGATTCCGCGTTTTTAAGGAGCGGCCCGACAGCATACGTGCGCTGTTCGCTAAATTCTTCCGGCACGAAATCCAGGTACAGGATTTTGACGCGGTAAAGGATGTCTCTTTCCATGTCGGACAAGGCGAAATGGTGGGCATCGTGGGAAGGAATGGATCAGGCAAGAGCACCCTGCTCAAGATGGTGGCAGGGGTCTATCAGCCGACAACGGGCCGCGTAACCGTCAACGGCACCATTGCACCGATGATTGAATTGGGTGCCGGTTTTCATATGGAATTAACGGGCCGCGAGAATATCCTGGTGAATGGTCTTCTGCTCGGCTATTCCAAGCGTGAAATGCGGGAGCGCGAACAGACCATAATTGACTTCGCGGAGATCGGCGACTTCATCAATGCGCCGGTAAAACAGTACTCGTCGGGCATGTACATGCGCCTGGCCTTTGCCGTTGCCATCGAAGTGGATCCCGACATTTTGCTTGTGGATGAGATTTTGTCCGTTGGCGACATGGCATTTCAGGAAAAATGTTTTGAACGTTTACGCCGCTTTCGCGCCGCAAAAAAGACCATCCTTTTCGTGACGCACAATCCCTCCGATATCGAAGAGTATTGCGACCGCGCGATTCTCTTAGATCATGGCCACCTTCTGCTGGACGGCAAGCCGCATGAGGTGATCGAAACCTACAAAGCCATTAGCGGTGCGGTTGGACATCCACACGAAGCGCTGGAACCGGCAATTACCTCTTAAAGCGCAGTTCTGCAACCTGTAGAATTTCGGGTTTTATCGCAGGCTAAATCCAAAATAGTCCTGTTTTTCTAGTACCATTGACATTTATCGCCTACGTGATATTCTACTCGGGCTAGGGCGAACAGAGTAGGGGAGGAGAACTCTAACAATGTCACGTAAATTCATCATCGGATTGGCATCCGTGTTCATGGCTGCGGCTTTCACCAGCCAAGCAGCAGTAATTGATCTAACTTTTGAAGGTATTGCGCCATATCCCAACGGAAATAATGTACAAATTCTGAATTATTACAACGGTGGCATGAGCAGCGCAGGTACGACTGGACCGAATTTCGGAATTTCTTTCCCTTCGAACGCTCTGCTTATTTGCCTAAATACGCTTACCACCAGTTGCTCAAACACTTCGCGCGGAGGTCAAGGCGATCCGGCCTCGCAAATGGGCAGTTTATTCTTCTTGGCTGGTTCCAGCACGTTCCTAGATGATCCCGCCGGTTTTACGACCGGTTTCTCGTTTAATTACACTGCAATTAACCAAGGCGGCTCGATTAGCGTCTGGAGCGGCGTGGATGGTACCGGTACTTTGCTCGCTACATTAAATCTGCCTACCACGGCGAGCAGTTGTCCCGCGGGTTACGACGCACAATTCTGCCCGTTTGTTCCCATTGGCGTCACGTTCTCTGGAACCGCGGAATCGATCAATTTCGGCGGCACGGCAAACCAAATCGTATTTGATGACGTCACGTTCGGCAGCGCCACTC
>Ga0070741_10003144_pt1 | contig 41824 bp, 39 predicted proteins | sample Coa_R1_4_FD_66440 | JGI IMG/M metagenome (GOLD analysis project Ga0070741, IMG submission 66440) | Surface soil microbial communities from Centralia Pennsylvania, which are recovering from an underground coalmine fire - Coalmine... | ecosystem: Environmental > Terrestrial > Soil > Unclassified ... | reverse complement strand
ACATCCGTGCCGAGCGCCGGCCATTCATTCGTGGAGCGCGCCGCATAGCCATGCACCTGAATAACGCGGCCATTCAGATAAATCATGCCGTTGCGGAATCCAGTCTCACGAAACCCGGTTCGCGTCGTGACGGTGTCCGTAGCTCTTCCGCCGATCAGCAGAGACGTGTTGACGTCATAAAGGTAGCCGTAACCCCAACTCCAGAAGTGGAGACCGTGCGCTCGGGTCCGCGTAGAGAGCGTCTGCGCCGTGTGCGGCGCGAGTGTGATCGGCACGGACGTCGCCGATCCCAGAGGGCCACCGTGCAGCTCCAGGATTTGCCCGCGCAGACGCACAGTCTCCGCCGTGTCGCTATCATTGCGAACCTGCGATTCGATATGAATCGTCGCAGCGTGAGCGGAAAAATCAAAGTCATCGGCCCAGATGTACTGTCCAGTCGTGCCGAGAAACGAGTACAGCGGAAGCGTCTGGTGCACAGCAGGCATCACGTGCAGCCAAACGTTCTTGTTGATGCCTCCGTAATTTGAATAGAAGTTATTGTTGTTCCACTGGATGGTCGCGTTCGTCGCCTGCTCGCGATAATCCCAGCGGTTATCCGTTCTCACGGCCAGGACATTGTCTCCTGCGTGAAGATACGGTGTGAGGTCAAATCCAAACGCCATCACGCCGTTCTCGCTCAGTCCAAGCCGATGCCCATTGAGGAAGACCTCTCCCGCCTGGCGCACTCCCTGAAACTCCACAACCACACGCTGACCGTGAGATACAGCAATCGTGAAATGCTTCCGATACCATGCGATCCCAGTCGGCTGATCGTGAATCGATACGCGATACGCAAAGTCCTCGTTCCAGGCATGCGGCAGCGTGACGCGCTTCCACACGGAGTCATTGAACGATGGATCCGAAGCTCCAGCCGGATCGCCGACCTTCAGCAGCCAGCCGCGATTGAAGTTATAGCGGACACGCTGTGCGCTCGCACTCAAACAAGAAACACAGAAGGCAAATAGGACAATGCGGAGCCGGTTCATGCTGATTCATCCACGTGTTCGACGCGAAGCCGCGCGTCAGCGGCCGTGCGGCTAGTGAACGGCTGCGGGTTTCTCACCCGGGCCAGGTGCGAACTCGTCCGTCGATTTCGATTTGCGCTCCCGCTCAGGGTCGTTCGCGTACCCAGGCGTGGGTGCATCAAGAATCGGCTGCGTCAGTCCTGCGAGTTTCGGATGCGGATCGTTCTTCAGCAGCTCGAAGATAACAACGTCGTTCTTCCCTTTCTTCAACCAGACTCCAGGAACATACAGCGTGGCCTGCGGGCCGATGTTCCAGAATCTGCCAAGCGCATGACCATTAATCCAGACCGCGCCCATCGCCAGCGCCCGCGTGTCGAGAAACGTGTCGCCCACCTTCTGCAACGTGAACGTCCCTTCAGCAAGGTGCGGTCCCTCGACGAATGACTTCGCATGCGCGCTGATTCGCGGCGCAGGTTCCATCGGGAATGCATAGATCTCCCACCCGCGCATCGGCTGCCCATCGAGCAGCGCATCGTGAATGCCCTTCGTCTCATCGCGCATCTGCTTCGTCGAGTTCAGCCTGCCCATGTTCTCCACCAGGATATCGAGCTGCGCTCCGGCCGACGCCGTGATCGCAAGCTGATCCTGGTGATAGTGACGGTCCAGCGTGCCCACCTGCTTCCCGTCGACATACACGACCGCGAAATCCTGCATGTGCTCCAGCTTCAACGTTGCATTCCGCGCAGCCTGCTTCAATCGAGTGCGGTAGAGAATAAGCCCATACGCTTGGCCAATCTGCTCCATCGTCTTCGGTGCGTCGCTCGCGACCGGCGCCGGCAGCACATTCCAAAGCGACTCTGTGCGGTCGAGAGCGAACGATGGCACAGCCACCACCGCCGGAACCGGAGGGACCGGCAGCGCCTTCTCGTGCGTGTACTTCAAAATGACGTCACGATACGCGAAGAACTTCGGCGTGGGATGGCCGGCTTCATCGATCGGCGCGTCGTAGTCATAACTCGTGACGTTGCCGCGGTACGCGCCTGTGGACTGACTGGCTCCAGCCATGAAACCAAAATTTGTGCCTCCGTGCACCATGTACAAATTCAGCGAAGCCCCGCGTCGCAGAATCGTATTCAGGTCCTCAAGCTGCGGACCAATGGGACGTGTCTGGTGCGGATGCCCCCACAGATCAAACCACCCGGGCCAGTATTCGGTCGCGAACAGTGGCTGTCCCGGGCGATCGTGCTCAAGAGCATCCAGCGCGGCTGCAGCTTTGCCGGTCCCGAAGTTCACGCCTGAGTACACGCCGTCGATCTGCCCACGCTCCAGCGCCTTCGATGGATCAACCGTGTACAGCAACGAATGCGTGAACCCATCCGCGACAAAGATCTGATGCAGATGATCCAGATAAGCCTGGTCGCTCCCGAAGTTGCCGAACTCGTTCTCAATCTGCACTGCCAGAATTGGACCGCCGACCCCAATCTGCAGCGGCGCAACCTCTTCCGCCAGTCGCTTCATCCACCGCTCCACGGGCACCATGTACGCGGGATCATTGCTGCGCAGAGCTGTCTTCATGCGCGGATCAGCCAACAGCCACGCCGGGAATCCTCCGAACTCCCATTCGGCGCACGAGTACGGCCCAGCACGGAGCAGCACATACATATGCTCCTGCTGCGCTGTTTTGATGAACGCCGCGAGATCGTTCTGCCCGCTGAAGTCATAAACGCCCGGCTTCGGCTCATGCACGTTCCAGAACACATACGTTGCAATCGTGTTCAGCCCCATCGCACGAGCCATGCGGATGCGATCCCGCCAATAGGCCCGCGGTACGCGTGTGTAATGAATCTCTCCCGAGAGAACCTGGAACGGTTTGCCATCCAGTTCGAAGTGATCCCCTAGGACGTTGAAGGTGTGCGCTCTCGCCGGATGCTGCGCAGCGCACGCCGATCCGAGCAGGGCGATCACGGCAAGCAGCGCAGCGAAGTAACGATGAACGCGAAGGATGCACGCCTCCCAGTAGCGGACTGCTGGCGTGTGCCCGCGTGTATCCGCCAACCTCTTGAGCATACAGTCGCGCCGCAGAACGCGGGCTCAGCCGAACGCGAACCACTTTTCACAATCGATAACGACCTCATCCTCTACTATGCAATCGCCAGCGTGCTGATTCCAAAGATTCGGGGTAGCCCCTATTCCCCAAACCTCTTCCGTATCCGCACCGTCCGCTCCAACTCGTCCGTGTTTTCCAGCACTTTGCGGCGCAGGTCGGGATCGATGTCCGGCTGCGCCAGCCAGACATGTACCTCATCCAGCGCTGTCTCGCTCGTCTGGCCGTCGAGAAACGCCTCCAGCCACACCCCCAGAAAGAAGATCTTCCGGTCGCGTTTGATCTCCGGAAGCTGATCCAGCGCGCGCCGCAGAAAAGGCTCCGTGAGTTCCTGCTGATTCCATGCATTAAAAGGGCGCAGCGACTGCGTCAGCCAGTCCTCCGGCTTTGCAGCCAAATCCTTCGGCGATAAGGTATAAGCCTCGAAGTACTCCTGCTTCGTCTGCGCGTGCGGTCGTCCCGCTTGCACCGCCCATGCATACTTCAACCCATCGCTGGATTGATCAGCCTTCTGCTGCGCGGCGAACGCATCGCCAGCAAACGCGGCGCCGGAGGAGATCAGCTTCCCCACCATATTCCAGCGGTCCAGAGGACGGAAGTCGAGACCAGGAATCGAAAGCTTCCCGGAGAGCAGGTCTGCAAGATCCGTTTGCGCCTTCGGACTGTCCGCGAGACCGACAAAGTTACGAAAACTGACGATGCGCAGCCCCGGCGTGCGTGCCTCGAGCATGCGCCGACGCGTCGTCTCATACGCGGCTGTGCGCAGATCGCTCGCTCCTGTTGGCGAGATGTAAGCGTGGAAGGCCGTCGTGAGGTGCCCGCCGAGGATTCGGCTGATCGATTCATCCTGTTCATCGTCAAGATCGAGCAGCGCAAGCTGCGCATATCGGCTCGGCGAAAGGTCGGCTTTACGAACATTTTCCCAAAGGGCTGTCATCAGTTGCGAGCGCAGGAACGGCTCCCGAATCTGCGTCAACGGCACATCGCGCTCGTTGGTCTTGTCTGCAGGAGCGAGATAGCTCGCTGATTTTGGGTCCAGCAGGAATCGGCCATAAGCGTAATCGCCGGCGTTGACATACACAAACGCAGGACAGGCTGTATGTGCCGGTATGGGGATGGTTGCATCGGCCGTATCGAGCGTGGCATCGATGGTCTGGCCGTGAACATCATTCGCATCCCTTCGCAGAAGTAGCTTCGTTCTCATCGGCCAGATGAACTTGTCCGGCAGAACGTCCTGCTGATGCAGCGATAACCCTATGAGTTCGCCGCCCTTGCACGCGAATGCTGCAGTCACCTCGGGCATGCCGCGCCGAAGCACCCACGCGTCCGCCCAGGACTTCACGTCCTGTCCGCTCGCGGTGTGAAGGGCCGCGATGAGGTCGGCCCATTCTGCATCACCGTAAGCATGCTGCGCGAGGTAAATCTCCAGTCCGCGGCGAAACGCCCCAGGCCCGATCCGGAACTCAAGCTGCTTCAGAATCGCGGGAGCCTTCTGGTAAACGATGGCGCCATAGGCCGACTTCGCATCCTTGAGATTAGGTATGTCCTGAAAGATTGGCGTGGTTCCCTCGGTTTCGTCGATTGCGTATGCCTGCGGCTTGATATCTTCGAAGAAGTGCTTCCATGGATCCGTTTCCGGATGAAGAGCATCCATGGTGCGGTACGCCATATATTGTGCGAACCCTTCTTTGAGCCATAGGTCATCGAACCACCGCATCGTCACCAGATCGCCGAACCACTGATGCGTGAGTTCGTGCAGCGTTGTGATGTCACGGCCGAAACGATCGGCGGCTGTAGGTGCCTGCCGGAAGAGAATCGCATCTTCTCGCAGAAAGGTCGCGCCGGCGTGTTCCATTCCCCCAAATGGAAATCCGGGGATGAGCACCATGTCATATTTGGGAAACGGGAATGGCTGATGGAAGTAATCCGCAAGCCATGTCATCCCTTGCTGCGTGATCGTCTGGAGTTCCGGAACCTCGGGTTCGGCCCGATTCACCTGTGATCTCCGCACATAGACATCAGGCAGTCCTGGCGAGTGGTGAACCCTTACCCAAGGACCTGCCGCGAACGCAAACAGATAGGTCGGAATCGGCTTCGTCTCAGCGAAAACTGTCTGGGAAACGGTGCCGCTGTCCGTCTTTTGTACCGGTGTGGTGTTGCTGATGATGGTCCATTGCGTAGGAGCATCGACGGTCAGTGTAAAGCTGCCTTTGAGATCCGGCTGATCGAAGCATGGAAACGCCATGGACGCATCCATCGGCACGAACAGAGAGTAGAGATACTCACTGCCGTCCTGTTTGTCGGCATAGCGCGTGATCGCCGCGCCGGCAGTGCCCACGCGCGCTGTGAAGCGGAACGTGACAGTGTCTTCGCCCTGACGCAAGCGCCGGGAGGGCAACAGTAAATGACCGTCTTTGATCTCCGGTGCAAGCGCACGGCCGTTTAGCACAACCTGCTCCAGCGTTCCGTCCCGAAAATCCAGACGCAAATCAGTGGACGCATCCGCCAGTTGGAATGTCAGGGTTTCGGTGCCGTGCGTCTGCCGAGCGCCGCGCTCAAGTATGAACTCGATACTGTAGTGCAGATCGGAGACTCGCGCGGCGCGGCTCCGCGCCAGTTCTCGCGACACACCCGTACCGGGAGCAAGCGACGCCGGGCGCTGCGCATGCATTGACGCCGCGAACACGATCAACAGTATTGAGCAGCCGATGCTCCACCGGCTCGCACGCGGTGGAACAGATCTCAGGTTATGAGAACGCATTTGACCAGATGCTACTGCACTCGGCTTGTGCACATCGCACGGCACTGCCGATCAAGTCAGTCTCAGATAAACGGCGTAGAGCCGCTCTCTGAGAATCAAGCTGATTCTCCGCACGCCTATTACTCCTGCATTAGCGGATTGCCTGCTTTCGCATAATCGATTACGATTGCTCGCGAGCCATTATTGAAGAAACCGGTACCCCATTTATTTTTCTTGCGCAAGCGACAGCTTGGGTCATCCCAGTCACTTTCCTCTGTTCAGGACCAGGATTTCATGATTCTTCTCGGCAATTCTAAGAACCGTTTGACCCGGCGCCGCTTTCTCAAATCTTCCATTCAGGCGGGCACAGCGCTAGCGATGCATCCCCTCTTGGGATTTGCCAAGGTCCCGGTCTCCGGACCAAGCCATTGGGAGATGTCACTCGATAGCGGCTGGACATTTCTTGGCAAGGCATCCGCGCCATCTGAGCCGATTGCGGTAACGCTGCCGCATTCCGTCGCGAAGCTCTCCTGGCAAGACTGGGACGCTTCAACTTGGGAGGATGTCTTCCTTTATCGCCGGACCCTGACAGGCCCGACCGGCAGCGATGGCCTGCGCACGTTTCTAATGTTTGAAGGTGCTATGGTGACGGCCGACGTCACCGTAAACGGCACAGCACTGCCACAACACAAGGGCGGCTATCTTCCATTCCGCCGCGAAATCACCTCTCTGCTTCGGCAACGGAACAATATCGAAGTGAAGCTCGACGCGCGATTCCAAGACGTGCCACCAGAGGGTTCACCGCGCGGGCGCAGCGCTGTGGACTATTACGTTCCGGGCGGTCTCATTCGGGGTGCGAAGCTCTACACGGTTCCTGAGGTCTATCTGAATGACGTCTTCGCGAAGCCAGTGAATGTCCTCTCGAAGACCCGCAGCGTAGAGCTTAGCTGCACGGTGGATGCGCTTACCCGCACCACAGGATCCGCTGTTCTGGATGCGGTATTACTCGAAGGCAATAGAGTCGTAGGCCGGGCGCGCAAAAATGCAGGAGACCTCGCGGCGGGATTGACGACGATCAATTTCTCGATGTCGGGGCTTCCAGATGTGAAGCTCTGGGACAACGATAATCCGCATCTCTACAGTGTCGTGGTTACGCTGCATATGGGAGCGAAGCCCGTACACGAATACCGCACGCGTATCGGATTCCGTGAAGCAAAATTCACAGTCGACGGCTTCTACCTGAATGGCAGGAAGATGCAGTTCTTCGGCCTCGACCGCCATGAGCTATATCCATACACCGGCTATGCGATGCCTGCGCGTATCATGCGGAAAGACGCGGAGATTATCCGCCGCGAGTTCAATTGCAATATGGTGCGCTGCTCGCACTACCCGCAACATGACGCATTTCTCGACGCCTGCGATGAACTCGGCTTGATGGTCTGGGAGGAGACGCCTGGCTGGCAGTACATCGGCGACCAGACGTTTCAAGACCAGGTTGTCGAAAATGTGCAGGATATGATTCGCCGCGATCGCAATCGTCCCTCGATCATCGTCTGGGGTGTCCGCGTCAATGAGTCCCACAACGATCCGCCACTCTATAACCGCACGTACGCAGCAGCCAAGGAACTCGATGACTCGCGTCCGACGTCAGGATCGATGACTGGGTTCGGGAATTGGAAGACGGATTGGCATGAAGACGTCTTCGCCTTTGACGACTACCATCAGTCGCCGGATGGTACAGTGCAGATTCTTCCTCCGTTGCCGGGAATTCCTTACATGCTTGCGGAAACCGTCGGACAGAGAACGTACACCGCCCCAGGGTTCAACAATAAATACAGGCGTGCGGCAGATGTGCAGATGCAGTATCACCAGGCGATCTACCACGCCCAGGCGCACGATCGCGCACGCGCCTACGACCGCATGTGCGGAGTCATTGCATGGTGTGCCTTTGAATATGCCAGTCCAAATAACGGATACAAGGGCGTCAAGAATCCTGGTGTCGCTGATGTCTTCCGAATCCCAAAGATCGGCGCCAGCTTCTATCAGGCTCAGGTGAGCCCCTCCGAACGACCCGTCATCGCGCCGAACTTCTATTGGGACTTCGGCACAATGACTCCCCAGGGACCTGGCAGGAACCTGGCAATCTTTCATAATTGCGACTATCTCGAGCTTTTCGTGGATGGAAAACATCATGCGACTGTCAGGCCCGATCATCAGGGCTATCCGCATCTGCTTCATCCGCCGTCATGGGTCGATCTCGAACTCGACGGCACGAACCATCCAGAGCTGCGCATCGACGGTTTCGTGAACGATCGAAAGATCGTGACGCGGTCTTTTTCTTCCGACACCGCACAAGATCAGCTCATTTGCAAATCCGATGATTCTTCGATCCGCGGAGATAGCATTGACGCGACGCGAGTGATCTTTTATATCGCCGATAAATACGGCGCGCTACGGCTTCTGGGCAGCGGCGACGTAAGCATTGACGTTGCCGGTCCAGGCTCACTGATTGGGGATAAGACATTCTCGCTGACCGAAAGCGGCGGCGCAGGCGCCGTCTGGATCAAATCGACACCGAGCGCCAGCGGAGAAGTCACAGTTAAAGTTAGACACCCCGCTATGGGTACGCGATCCGTGCGAATCGCCGTCGAAAGCGTCTCATAGACTTCACGAATTCGCCTGAACGACAGGACCGCGACACGCCTGAGGGTTCATCACAGCAGCTGCTTACACAGGCAGATCTGGATCATGCCGAGCAGTATAAGCGCGGCTCCTCTACAGAACTGTTCGGCGGTGACTGGCCTTCGCGAACAGGTAAGATTTGTGAGCCCAACAGCATGCCCTTTTTCTTCTGCCAAACCGCCCTGGTTTCGCAGACGCTCATGGCAAGAGCCGAGAACTGGGAAGATTCGACGCAAGATTGAAGAATAAGCACCTCTTTGCGGACATAATCGTAAAAGGTGGTCAGGCTTTCTTCCAGCGTCTGGTCCTCCAAAAGTCCGGTCCAACTCTGCAGATGACCAAGCACAAGAATCGCATGCTGCGAATGCCGGCAGCGCATTGCGAAGTCGCGCACGTCTGCTGCTTCTCCCGCCAGCCGGATGTCCTCTGACAACGCGTCGTAGCATGCCAGAAGCACGTCAATATGGCTGGCCCCTTCCAGGGCAGAGATGCGATAAGCATACAGACTGCTGTTCATTTCCTAACTCTTCGGCAAGGACGCATAGATGGCTTAGTTTTTCGAGCTGTTATTTCCTAATTGCGATTGAATTTGCTGCATTTCAGCTGGAAGCTGCTGCAATGCTATCTCGGCCTTGCTGTACATCGCGGTCAGCACAGTCTGCTGCGATGCAATATATCCGGACTCATAATCGTTAACCTGAGATTGCAGCCCGGAATATTGTTGATTGAGATTACTGATCTCTTTTGCAATCGCTCCGGTCGCGGGATCCGCGAACTCACTGAGCTGCGTGCTGAACTGCTGTGCGAATCCGTTCAGCGCAGTTCCCTGGAAGAAGGTTTGCAATGCGCCGGGGTTGGCGATCACGGAATCGAGTGTCGTTGTATTCAATGCCAACGAGCCATCGTCGTTGACGGTGATCCCCAAATCGGCAAGTGACTGAATCGTCGTAGATCCCCCTGATCCTCCGGCCGGCGCTGTGTATGACACGATCCCCTCAAGCATGCTTTGGAGAGATCGAACAATGCTGTCGCCACTTAAGGCGCCTTGAGAACCACTCGACGTGTTGTATGCAAATTGCGAGTTCACTTGGGTTAGCGCCGTGTTGTAATCCGATACAAACGTCGAAAGTGCTTGGCTAATCTGATTGTCATTCGCAGCGATCGTAAGCGTCGTAGGGCTATTTGCTGCCGTCGTCCCTGCCAGATTGAGCGTTAATCCCTGAACAACACCCGTTACCGTGTTGCTCGCGCTGCTCACAGGAATTCCATCGACAGTCAATGATGCGTTGGTTGCCGTGCTGGCCCGTGTCAGGTCAAACATTGGGTCCGCACTGAGGCTCACCGTGTTGCCGTCCGTCGATGTGATCTGAAGATGAACACCAGATGAGTCTGAGACAACCGAGGCGCTAACTCCTGTCGCTTGCAAATTGATGTCGTTGGCGAGATCCGAAATTGTTTCGCCCGCGTTTACAGCGATGCTTGTATTCGCGCTGCCATCAGTAATTTGAAAACTACTGGCCTGTAGCTGGGTCGATGAACTCGCGACGGATGCCGATGACCAGGAGCCTGATCCGGACGCGCCGTAACTCACGCTGAAGTCCGCTGCAGAGCCTGTCGTCGAACTTACCAATGCAAGCCGCGCTCCGGTAGCATCCGTCACAACGCTGGCATTGATCCCTAACGAAGCTGAGTTAATCGAATTAGCCAGGTCAGCGATAGAGTTTATACCGGCGCCGGTTGTAAACGTAGCTTGAGTACCGCCGCTTGCGGAGATTGTCAGAGTCGACGTTCCCAGAGCTGAGCCGGCATTCGGAACAGGCGCCGAGTACCAGGATGCGTCGGTGGCAAGACTCGCCACGGTTACAGAATGTGTGCCGACGGTCACCCCAGCCGTGGCTGCGCCGGTGACCTGTGCCGAACTGGAGGAGACTGTGCGCGATGCAAGCGAACCGGTTGCATCACTCAGCTTATTGAGATCCTGCGATACAGCAGAGAGCGCGCTTTGTAGTGTTGTCAGCGCACTCACTTGCGAGGAAATGGTTGATTGTTGCGCCTGCCACTGCCGTTCAGGGGCACGGTCCGCGTAAAGAGCGGCACCGACCGCCGATGTAACGTTAATCCCTTCGCTGCTCGCCCCTGTGGCAGCCTGCAACAAAGAACTCAGATCTATTGCCGTAGTTGACGAGGCCGATGAACCAATCAAGCCGCTGGCCAGCAACGCATTGAGTGATGACACCGAACTCATGTCAAACGTGTCCTCTAAAATGATTGTCAGTCAATGCCAGAAAAGAGAAGCGGAACGGACTGGTTGATCCGTCCCGCTCTGCCTACTACTGCAGGAGCTTCAGAACGGCTTGCTGCGCCTGGTTTGCCTGCTGCAGGGCCGCCATGCCAGTGGACTGGAGAATGTTGTACTGAGTCATGTTGGTTACCGTCTTGCCGATATCAGCGTCCATGATCCCGTTGGACGCGCTCGTCAAGTTTTGCACCTGCGCGGTCATGACGTTTGAGGCCGCCGTAAGTCTGTTGACGGATGCACCAATTTGGCCTCGCTGTGCGGAAACGGTGCTGATCGCGTTATTGATTGCCGTGAGTGCTGAGGCGGCATTCGTGTCGTTCTGAAGGTCCGTACCGGAGAGCCCCAGCGTAGACGCTGAAAGCTGACTGATGACCGTCTGGATCTGCGTATTGGCCGCGCCGGTCTGGGTGCCATCGCTGATAAAGGTGATGGAGTTGTTCGCGCCCGCCGTCGTGTTCTGCATTGGTCCGAGGACAGCATCGTTCGTCGTTACACCAAGGGAATCGCCAGCCGTGCTCGTCGCTACAACCAGTTGTCCACCCGTCAGGGTAGCTGTGGTGCCGCTGCTCAGCGTTCCCGCCGACACCGCGTTTCCGATAGCCGTCTCCAGCGTCTGAACCGTATCGCCGGCCTGCGCCGTGAACACGAATGTTCCACCGGTAGCGGAGTCATTGATCACCGTCTTCGACCCAGCCGTTAATGCGGTAGTGGTGGCCAGCGAAGCCTGCGTTGAGGTAAAGGAGTTGGGCGTAGTCGACGCGAAAACATTCTGGCCATTGAAGTCAGTTGTCTGCCCGATCTGATTAATCTCCGAGAGGATGGATTGGAACTCCGTGTCCAGCGCGGCCGATTGGCTGTTGGTTCCCGTGCTCAGACCGCCGTTGGCTGCCTCTGTTGCGAGCGAAACCGCACGATTGAGAAGAGTCGTGACCTGGGACAACGCCCCGTCGGCTGTTTGCAACATACCGACACCGTTGGTGGCGTTCTGAGCTGATTGTGTAAGAGCTGCGATGTTGGCCTGCATGCCGTTCGCGATCGAGAGCCCGGCAGCGTCGTCTGCGCCAGAGTTGATACGCAAGCCGGTGGAGAGCTGTGTCAATGTGTTCTGCAGATTGGCCTGCGTCGCAGACAAAGAGTGCTCTGCGCTCAATGCCGAAAGATTATTAAGGATCGTGATTGCCACTATGTTGGCTCCTTTTGAAATGGGGTTAAGGCTGAGCGCCCCGAATGCTTTGCGCCTGTCGGTTCCTATCGACGCCTTTCCAATACATCGATACCGGTGCGCTGAATTGATTCAATACAGTCACGGGTGTGACTACTTCAGGTAATCGAGTAATGATGTGGGCAACACTTTCGCCGCCGCCGCGAGCACGGCGCTATGAGCGATTTGCGCCTGCGTCATATTCGTAACCGCAGTGGCCAGGTCGATTCCCGTCAATGACTGCTGCTGCGCTGTGAGCGAAACCGATTCCTGCGACAGGAAGCTCTCCTGGCTCTCGATCTGCTTCACCGTTCCGGCATAGATCACACGCTGTTGGCTCACATTGGCGATTGCTGTATTCACCTCTGCCACCGCCGCTCCAATTTCGCTGGTTGTGCCGCTATTCAGCGCAGTTACAAGTTGCTGAAGCGACCCCAACACATTTCCATTGGGATTTACAAATATCTGATCGCCAGGGATGTTGACGCTGATCTGCAGATTACTCCCGATCGTCGCAGCGTTAATGGTGCTATTTCCCTGATACGTATATCCATTCGCCGACGAGCTATCGGCCACAAACGCATTGGCCACGCCTGCGGTTCCGGCAAACAAACTGATGCCGTTGAAGGTGGTATTTGCCTGCGAAACAACGCCAGACAGGATGCTCTGCACCTGCGTCGCGATAGAGGCGCGGTCCGCGCTGTTCATCGAACCATCTGCTCCCTGGACGCCTAGGGTGACTGCCTGATTCAGTTCACCGATCACGCTGCTGAGAGCCGAATCGGCCATTTGTATCTGAGAAAGCACAGCGTCCCCGTTTCTCGTATAGCGATCGACATTTGCCGAAGTAGCAAGGCTCTCCAGGTTAGCCGCAGCTGCGGCTGGGTCATCCGAAGGCAGCGCCACGCGCTGCCCGGAAGCAAGTTGCTCGACAGAGGTGTTGAGACTCTGCTGCGTGTTCTGGATACCCGTGTTCAGGATTGCAGAAATGTTCGGATCCACCCGCATTATCCGCCTCCAAGGTTTATGTTCATCAACGTTGTGTAGAGATCGTTTACGGTGGATATAACTTTAGCCGCAGCCGCGTACGCCTGCTGGTATCGAATCAAATTGGTTGTTTCTTCATCAATCGATACCCCCGATTCACTGTCCTGCTGAGTTGTGAGCTGTTGCAGCGATGCCGTCGCCGCAGTGAGTTGATTGCTGACCTGAGAGCCCGCCGATCCAATGTCGCCGACCAGATTGGCATATCCCTCGGCTGGCGTGGCGCCGTTTGGCAAAGCATCTGATTGAACAGACAAGAAGGCTTGGAGATTGCCACTACTATCTGTTGAGCCGTCTGAACTGATTGCGATCGCCGAAGCATTGGTCAGGGCCACACTGATTCCAGACGCAGCCGAACCTGCTGCTGGAAGACTAAACATTGCTGATCCCGCAGTGCCGTTCAGATCATAGCCGGACGCTTGCGCATTGTTCATCGCGGTGGCGAATTGCGACGCCAGCGAATTCAATTGTGCAGATATGCCCGGCAGCGTGCTGTCTCGCACGGTGATTACCCCACCTAAAGTTCCGCCGCTCAACGCGCCAGTTATGTCGTTGCCCTCGGCATCCTGAACATGAACATTCCCATCCGATCCGGTTGTAACTTGCAACGGGTAGGATGTACTCCCGATGACCAGAGGGCTTCCGTTCGCCGCTGTCAGCGTAGGACTGCCTTGAGTCTGAATACTTGCTACACCGACTAACTGCGCCAGCCGAGTAGTCAGCGCATCTCGCTGATCCTGAAGTGAGCCTCCGTCCTGACTGCCATCGGCCGAGGACGCCAATTGTCCATTCAAATCTGCTATCTGACGCGTGAGCCCATTGATCTCGCTAACACAGGCGGACACTTGTTGGTTCGCGGCGCTTGCGGCAGAGGACAGACCCGAGGCTGCTTGGTGAAACTGGCTGACAAGCTGGTTAGCGTCCTGAAGCACAGTCTGGCGTGCGGAGGAATCGGAAGGATCCGTGGATAAACCGGAAAGATCAGAAAACAACGTTGACAAGGACGCGCCAACACCACTCGTTGTGCTTGAGAACGCGGCGTTGACTTGCGTCAGCAGCGTGCTCTGCGCCGTAAGGCTTCCCTGGCTGGAGGTCGCATCATTAACGGCAAGGCTTAGAACCGCATCCCGGACACTGGAGAAGCCTTCATAAGAAACCCCTTCATCGACAGTCGTTCCGTTTTGCACGGAAGCGGCGGAGCTAAGTGACACAATCTGCCGCGAATAACCGGGCGTGTTTGCGTTCGCAATATTATTGTTCGCTACCTCTAGCCCCGCCGTATCTGCGCCGAGTGCTTCTGCAGCAATAGAAAGGGTTCCATTGAGTCCGATCATTGCTAGGCCTCACAGTGAAGTGACGACACGTTGGTCTTTTTCGAATGTTCTCTCGAATGCCCGTATAAGTAACAGAGATCCCGAAGAATCATGCCCGATCGCTTGCACTTTTCGATCAGCGTTGCATAACTTTGAGACTGATTCTTCAGCCCAATGCTCATCTCGAGGATGCGTTGTCGCATTTCTCGATCGCCGCGTCGAACGGTACTTGAGCCATTTGCCCGTTTGATTTGGGCACACAGCATCTCTTGTCGCCATAGGCTGAGTTCGAATTCATGAAGAGCATCTCGGGAAATGCAGTCGATTGCGACCCTGATCTCCTCCCGCAGGGCGGCCAGATAGCCAAGCATTAATGCCGTCTCAGCATTGTTATTTCCCATCGCTCTCCCCCAAATTGGAGTGTTGAGTAATGCTTGATGCAACCGATTGTGGGATGTTGATGTCTGCGCCCGATTCTGTGGGAGTGTCCTGAGCAGTTCGACTTAGGCCGGCGGCCCCTGTCAGGGCACCTTCGACGATCTTCGCTATGCCGATCCCTCCACTCTTCGTGATCTCTCGAGCGAGATGCTGCATCGCGAAATTGTTCATCTGGCTCGTATCAGCATCCCCGTCGCTCCCAGGCACGCTGCCAAAGCTGTCTTCCGCTTCCTGGAGCCATTGCCCAAGCAGAACCGACTCAAAGTCTTGCGATGCTTGATGGACCTTCTGCTCCGCCGAGGCCGGCGATCGCGCAGCGGCGAAGCTACTGTGGTGCAACAATGCAATGTCGGCCATCAGATCACCACCAGCTCTGCCTGAAGGCCTCCTGCAGCTTTGACGGCCTCCAGGATGGAAACAATGTCATGAGCTGTGGCGCCAATCGTATGTAAACCTTTTACCAACTCCTCCACATCTGCACCTTGTGACAGACGGATCGAGCTCGCCTCTTTGTCCTGCACCTGAACCGCAGTATTCGAAATTACTGCCGGAGCTGCATTGGATGCAGGCGCCGCCTGCGTCGCACTGACCACAGTGTCCACCTGGATTTGCAAGCCTCCATGAAGGACGGACACGGGCGATAGCAGAACATCTCCACCGAGCACGATAGTTCCCGTGCGTTCGTTCACTACTACGCGCGCCCGAGGCTGGACGCCCACCGACAAATTCTGTATCCGCGAGATCAGGCGAGGTATGGAATCCATACCTGACATATGGGCATCGACATCAATCTCCCGCGAATCCACCACATTCGCAACCTTTGCGCCGAAATCCTTATTGATTGCATCCGCCACATCACGCGAAGCCGTGAAGTCCGCCTGTCTCAAAAGAAACTTCACGTTGTGAAGAGACTGAATATCGACGCTGACGGCACGCTCGATGATTGCACCGTCTGCTATAACACCAACCGTGGGGTAATTGACCTCCCTGATATTTCCAGCCGCACTCTCCGAGTATCCGCCAGTGGTCAACGGCCCTTGAGCTTCGGCATAGACCTGTCCGTCCGCGCCACGCAGTGCAGTTAGAAGCAGTACTCCACCTTCAATACTTTTGGCATCACCGACCGAGGACACGGTGATATCGATCTTCATCCCGGGCTCGGCAAATGGCGGTACCTGCGCGGTTACGATTACGGCTGCCACATTTTTCACGATCGCGGTTCCGGTGGGAATCTGCACACCCATCTTCTGCAGCATGTTCGCGAGCGTCTGTATGGTGAAGTAAGTCTGCTGCCTGTCGCCGGTTCCAGCGAGGCCAACTACAAGGCCATAACCAATTAGCTGGTTGTCCCGAATCCCCTGCACATCCGTAATGTCACGAATGCGCACCTGGCGCACCTGTGCGAACCCGTGCAGCGCGAACGGCAACAGGATCGCGACTACAAAGACCTTCCAAAGCAAACCCGCGCCCACTTTCTTCTTACTCATAATCTAGAACCCGAATAACCAGAGAATCGCTCGCGTCAGAGGATTCGGCGGGCGCACACTGTCGGAAATTATCCCCTTCCCCTTTACCTCGATCTGTAACGCGCTGAGCGAAGTAGATGCCACAGAGTTAAACGGGCTGATGTCACCAGGTCGCGCAATCCCCCGGACGACGATTTCTTCGTGCTGATTATTCATGTCGACCTTTCGCGAGGCTTCGATTACAAGATTCCCATTGGGAAGTACCTCAATCACCTGACCAGTTAGACTCGTGCTGAACGCTGTGCTTGAACTAGTTGCCCCGGAGCCCTTCAACGACGTAGCCGATGAAGCGGCCAGCAGCGGATTCGTACCTGTGGTTGAGAGGCCTGCCGCCAAGCCGCTGATCGCTGAGTTCGTGGAGAAATTGCGCCCGCTGTCGACTGAACCGCTCTGGGCCGCATTCGATTGCACTGAAACCACCACCGTGACCGCATCATTTAACGAGTGCGCCTTGTAGTCCGACGAAGGATCGATCATGGAACCAGCCGCCGACCAGAGGCTTCCAGTGCTTCGTTCCGCAGGCCGTTGTTCTGTGGTATCCGCTATTCCGGCCAGGTAATCCGCACGAATTTCCGCTGTACTCTTTTTGGGCGACTTGTGCAGCAGGGGAGATGCGGCACTGGTTGCATCAGCGCATGCCAATACCGCAACAGCAGCCAAGCAGGCTATGTTAACGCGATTTCTCACTGGAGCGTTCCTTGTACGGTTGCGCCATCCACAACGAGAGCGTGGAAGATTTTTTTGCGATCCAATGTACTGACACGAATCAGAGTCCCCTTGGACCCGCTGTCCATCGCGATTACCGGAAGATGAATGCGCATCGGCCCATCGACAATGACTAGAACGGCATGCGCGCCAACGCGAAGTTGATCCGACGTAGACGCAGTGGATTCGACCGGGAGAGAAGAACTTTCGATGACCTCTTCGACGCCAGCCTGTCGCGAAGGTCTGTCAAATGAACCGCCGGTGTGAGCTCCTGCAGTAATTGTGTTTGCATCGTTCACATCGACCAGGGCATCGAAAGGCAAACACTCACTAGTAGCTTGGCAATGTACTTCGAGATCTAGCTCGTGGTCGGTCACTCTGCGTGTCCTGACGATCTCTAGATGCGGCTCTGGTATGGCTGCCGTTAGCTCCATCGGCAGGTGGACCTGGGACGAAGTCACATTGGTTCCATTCGCCCGCAGCAAGTTCGCGATTGCCGTCGCGGTTATCGAATAGTGCATTCCTCGTGGTTGCTGCGCGAAAGCGAGAGATGCGGCGATTGGCAGTACAAGAGCAAGCGGCTTCATCGGAATTGCCTCTCTCGCCTATTGGGTCAACTGGTTGAGCTGTTGCATCATCTCGTCGGCTGCCTTCACAACTCGAGAATTCGCCTCGTAGGAGCGCTGCGCCACGATCATCTCGACAAACTGCTCAACCACACTAACGTTCGATTGCTCCAGAGAACTCTGCTGAAGAGTGCCGAGGCCGTCCGCACCTCCAGGTTGGCCGACAATTGCATCTCCGGATGCCGTGGTAGGCAGGTAGATATTGTTACCAACACTGTTCAGTCCCCCAGCGTTGGGAAACGTCGCAATCTGTATTGCTCCGAGGTTCGAAGCCTGCGCCTGGCCCGGAATCGAGGCAGTGACTGTTCCGTCGCTGCCAATCGAGATATTCGTCGCATTCGGCGGAAGGGTGATGGCCGGCTGAAGCGGATTTCCATCGGGTGTCACAATATTTCCTTGCGCATCGAGATGAAAAGAACCCGCACGCGTGTAGCCGATTTGGCCACTCGGCAACTCAATCTGGAAGAACCCCGCTCCTTGAATTGCAATATCGAGAGGGTTTCCAGTGCTCTGGAGCTCCCCTTGCGTCTGAATGATCTCCGCAGATCCAGGCCGAACTCCTAGCCCAATCTGAAGCCCCGAAGACACTGTCGTCTGGTGCGTCGAGGCAGAGCCTGGCATTACCTGGTTTTCGTACAGCAGGTCTGTAAACTGCATGCGCCGCTCCTGGAACCCTGCCGTGCTGGAGTTCGCCAGGTTGTTCGCAATCGTATCCAGATTCATCTGCTGTGCATTCATTCCGCTTGCAGCGCTATAGAGAGCTCGAATCATGCCGCTTCCTCACTGATCGTTGTTTCGGCCGATAACTTAGTTATTCCGTGCGAGATCCTGCACGGCCGTCTTGTCCATCTCGCCATCGATCAGGGTTAATGCATGCCTCATCGACTCAGCCGCACGTTGTGCTGAAACAAGCTTCACCACGCCTTCAATGGGGCTCACATTAGAATCCTCAAGCGCACCCTGCTGAACACTCGCACCGCTTGCTGGCCTTTCCGTGCCGGCCGGCGCAACATAGTCCGCAGCACCGCGATAGGTCGGCGTAGTGCCAGGCGCAAACGTTACGATTGCCAGCTTCCCGGAAATCGCTCCGTTTGATGAAACGATTCCGCTGGAGGAGATGGAGACAGAGCCCGGTCCAGGCACGATCGGTCCTCCTCCTTCACCCATTACGAGATCACCCGTGGTCGTCGTCAACCTCCCGTTCGCGTCCAGTTGAAAGTGACCGTTACGCGTGTATGCGAATCCGTTTGCTGTTTTGATCTTGAAATATCCCTCACCCTCGATGGCAAGGTCGAGTTTGTTCCCGGTGCGAGTAATCGTTCCTTGCGTTTCGTCTGTATTCGATCCAGCGAGTTGACTAAAGGAATTCGTCACCTGATTCAGCGCAGACATCCGGCCGTGCCGCCCGGTCTCGGCCAGTACGGTCCCAAATGTGTTTTCCTCACCGCGAAATCCTGCAGTGCTGCTGTTTGCGACGTTCGCCGCAATCGTATCGAGCGCTTCCATTCGCGCCATAAGTCCCGCACACGCGCCATAGAGTCCACTGTTCATGCGACCTCCTTTCCTTGACAGCCACTCACTTGTGTCATCGACCGCGATGAGAAAAACTTCTCGTATAGTTGCGTGACAGTACTACAACGATAGGTGCACTGCCTCAAGCGATCACGCCAGCTTGTTCAACGATCTCCGTTACACGAAGACCATAGTTTCCGTCGACAATCACCACCTCACCGCGCGCGATCACCCGCTCGTCAAGGATCAGATCCACCGGGTCTTCCACCTGGCGGTCGAGTTCGACCAATGCTCCAGGGCTTAGATCGAGCACTTCTCGAAGTCGCATCCTTCGCTCCCCAAACCGCAGAGTAACGTTGAGCGGCACATCGATGACCCGGTCCAATTCCGGCATGACAGATTCTTTCGATTTGGTCTTTGCACGATTGCGAGTTGCGCTCCAGTCCGCGATCTGCAGATTTTCGATCAGCTCATCGTCTGCGAGCACTCGCAGTACTATTTGTGTACTCTCCGATTCCATAAGCTCCATCCGCCCAATCTGGATGGCGCTTGCTGAAGGTTCCGCCTCGCAAAACGATTCGACACTGAAGGCGAAGACTCCAGCATCGCCAGCGCGCTTTGGAAGCTGTCGTACTAGCGCATTCATCAATTTTTTCCACGCCGCCCCTGCATCTGCAACTTCAACTCCCGATGCCGGAAACAACACACGCAGATCTTTCGCGCTAATCTCAATCCTCAGTTCGCCACGCAGGGTTCCTCGCAACCGGAAACTTGTTACAGTTGCACTCTCTTCAGCAGGAACCACCGGGAGATCTCCTGTCATGGTCGATGCTGAGCAGAGCCATATCCCGCTTCCGCATGCAGCGATGGAGTTCCTCACCGCATCAGCTAGACAGGTGATCAGGTGAACCTTCGCTGCTTCATTCATGATCCTTTCCATTTCTTCACACCTCAGGATTCAGAGCTCTGTTCAATTGCGCTGCCTTATACTCTCCGCGCTTCACTGGCGTGACCTCAAACATCGAGTACCCGCTAACCTGAAGCACAATGGGACGCTGCGCTGCTGCTCGTAAATCCAACACGTTTCCCACCTGGAGCGAAACAACATCTTGCAGTGGAATACAGAGTCCCGATAGCTCAACGGACAGCGGCATCTCGCATTGCAGAACACGTTCGCGAAGCCGATGTCTCCCGGTCGCCTGCAGATCTCCGCGGCGTACAGCATCGCTTTGGCTGCTTCGCACCAATCCGCTTGAAAATGCTGTCGGAAGTGCCAGAGCGAATGCCGATGTTGCCGTCGCAAGTCGGATCTCGAAATGCAGCGTGATCACGCGTTCCTCCATCGCGAACAACTGTCCCATCAGGCCCGGCTTGATCGAAGCCAACGGCGCAACAGAAACATTCGCGACCTTCCACACCCGCTCAAGTTGCGCGGCCATCAGCTCGGTAACGCTGCGGAACAGCTCTTCATCGATCTCCGTAAGGTCACGGCTGCAATCCATCGGCTCGCCCGGTCCGCCCAACAGGAGATCCAGCAGGGGGAACAGCAGCCCATTGTCAAACTTACTTACCACCTTTTCCTGTGTGGGCTGTAGACCGAAGGGAACAAGATACGTGCCCGCAGAGAGTGTCGCTGCAAATTCCCGAGCCCCAATCTGATCAATTCTGGTGAGCTTCACCTCAACCGGAGATCCCAGGAAGAGATCAAGCGAATGAGCAAAGCTGCGCGCGAAGATCTCGTGCATACTTCGCAGCTGCCGCGTACTCTCGTTCGAGAGTAGTCCCGACGCACGGAAGTTGCATCGCGTCACTGTGCGTCCGCGAGATTCGGCAGGTCCTTTCCCATCCGCCTCGCCTTTCAGCAGCTTGTTCACCTTTTCTCCTATCGACCCAACGGCAATCTTCTTGAGCGAAACGCGAAAACCTTAACCTAGCGAACGACCCCCAAGGTGCGTATCGGCGTCACTGCAGGAATCTCCGACGGCGAGACAACCACGACCTTCGGAAGGAACGGCTCCAGCAATCTCCTGAGGTAAAACCTGCCTGGCGATGAGCAGAGCAGCACCGGTGGTGCATTGCCGATGTCTGCTCCAAAGTTGCATCGCAAACTGTCCAACACCTTGCGCGCAAGCGATATCTGGAGGGAACTCGAAGTGATCTGGCTTGGCTGCAGATTCGCCGCTCGTGCACATTCTTCCTCGATCGCGCTATCAAGCGTAACCACTTTCAGCTCGCCATCCGTCGAGAGCAGCGGCCGCACCAACGCACGGCTCAACGCCTGTCGAGCAGCCTCTACCAGCGCCACAGGATGCTTGTTGACCGCCGCCGCCTCGATCAGCGCCTCCAGAATCGAGCCAAGATCTCGAATAGAGACTTGTTCACGTAACAACGCCTGAAGAACCCTCTGCAGTTCTCCTAGCGTGAGCAATTTTGGAATCAGCTCCTCCACCAACTTTGGGTGCGATTCGTTCAATCGGTCGATCAGCCTCTTCGTTTCGTTGCGCGAGAGCAAGTCATGCGCATTCGTTCGGATCACCTCCGCAAGATGCGCACTCAGAACCGTCGTCGGCTCCACTACAGCACATCCCCGCGCGATCGCCTGCGCCTGCAGCTCCGGAGCAATCCATTTCGCTGCGACATTGAAAGCAGGCTCCTGTGTCTCTGTGCCGGGCAGATCGACAGGTCCCGCTTCGGAGCTGACCGCCAGCAGGAGCCCACGCCGAAGCTCCCATCGCGCAACCTCGATCCCGCGCAGCAGAACGACATACTCACTTTCCCGCAATGCAAGGTTGTCCGTGATATGAATCGGCGGAACCAAGAATCCCATTTGCTGCGCGAGCTTTTTGCGCACACCCTTTATTCGGTTCAACAGCTGGCCGCCTTGCTTCTCATCTACCAGCGGAACAAGCCCCGAACCAACTTCGAGCGTCAAATCATCAAGCTTCAAAACACCATCCATCGCGTCAGTCGATGCCTTGGCGGCGCTTGCCTCCGCTTTTGCCGAGGTTAGAGCGGTTTGCCTGGCGGACTGTTTAATCTTGTGGCCACCGAATATCAATCCAGCGCCCAGCAAAAAGAACGAAATCTTCGGCAATCCTGGGATGAGACCCAGTACTACGAGCACGCCACCAGCTATCCATAGAAGCATCGACTGACTGACAAGCTGACGACGCATGTCGATCCCGAGCGATTGCTTGGAAGCCGCACGGGTCACCACGATTCCGCCGGCAACGGATACCAGAAGCGATGGCAGAATCGAGACCAGTCCATCACCAACGGTTAGGATCGTGTACGTCTTCAGTGCCTCCATCAGTGGAATGCCCTGTTGAAATACTCCGATCATGAATCCCGCAATGATATTGATTGCCAGAATCAGAATGGTTGCTAAGGAGTCGCGTTGGCTGAAGCGAGCTGCTCCATCCATGGCTCCGCAAAACTCCGCCTCCTGGGCCACTGCTTCGCGCCGCGCTCGCGCCTGCTCTTCGTTAATCAGCCCCGCGTTCAGGTCCGCATCAATCGCCATCTGCTTTCCTGGAAGGGCGTCGAGTGTGAAACGCGCAGTTACCTCAGCCGTACGAACAGCCCCATGGCTCACCACCAGATACTGGATCGCGACCAGCGCGAGGAACAGAACGAATCCAACAATATAGTTGCCGCCAATCACGAATTGCCCAAACGCTTCGATCACCGCTCCTGCGGCCGAGGGCCCCTCACTTCCATGCAGAAGAATGCGCCGTGTACTCGCTAGATCAAGCGACAAGCGTGTCAGGGTAAGAAGCAAGATGAGGCTCGGAAATACAGAAAACTCGACCGGCCGAAGCACCTGGATCGCCGTCAGCAATACAAGTACAGAGGCGGCGATGCTGCAGGTAAGCAGCAAATCCAGCACGAAACTCGGCAACGGTACAAGCAGCACAAAGATCATGCACACAGCAGCCAGAGGTACGGCCCACTCGCCAAGGCCCTGCAGAATCTTGATCACGCTCTTCGATTTCATATCTAGCGTATGGCCTCTCCGGCCGCGGTACGAGCGGCCCCCATTCTTTCGCGCTCACGCAACTCCGCCTGGGCACGAAAGACAACAACCAGAATCTCTGCTACAGGCTGATAAAGATCGGCCGGAATTACGTGTCCGACCTCTACCGTTGAATACAGAGCGCGCGCCAGCGGCTTACTTTCCATCACAGGCACATTATTTTCTTGAGCAATGCTCTTAATTTTTTGCGCAAGCAGATCGCGCCCCTTTGCAACTACCTCAGGCGCCTTCATGGACGGCTCATAACGTAACGCCACAGCGAAGTGGGTTGGATTTGTCACAACCAGAGTCGCCGTCGCCGCCGCTTGAAGAGGCTTTCGTTGTCGCATGCCACGCTGCCGTTTCCGAATGCGGCCTTTTGTGAACGGGTTGCCCTCGTTCTCTTTATGCTCGCGCCGTACCTCGTCGTGGCTCATCCGCAGCCTGCCCTCCGATTGCCGCCACGTCAACAGATAGTCGACTGCTGCCCACACAAGCAGCACAAGCACAGCCTTCCATCCGAGCCCGCCGATTAGAGCACCTACCTGAAGGGTCAGCGCCCGAATATCTTCCCCGGACGCCCGTGCCAACTCAGTCCAATGAGCTTGAATTGTGCTGATTCCAAACAGTGCTATCACCATAAATGGCAGTAGCGACTTGAGCAGATTACTCACCGTTGCAGACGAGAACATCTCGCTCAGCCGGCTACCCGGATTGAGACGTTCGAATCTGAACCTTAGTGCTGCTGGCGCGAAGTTTACTCCTCCTTGCGCCAGGGTCACTCCCACAGACAGCAACATCGCTACCAGTAGCACCGGAACAATCCATCGCAGCACTTCGACGCTGCTCCAGAACAACACCGGGCCATTTGCATCAAAATTTGAATCGCACGCAGCCACTAAAAGACCTTCGTAAAATCTCGACCAATGTGCAGCCATGTCACTACTCAGTGACCAGATCGTGATCGCACTACCTAGCACCGCCAGCACGCTGCCGAACTCGCGTGACCGTGCAAGCTGGCCTTGTTCTCGCGCCTTCTTACGTCGATGCGGCGTAGCTTTTTGAGTCTTATCCGATTCAGGCATGATCTACCGGGCCAGCAATAGAAGGTGACTCGATAGGCTCATCGAGCTCTCGAAAAAACGGCCTAGCATTGACGGCCAGTACTTCAGCGCGGCAAACAGGATAGCCAGACCCAACAGCATCTTCACGGGCGGGCCAAGTAACATCAGCGGCATGCTTGGAGAGGCTCGGCCGAGCAGGCCAAGCGCCAGGTCCGTCAACAATGTGGCGGAGAACACCGGGGCAGCCATCTGCAACCCGAGCACGAACACTTCTCCTCCCGCCCGTACGGCAAGCGTCGTGAATGCAGCCGATAGATGCATCGCTCCTGGCGGCAATAGCTCAAAGCTGCGCCCGATCGCGCCGAGCAGCCATAGGTGGACGTCCATACGGAGGAAGATGAGCATGGCAATCGTCTGATGAAACGTCGCAACAACCGTTGAGTCGGCATTTGTCTGCGGATCAAGTAGCGTTACCAGCGAGAATCCCATTTGAACACTCAAGACCTGGCCCGCCATCTGCACAGCGTCGAACACCAGGTTCGTCGCGATTCCCATCGCCGCGCCGATAAGCAGTTCGCCGAGAACGACCATTGGCCAGTGGCTTAGCTCAACGTTCATCAATCTCTGGGAAACGACCGGATACAGCAGAACCGAGAATGCAACAACGAGCGCGGCCTTGATCTGGGGAGAAATCGCGATGCTTCCAAAGAACGGCGCGAACAGGAGTAAGCCAGTAAGACGAACGGAGATCGCAAGGAACGCCGCAATGATCTTCAGCAGTGGAAGCTCGATCATCGCAACACTCCATGAAAGTCGGATAGTAAGCTGAGCGTATAAAGCGCCAGATGGCGCCACATCCACGGCATCAACAGAAACAGGGCTGCTCCGGTTGCAAGCAGGCGAGGAACAGACGATAGCGTCTGGTCCTGCAGAGATGTAAGCACCTGCACAATATTCACCACAAAGCTGACTGCAACGGTAACGATGAGCAATGGCGCAACAAGCAGCGCAACCTCAACAAGCATCGCGCGCGCGAGCGCAATAACCTGGTCGGTTCCCATTAAGTGAAGCTCCGCATCAGCGCGCCGACGAGAAGGTGCCACCCATCCACCATCAAAAAGAGCATCAACTTCAGCGGGGTCGAGATCACCACCGGGGGGAGTTGCATCATTCCAATCGAGGTGGTAATCGACGCCACGACCATGTCCACCACCAGGAACGGCAGAAACAACACTGCACCGATCTGGAATCCGGCGCGCAGCTCCGACACAATATAGGCGGGCATCATCACGCGCATCGGAATGTCATCGACCGTACGCGGACGCGGTACATGAGCCAGATCGACAAACATCGCGGCATCCTTTTCGCGAACATAACGCGCCATGAAATGACGCAAAGGCTCCGCTCCTAGCGAAACTGCTTCTAGTGCAGTGACTCGTCCGCTCTCGAGCGGCAGGAATGCATCCTGGTAGATCTGTTCCCCTACCGGTTGCATGATGAAGAACGTGAGCACCAGCGACAATCCGATCAGCGTCTGATTCGATGGAGTTGTTTGCAGTCCAAGTGCCTGCCGAAGAAAGTGAAAGACGACCAGCAGTCTCGCGAAAGGTGTCAGGCAAATCATCAACGATGGGATCAGCGCCAGAACTGTTAGCAAAACAACGATGGTCCACGGAGCAGAGCTGCTTCCAAGACCGTAGATCTTAATACCTCCCGCAGACCCAGCCGCATGCTTCGTCTGTGCGCTACTATCCGACAGGTTTTCCAACGGCCGGTCTAATTGCGTGGATCCAGGGCTCGCGACAGACCAGCCCGGCATCTCTGGCTGCGTACTAGGACCAGCGCTAAATAAACTCTGCTGCTCAGTCACGAGCGGCGAAGTTGCCGCCTGTCCAGGACTCAAAAACGGAGTTGGGCTGTCGAAGCCCGATTGCGCCAACGCCTGCCCACCTGCCACAGCAAATACCGACGTAACGAGCCACAGAATGAACGAGTGCCGGCGGACATTTTTCATAGGCCAGCCGCCTCGTCATCCAACCTCGGACTAATTCTGCCCGTTGCTTCCCCTCCCACCCTCGAAATCAATCCGCTGAAAGTTTCGCTTACGGTCGTAGCACTGCTCCTCACGTCGGGACTTTTCTCTAGCTTCGCGAGCAAGACAACATTGGATGAGCTCCCGCCCACAAGAAACTGCTCTCCATCCACACAGAGAATCGATACAAATCGCTTCTCACCCAGCGACACGGTTTCAGTGACAGCTAGCCTGCGCGATGCGCGCCGAGCCAGGAGTGCACGGCTTCGCGAATGCATCCAACGGGACACGAATACAAACACTCTTCCGACGCCATAGGTTTCCCGCCCTCTCCTCGGTATCGCAGATTCAACAGACAGAACATCCACGTCCGGTACTTGGGCCATCGCGCTCATGCGACACCTGTCAAGCGAACTGCGAGCCGGTCTCGCGTAACATCAAACTTCACGGTGCCCACAATCTGTCCGTTAACATGGAGCACCAGATCCTCGTTGTGTTGTGCCGCCGTTTCAACAATCGATCCCGGCACCAAACGCATCAGCGTCCCCACCGTGAAATCGATTACCGGAACCTCGAGCACCAGCCGGCACGGAAGCATCTGCACCCGCAGCAGAGGATCCGTATCCTCTCGCTGCGGCGCGTGCACCGCAACTAGTTCTAACGCCGCTCTGTCCTCGACCGTAATCTCCGGCATATATCTGCCCTCCCTCCGGCATTCATTGCCCATCCTGCATGCAATGGACATGCCAGCCGCACCGCAAGAAGTCCAAGAATGCTCTAACTGGGTCGCGCGCACCCGGTTGGGCAGCGCCCGTCAAGAAGGATCAACGCCGTCAGGGTCAGTCTCAACTCAGAGACGTGCTCTCGTGAGCTTAGGAAAGTCTTAATCGCACGGATTCACGCGGCAGCACGCGCCTGATTGAGACGGCTACAGGCCGAAGCACGATGGTTCCCGGGCAATTTTAAGAGAACTCTAACCTCTACAGCCCTCAGCTCTTCATCTGGATCGTTGCTTGTTCCATCTGATCGAACGCCGTAATCGCTTTGGCATTCGCCTCATAGGCCCGCTGGTACACGATCAGTTGAGAGAACTGCGTTGCCATGTCCACGTTCGACTGTTCCACTGACGAGCCGGCAATTGTTCCTCGTCCCGCTGTCCCAGCGGCTCCGATCACCGCTGCGCCCGATGCGGCTGTGGCTGAATACTGATTGTCACCATCAAGCGTGAGCCCTTCTGGATTCGCGAAGCTCGCCACAGCTACCTGACCGATTGCTCGCGTCTGGCCATTAGAGAAAGTGCCGTCCACTGTGCCGTCCGACAGCACGGAGTACGAACTCAACACACCAGATGCAAAGCCGTCCTGAGTGGTCGCATTGTTGCTCGACGCGCTTGCCGTCTGCGTCAGCAAGGAGTTTCCGCTCCCATCCGTCAGTTGCCAATTCAAATTCATGTTTGCCGCGCCATCAGCAAGAGATCCAATCGCAATCGCAATCGGACTTGCCGGCGAAACCAGTTGTCCCGAACTGTTGAAGTTCAGCGTTCCTGTCGCGACCTGGGTGCTCGATCCCACTCCTCCTTGGAGGTCGCTCGATGGAATCGTAACGCTATAGGTCCAGGTATTTGGCGCGGTCAGCGTGTAGCCAATCGCCAGCACGTGGGAGTTGCCAAGCGAATCGTACACGTTGATCGGCGACTGAAACGTGCCATTCATTGCCGTTCCCGCATTCAGATTCGTAGTCAGCGAAAAGTTAGCCGTTGGCGTCGCAGGCGCCGATGTTCCAGATCCCACATTGATTGGCTGCAAGGCACTGTTCGCTGAAACTACACCGTTCACCACCGGATAACCCATCACCAACTGGCCGCCGAGCGTAATCAGTTGACCCGAGGCATTCGTCGTGAAGTCGCCGTTGCGCGTATATGTCTGCGCGCCCGAACCATTCTGCACAACAAAGAAACCAGAGCCATTGAGAGCCATATTCGAGCTCACGCCAGTCGATGCGACAGCGCCATTGCTGAAGTCCTGCGATGTGCCTGTGACCTGGACTCCCAGCCCGGTTTGAATCGGATTCCCGCTTCCGCTGTTCCCATAAGTCTGATAGAAAAGGTCGGCGAAGGTCGAAGTCTGAGACTTATAGCCGTCCGTATTCATATTGGCCAGATTGTTCGAGATCGTCTGAAGCGCGGTTTCTGCGGCATTGAGACCTGAAAGCGCCGTGGATAATGACATTGCTTTTTCCTCCCGGAAAGACTTGCGTTCGCTGCCAGGTCAGTTTGTGGAACCGATACCCTGCGCAACGCTGGATGTTGTTCCTGCTGCTGTGGACGATCCTTGGCCGAACGTGTTCGTCACAACTTGGTTAATGCTCGCCAGCTGATCCAACTGATTCAACGAGATCATCTGCCCAACCATTTCGGTGCTATCCATCGGCGCAGTTGGGTCCTGATTCTGCAGTTCCTGGGACAGAAGCGTAAGGAACGTACTCTCGATGGATTGCAGGCTGTTGGTCCCGCTGTTGTTGCTCGCACTTTGTGTGCTGCCTGCCTCTACCGGATTGCTGCTGTGGCTAACGGCCTGTACCGACATACCGGATCCTCCTCCATACATTTGAGCTTCTTCTATTTGAAAACTCTGATTCAGCAATACTCGCGCTGCACATCAAACGGTTACATCCAGACGGCCCCCCCACGAAGTCCATACCTGCCGCTCGCGTGTAATCTCTCCAGCGGCTAATCTGATCGCCCGTGGAATGCCCTGCTCGAATGCTCTAACGCCGCGGCGCTCTCCACGACTTCCATCGTTGGCACCAGAGCCGCGCTGATCATTTCCCGCCGAATTGCCGGCCAGATCCGTGTGCGACTCACTCACGATCCGTACTGAGGCATCCAATCCATGCTGCTGCAGGATCCTCTGCTCGACTGCAGGAAGGTGCGCCGCAAGTGCGGCACTTTGTTTCGAATCCTCGAGCGATACCTGGGCGGAAAACTGTCCGGGCCCCGTGTTGGTTTGAATCGTTACGCGGCCGAACGCCTCTGTATGTAGCCCCACATGCAACTCACCGCGCATCGCATTCGCCAGCATCCTGGTTGTGCTTGCGTCAGCGGCATGCTGCATCAGGGCTTCTCTGGACGAAGGCTCCGGTCCCATAGGTTTGCCTGCCGTGCCCTTCGTCAGCACAGAGCTTCGCTGGGCTGCGTCCGTCTGCCTGGCATTCACCAGTTCGACCGCAGCTCCGTCTGCACTCCGCGTCGACGCGCCAGCCGCTTGCACAACCCTAAGCATCTGACCTGACGCATCATGACGCGCCTGCCCACCGTGAGCTTCGGGCTGACTAACCGTTCCTGCTCCGATTTCGCCGATAACAATACCCTGTGAATCCGCACTCCGTGAATCCGCCGGCATGCGGTCCGGTTTATCCCCGGACCTGCCGGAGCTCAGATCAAGCTGGTTCATCAATTGCGAGAGCGCAGTCCCGCCACTCTGGCGCACCTCCGTGACTACCAGGTCCGCCGCGAACCGGATGCCCGATCTGCTCTCGACGACAACGGTTCCCGCATCATCGCTGCAAATACCCGGATGACCTTCGGGCAAGGCATTCGCATCGCCATCAATTCTGGCTTCAACGGGCACCCCGTCCAATTGTTCCGAATCCGGCACCTGAGGCGAGCTAATTAACTCTGGCATTTTCGCCTTGTTCGCATCGCTGATCCCATGCGTCGCGACTTCTGGCGGTATAACGCTGGGAGGCAATGCAGATCTCTCCTGCCCATTTGGGCCGGGCGAGGAAGCAGTACCGATATCGCTCACACCTCGACTGCGCATTGCAGAACTCTCAATCGACAATTCCGTGGCCTTCTTGATTTGGTCAGCCGAAACTCCAACGCTTTGTCCATCGAGCTTGCTATCCCAACCAGGTGCCTGCGACAAGACTCCGGATCGCAATTCGACAGATGTCGTGTTTCCCGGTGATCGCTCGATCCCCCTGGAATCACGGTGATGGTCTGCCGATCGCGTGTTGCGCGCGTGCTCATTTTTCCGATCCTGGGAGGTTTGCCCGTCCCGATCGCCTTCCTTACGTTGCAATGGCGCACGATTTTCCGACTCCGGCTGCACCGGCTCATCTCCATCCAGCAACGACGCAAAGCTTTGCTTCGGAGCTCCAGTGAGCAGCGCTGCCAATCCACCTGCCGGCTGACTCGTCGCATTCTCCACACGCGCACCCACTCTCACGGAACCGCTCGCCTCCATGCGCTCGGCGCACTCCTTCAGTTATCGGCGGACGCTTGACGAGCTACGCTGACTCTTTCGACTCAAACGAACCTTCAGGACCCATTGTTCTGTTTGAATTCGATACCCTGCGCGCGAGGAACAGATCCTCGTTCCACTTCTGTTCGCGCAATGCGAGCTCCGCCTGATGAGCCATACTGCTTTGATCTTCCAGCTTCTCGGCCACCTCCCGCGCGCGCCGAGCCTCCATATAAGCAGCCATCCGCTCCGCTCGGATCGTCTCCAGCCTCGCGATGTTCTTCTCTGCCTCGGCACACTGCTGCAGCAGAGCTCTATATAGAGCCTCACTGGATTGATGGTCCGCCGCCATCGTGACGCGTTGTATCTCTCGCGCTCGCGACGCCGAAATCTCAGCTAACCCGGACCGCAATTTTTCGCAGTGCGCCTTCCATCGCAGCACCTCTTGACTGGTCGCGGTCAGAGCCCGCTCGGCGGCCTCCTCCGATCGTCGCCGGACCATCAGGATGACGTGCAAAGAATTGGCTGCTCGCATCTTTAGCTCGGGAGAGCCAGCAACTGCCGCACGGCATCATCAAAACTCGACAACCCCGCGCTGTCCTGCCGCAGATAGCTCTCGATCGCCGGCAGCGCTTCCAGTGCGCGATCCAAAGTCGCATCGCTTCCACGCTGATATGCTCCAATCCGAATCAGATCTTCAGAGCGCGTGTAAGCAGCCAGCAACGATCGCACCTCAGCGGCTTTCGTCAAATGTTCTGGACTAACAATCTGTGGCATCAGTCGACTAAGGCTGTCCAGCACCGCAATCGGCGGATAATGCCCTTTCGTCGCCAACGCGCGACTCAAAATGATGTGTCCATCCAGCAGCGATCGCACGGTGTCCACAACCGGATCCTGCTGATCGTCTCCCTCCATCAGCACCGTGTAGAACGCAGTGATGCTTCCATGTCGAAACCGCCCCGCACGCTCTACCAGGCACGCCAGCTTGTTCAATACCGACGGTGTATATCCCTTCGCCGTTGGAGGCTCACCTGCTGCGAGGCCAATTTCGCGCTGCGCCATTGCAAACCGCGTCAGCGAATCCACCACAAGCAGCACGTCTCTTCCCTCAGCGGCAAACGCTTCCGCCACTGCCGTCGCCAGCAGCGGAGCGCGCAAGCGTAACAGCGGTGACTCATTAGACGTCGAAACAACCACCACACTCCGCGGCCGCCCATGCTCTCCCAGTACCTCGAGAAACTCTCCGACCTCCCGGCCGCGTTCGCCTACCAGCGCCATCACGATCACGTCCGCCGCTGTTCCTCGCGACATCATTCCCAGCAGCGTGCTCTTGCCCACACCGCTTCCTCCGAAGATTCCCAACCGCTGTCCGCGCCCGCAAGGCACAAAGCCGTCGAGCGCGCGAATCCCGCAGCCCATCGGTTCCCGAATCGGCAATCGGTCGAACGGTTGTGGTGCCGCTCCATCGATCTCCATCACGCACGTCGAGCGATAGCCTCCAAGCCCATCGATCGGCCTGCCATTTGCGTCTAACACACGTCCGAGCAGGTCGGCGCCTACGCGCACCGACGGTCTTCTACCCACCGCGGTGATCGCATCTCCCAGCCGTACTCCCGCTGGCGCGTCTGTCATCATCGACAACACGGTTCGCCCACGAAACCCAATGATCTCGCCGGCCAGCTTCACCCCATTCGAACCATCGATCTCACACGCCTCACCAATACAACCGAACGGCCCCTCCGACTCAATGAGGTTGCCGGTCACTCGATTCACCCGCCCCTGCCAGCGGACAGGCGAGCACTGGTTCACATGCTGCTCGAGCTGTTGCAGCACCTGAGATCTCATGCAGCGGGCCTATGGGCCAGCAGTTGCGCGAAGCTCTCTTCCACATCCTGCAACTGCGCTTCGAAGCTGAAGTTCGCCTTTCCTGACTCCGTCTCAACAATGCAATCGGTCGCCTGCAACTGCTCATCCTCTACAACTTCCCACCAGGTCCCACCCGCTTCCTTCTTTCCCGACTTCCTCCACCGTTCCGCCTCCGCCGGTGCAACACGCACCCGCACAGCAGGCCCACACTGCATTCTGTCCAGCGCGATCCGAACCAGGCCTGCTAACAAAGTTGGATCCACCTCCGCCTCGCGCCCAATAATCTTGCGTGCAATTGCGAGCGCCAGTTGAACCACCTCGCGCTCCACGGAGCGCAGGTAATTGCTCCGCTCAACGTCAAACTCTCGCAATCGCTGCGCCAGCCGTTCTTCCGCGTCTTGTCGCATTCGCTCCCGCTCCACCCGAAGTCGTTCTTCTCCCTCGGCGATCGCCTCCTCGCACGCAGACCGCACCCGCCTCGCAACCTCGTCCTCGGAAACGCCTGTGTTCTGCGCCGGCTCAACGGCCTCCGGCTTGGGCATGGCGCCGGGCAACGACTTCCCACCGCAGCTCACATCCCGATATTCAAGCGCCTCGACCGAAATCAACGTGCTAGACAAAGGCATCCCCTTCATCCATGCGCAGATTCATCTTTCCCTGCTCCTCGAGCTGCCGCGCAACGCTCACCATCTCTCCATGAGCGCGCAATGCATCTTTGCTGCGCACCGGCCCTAACTGCTCCATCTCTTCTTTCAGCAGCTCCACAGCGCGAACCGACATGGTCTTGAAGAAACGTTCCCTCAAATCGGGACTCGCGCCCTTCAATGCCATCGCCAGCAGGCTTCGCTCAACGGAGCTCGAGAGCTCGCGCAACTGAGCGTCATCCAGCCGCATGAAATCTTCAAACGTGAACATTAGTTCGCGGATATTGGCCGCCAGCTTTGGATCCTGCCCCTCGATGTTCTCCAGGATCTCTCGCGACGTCTCGGTATCAACAATATTCATCAGCTGCGCGACATTCTGGAACCCGGAATAGGTTCTCTTATTCAGCTCTCCCGCCGAACGCAAACGCCGATGAAATGCCGCTGAAATTCGCTCCGCCATCGCCGGCGAAAACTGCCGCAGATTCGCCAACCTCCGCACCGACTCAGCTCTCGCCGACCGCGGCAAATGCACCAGCAGCGCCGAGGCCTGCTTCGGTTCAAGATGCCCCAGCACCAGCGCAACTGTCTGCGGATGCTCACCTTCCAGTAAGCGTGCAAGCTGCTTCGGATCCGCTTTCTGCAGCGACTCCGCACGCCCCGAGTTCAGCTCATCGGTTCGCACCATCTGGCTCTGCATCTCCCGGGCGCCGCTTTCGCCGAAAGCTTTCACCAGAAGACGCGTCGCCGTATCGGCCCCTCCGTGCGTCACAAACTCTCGCGAGGCAGTCATCTGTTGATACTCGCGCAAAACCTGCTCCGATGTGTTCGGAGGAACACGACCCAGATTCGCAATCTCCTTGGTGATCAACTTCAGGTCATCCTCGGGCAGGTTCCGAAAGAACACTGCCGCCGCATCATCGCCCAGCACGGTCATCAGGATGGCAGCCTTCTGCACGCCACGCAGTTCGCTGTAGTCAGTTAGCGCCGTCATCCCTCAGACTCCCGCAGCCACGTTTGCAAAGTCCTGGTCATCGTCGCCGGCTCCGCCTGCACCATCTCCGTCAACCGCCGCTTCAATCCAACCGTATTCGTGTCCGCTTCCAGCAAATGATCCAGCTCATCCATCGAAAGCTGCGGCACACTCGCCATTTCGAGCGATTCCGCCGACTCCTGTTTGCCGGGGCCGAGCTCTCGCACAACTCCCACCACCTGCTTCTGCACCGGCCGAATCACAAGTGCCCACGCAAGCACAAACAGCGCCAGTAACGACGCGTATTTGATCGCACCGGCGTTGTCAGTTACCGTTCGCTGCAGCCGCTCTCCAAACCCAGGCGGCACATTCTCATCTCCGTTATTCGCAAAGGTCATATTCTCGACCGTCACAACATCGCCCCTCTGCGGATCCAGTCCAATCACGGATGCCGCCAGATCCTGGAGCTGCTTCAACTGCGCCGGTGAACGTCTATAGGTCGAGCCAATCAGCTTTCCGTCCACCATCTTCTTGTCCGAAAAATCATTCACCAGGATCGCTGCTGTAATCCGGCGAATCCGTCCGGCAGGCGCAATCGTACGCCTGGTCAACCGGTTCACTCCATACGTCGAATTCTCCGAAGTCGAGGTCTGCGAGCCTCCATCCGCATTCGCATCCTGCGACTGCGTCGTTCCTTGTCCGGGCGTCAAGGGCAGATTGCTTGCCGTTCCCGCCACACCACCGTCCGCTTCGTCGGCTGTATGCTCCATCGTCTTCTGCGTCGTCAAAAGGGCGCTCACTGCGGGATCATACTTATCCTCGTTCTCTTCCGAACTCGTGAGGTCATATTCCACATTCACGCTGGCCCGCAGATTGTCCTCTCCTACGACCGGCCCAAGAGTTGCCATCAATCTCTTGGAAAGTTCGTCCTCAAGTTCGCGTCCTTCCATCGTGGAGCTATGCCTGTTCAGCAACTCGTTCGTATCCGCATCAATGATCGACACGTCCGCTGGCGCAAGATTCTCCACTGCACCGCTGACCAGCCTCGCAATCGCGTCCGTCTGATCCTGGGTCAAACTATCCCGCTTTAATCGCAACGCCACCGATGCCTTGGCCGGTTGCGCGCGATCAAGAAACACCGAGTCTCTCGCCATCACCAGATGCACGCGCGCGCTCTTCACATCGCTTAGTGTTCCAATCGTCCGCTCCAGCTCGCCTTCGAGCGCACGTTGGTAGTTCACCTTCTCGTCAAACTCCGTCTGGCCCCACGAAGTCTTATCGAAGAGCTCGAATCCCATTCGCCCACTATGCGTCGTCCCCTGCGACGCCACTTCCATCCGTGCGGCATCCAACTGGCTCGCAGCGACATCAATCTCCTTGCCATCGGGCGACATCTTGAAATCAATCTTGTTCGCCGCGAGCTGCTGCGCGATCGTCTGCGCATCATCCGGCTCCATTCCGGTCATCAACGGCTTGTAATCCGTGGAGCTCATCGCCATCGCGATTACCCCCACTCCCACCACCGTCGCCACCGTCCCGCCCGCCACCACGAGCCTCTGGCGCGGATTCATCCGCAGCCACATCTGCTTCAGATGTTCCACCAACTTGTTCTGCATCGGTCAGCGCCCTTCAGAACTGCATCTTTTCCATCTCTTGATAGGCGCTCACGACCTTGTTCCGCACCTGCATCATCAACTGGAACGCCACGTCGGCCTTCTCAACCGACACCATCGTCTTACCGATATCCGCGTTACCGCTGCCTTGCAACAAATTCGCAACCTGCTGGTCTGCACTGTTCTGCAGCCCATCCACATCGTTTACTGCGGACTGAAACACGTCCGCGAAGCTTGATGCCGTGCCCTGCGTTCCCGCCGGGCCACTCGCAACATTACCCAGTTGCGTTGCAATCGAAGGAATTACTGATCCAATGCCGCCAATCATTTCAACCCTCTAACTCTTCAAAACATCAATCGACTGCTGAATCATCTGCTTGGACGCCGCAATCGCCGACGCATTCAGTTGGTACGCCCTCACCGATCCCATCAGATCAACCATCTCTTCGGCCGGATTGATCGCCGGATACGAAACATAGCCATCCTTGTCTGCGTCAGGATGTCCGGGATCATATCGCCGTATCGGCTCCGCATTGTCCTCCACCACGCGCGTCAGCTTCACACCGCCTGCCGGAGTGGCTCCTGCTCGCAAATCCGAGACTCCATTCAGCACCGACTGAAACGGCGAGTTGCCTCCGTTCTGAATCACAACCTCGCGCCGGCGATAAGGCCCGCTCCCCGCGGCCGTCCGTGTCGTATCCACATTGGCCAGATTCGACACCGCCACCTCAGAACGCTCCCGCTCCACCGAGAGCGCCGAGGCGCTGATATCCAGTGCATTGAAGATGCCCATTCCTTCGCCCCTTACTGATCGCCGTTGATCGCCGTGAGAATCTGGTGAAACCGGTCCTTCATAAGCTGCGTTCCCATCTGGTACTGCAACTGTGCCTCCGACAGCTCGAGCGACTCCTTATCAATGTCCACGTTGTTGCCATCCGGCCTCTCCAGCAGCCCCTTCACATCGCGAACTGCAACGCCCGGAGAACTCCCCTCCGGCGCAGCCATCGCGCGCGCAAGCTCATGCTGGAAATCGATGTCCTTCGTCCGGTACCCCGGCGTATCGACGTTCGCCATGTTCGAGGCAATCACCGTCTCGCGCTGGTTCGTCACCGCCAGGTAGTTCTCGAGTTGCGACAGGACTGAAAAATCCGGCATTCCGAAATCGACCTCCATCACGCCAGCTGGCGAGTCCGCGTTCCTCTCCCTTATCGGCGTCGTTGAAGCATCCTTGAGCCTTATTGGGACACTTTTGGGTGATTGCCGATCGTTAGCGCTGCTTGCTCTGTGCCGCACCACCAGCCAATGGAACAGCGCTGTCGCTCCCCGCCTGCACTGCGCTCTGCGCCGGATGCACGAGCTCCCCCGGAACCACAATCAGCGTGATCCTGCGATTCGATGGATCGCCCGGATTGCCCGCAACCCGCGGAAGCTGATCCGCAAATCCACGAACCTCTTTCACCTGCCCCGGCGCGATCCCACTGCTTTGCATCAGCCGCCGCGCCGCATTCGCACGATCCGCGGACAGCTCCCAGTTCGTGTACACACTGCCCGCGCTGTACGGCACGGAATCCGTGTGCCCCTCAATCGAAATCCGATTCGGCAGCTTCCCCAACTCCGGCGAGATCGCCTTCAAAAAATCCCGCAGCGCCGGCGTCGGCTCCGCGCTTCCCGACTTGAAGAACGTCCCGCCCGGCTGTTCCATCAGCTCGATCCGCAGCCCGTCCTGCTCCGCTGTAATCTCCACCTGGTTCTTCAGCTTGTCGAAGTTCGGCATCTGCTGCGCCGCATGCAGTAACTGCTGCTTTAACCTCTCCATCCCATGCAGATCCAGCGGCAGCGCATTCCCGCTCCCATTTCTATTCGTTCCCTGCAGCGTCGACGTCCCATTCGGATCATTGAAATATTGCGCCACCGACCTCTTCACCTGGTCGCTCGTGCTCGTCAGCCACAGCACAATAAACAGGCTCATCAACGCCGTCACAAAATCGGCATACGCAACCTTCCATGCACCTCCATGAGGCCCGGCGTGAACCGGCTTCCTTCTCTTCACTAGGATGACCGACTCGCCCTTCACCTCGTGCATCATCAGGCCGCAGCCTCCACGGCCATCGATTCCCTCGCGCGGCACGCGTTCTCCAGCTCCGCAAACTTCGGACGAACATGTTCAGGAATCGCCCTGCGTCCAATCTCCACTGCCATAATCGGCGCCGTGCCCTTGATGAACGCCAGCAACGTCGTGCGCAGCACGCCGTAATACGCATGCCTCTCTTCAACGGCCTTCGACATGTTCGCAGCCAGCGGCCCAACTACCCCGTAGCACAACAAAATTCCCAGGAACGTCCCCACCAGCGCCGCTGCCACCTTATGTCCAATCTCCGCCGGTGGTCCGCCGAGCGCCCCCATCGTCACCACAATTCCCAGCACCGCCGCCACAATCCCCAGCCCCGGCAACGCGTCTGCCATCGCCATCAATGCCTGCGTCGCCGCATAGGACGTGTGGTGATGCACCTCCAGATCCAGCTCCATCATCTGGTCCAGATCGAACGGCTTCACACCGCCCGTCACCGCCATCCGCATCGTGTCGCACACGAACGCCGTTCCATGGTGGTCACTCAAAAACTTCGGATACTTCGAAAAGATCGGGCTCTTTTCCGGCTCCTCAATATCGCCCTCAATCGCGATCAACCCCTCTTTGCGCGCCTTCGTGAACAGATCAAAGAGCATCTTCAGCGATTCGACATACAGCTTCTGCGTCACACCGCTGCCCTTCATCACCGACATCAATCCCACGCCAACCGCCTTCAGCACGCGCATCGGATTCCCCACAATCAGCGTGCCCACCGCCGCGCCCACAATCGTCACAAACTCCGACGGCTGCAGCAGCACCGGCAGCTTCCCACTCTCCATCAGGAATCCACCAACCACCGACCCAAGAACAATGACAATCCCAACCAGCGAAATCATGGAGCTCCTCAACCTCGAGCACAGAGATGCCTCCTCTCTCTATCGGCATCAGGCACAACTCCATTAGCAGCTCGTAGCAGCTCACCGTTCGGCGCAAACGCTATCATCTTTACAACCCGGTACCGAGGAGATCTCGTTGAAGCTTCAAATCCGCTCGCTCCTGTTTCTCGCTTCCATCCCGTCCGCCTCTCTCCTCGCCGCCGCCGCACCCTTGCACTCACCGTGGGACACTCATCCAGTCCACACCACAACCGCGGCCTACTCCTGCCCCGCTCCCGCGCACCTGCCGGTCGACTTCACCACCAGCGGCTTCTACGCGGACAACGATCCCACGCACTCCATCATCGATCCCGCAAAGCTGAAGGCCTACAACGAAACCTCCGGCCCCGTGAAGCACGAAGGCAACGTCATCGTCGCCGCAGCCGACGCCTTCCGCACCACAGGCTCCGCCGACGCCGCCCGCTGCGTTCTCCAGCACCTCGAAGCCGACGCACACGACAACGCACTCACCGGAAAGATGTCCTCCAGCCAGGCCTACTTCGTGCAAGGTTGGGTCGCCGGAGCGGCAGCCATCGCCTACCTCAAGATCGACGGCAATGCACGCGCCACACCCGCCCAACGCGCTCTCATCCTTCCATGGCTGCAGAAGGAAGCCGACATAACCCGCAACTATTACGACCAGCGCATCAGCACATCCCACAACGACGCGCAGAATCACTTCTACTGGGCAGCAGTCGAGGTCGCCGCCACCGGCATCGCCACGAACAACGCACGCGATTTCGACTGGGCCATGCAGCGTGCCAGGGACGGTATCGACGCCATTCAGCCCGACGGCACGCTCCCGGAAGAGATGCGCCGCGGCAAACGCGCTCTGCACTACCATCTCTACGCCGCCTCGCCGCTCGTCATGCTCGCCGAGCTCGGCCTCCCTAACGGCGTCAACCTCTACACCGAAAATCACGGCGCCCTCAGGAAGCTCGTCGAGGTCTCCACCCATGGCCTCGTCGACTCTTCTCTCTTCGACAACCGCACCCACATCCCGCAGGAGCGCCCCGATCCTCCCTCCGCCGAAGCCATCGGCTGGGCCGAGCCCTACAACCGCCGCTTCCCTGACCCCGTCATCACAAAGCTTCTCGCCGAGCAGCCCGATCACAGCTACATGTACCTGGGCGGTCTCCCGCCTCCCTAAATCCGCGCACCACGACCTAAGCCCTTGCATTCACAACTCATTGCTGCGCCATGCCCGGAAATCGCGCTCGCACGCACAATCAATGGCAACCTCGGCCATCTGCGAGCCGTCCATCCCCGTAACACTCCGCTGGAATCCTTCCTCGGGTGAATACACAATCCGGCACATCTGATGAGCGGTTCCCCGGCCGTCCAGAGCGCCTGACGCATCACGTCCCCGCGTTCTCACCGATCCGCTCCAACCCCACTCCAAAAAGGCTCTGAAAATCTCGCAACCCTCCATACCCTCGCATGGAAAGGAGCAGCCTATGAAACAGGTCTCATCCCCATCTCATCAGGACACGCCCACTCACGACAGCTCGTCGCAGCTTCCCTTCGGCCCTAAGACTTTCGGGCCCAGGACCCTCGTCTTCGGAGCCACCGCGCTCATCGCTTACGGTCTCAGCCGCCGCTCTAAAACCGGCACCGCCGTAGCCGCCGCAGGAGGCGGCCTTCTCGCCTATCAGGTCTTCAGCTCGCAACACGCCAAGCCCTCTGACACTCGCGCCACCTTCCTCGTCAACGCCTCTCCCGAACAGGCCTACCAGCTCTGGCGTAACCTCGAAAATCTTCCCCGCTTCATGTCCCACCTCAAGCAGGTCCGCATTCTGGAGGGCCAGCGTTCGCAGTGGACCGCCAGTGGTCCCATGGATCGTGACGTCCAGTGGACCGCCGAGATCGTCGACGACATCCCCAATCAGAGCCTCTCCTGGCGCTCACTGCCAGGCTCGGACGTCGACACCTCCGGGTCCGTCAGCTTCCGCGCCGATCCCCTGGGCCGCGGCACCTACATCACCGCGGAGATGCAGTATCGCCTGCCTGGCGGCGCGCTCGGCACCGGTGTCGCCACCATCTTCGGCAAGCACCCGGAGTTCGTCGTACGCGAAGACCTCCGCCGCTTCAAATCCCTTCTCGAAACCGGCGAGGTCCCCACAACCGTCGGCCAGACACACGGCCCGCGCGGCGTCCACGGCCACACCGAGCAGGTGCTCTTCCGCGAGACAACCAACCACCCGCAACCGCAGGCCCCGCTCGCGCGCACCGCGTGAAAAAACACCTCCCTCAGCACAAGGAGCAAACCGATGAAAGCTGTCTGCTGGATGGGCAAAGAGAAGATGCAGGTTCACAACGTTCCTGATCCCACAATCCTCAACCCGCGCGATGCCATCGTCCGCATTACCACCACATGCATCTGCGGCTCCGACCTTCACCTCTATGACGGCTTTGTACCCACCATGGAGCAGGGCGATATCCTCGGCCACGAGTTCATGGGCGAGGTCGTCGAAGTCGGCCCGGGCATCAACCGCGACAAACTCAAGGTCGGCGACCGCGTCGTTGTTCCCTTCACCATCGCCTGCGGCAACTGTCAATTCTGCAAGGATCAGCTCTGGTCCTGTTGCGACAACTCCAACCCCAACGCCTGGGTCGCCGAAAAGATCATGGGCTACTCGCCCTCCGGCCTCTTCGGTTACACCCACATGCTCGGCGGCTACGCCGGCGGACAGGCACAGTTCGCCCGCGTTCCCTTCGCCGACGTCGGTCCCATCAAAATCCCCGACGGCATTCCCGACGAAAAGGTCATCTTCCTCTCCGACATCTTCCCCACCGGCTACATGGCCGCCGAAAACTGCAACATCCGCCCCGGCGACACCATCGCCATCTGGGGATGCGGTCCGGTCGCCCTGTTCGCCATCCGCAGTTGCTTCATGCTCGGCGCCGGCCGCGTCATCGCCATCGACCGCGTGCCCGAGCGGCTCGAGTTGGCCCGGCTTGCCGGTGCCGAAACCCTCAACTTCGAAGAGGTCGACGTCCTCGAAGCGTTGAAGGAAATGACCGGCAACAAGGGCCCGGACGCCTGCATGGACGTCGTCGGCATGGAAGCGACCGGTCACGGTGTCATGTTTGCCATGGATCGCGCTAAGCAAATGGCCCGAATCCAGATGGATCGCCCCGTCGTTCTGCGCCAGGCAATCATGGCCTGCAAGAAGGGC
>Ga0070741_10003143_pt1 | contig 41836 bp, 34 predicted proteins | sample Coa_R1_4_FD_66440 | JGI IMG/M metagenome (GOLD analysis project Ga0070741, IMG submission 66440) | Surface soil microbial communities from Centralia Pennsylvania, which are recovering from an underground coalmine fire - Coalmine... | ecosystem: Environmental > Terrestrial > Soil > Unclassified ... | reverse complement strand
GTGAATCGCGACCCGCGATTCCCCGCCTCTCAAGAGGCGGGGTACGGGCGAAGCCCGGGGGGCGGTGTGGGGTGGCAGCGCGCATAGTCAGCAGCGTGGTGCTGTGGGTTGCGGCAGCATTGGAAAGAGGCATACAAGGGCAGAGCGATGAAGATCACCGACATCCAAGTACTTCAACTGGCCGGTCCTCCCTTGCCGGTTCCCATGAAACCGGCCTGGGCACCGGGCAGCCAATGGACCCGCTACGGCGGCACGCTGGTGAAGGTGTTCACCGATGAAGGCATCGTCGGCTTGGGTTCCCCGGGCTACACAGTCTCGCCGAAGATCGAGTCGTGGATCAAACCGCAACTCGTCGGCAAGGACCCCTTCGCGCTCGAGCAGCACGCCCGCATTTTTCGTGGCGCGGGCGAAGCCTGGGGTGTGGAGATCGCGCTGTGGGACATCATCGGCAAGGCCTGCGGCCAGCCGGTCTATAAGCTCTGGGGCGGTTATCGTGATCGCGTGCCTGCTTACGCATCCTGCATCGAAGTGCGCGCACCGCAGCGCCGCGCCGAGGACATTGTGCGCGCGAAAGCCGACGGCTGGCGAGCAACGAAGCTGCGCATCCACGACTGGACGCTCAAAGCCGACATCGCGCAGGTGGAAGCGGTGAGGCGGGCGGTCGGCGACGAATTCACCTTGCTGGTCGATGCCAATCAGGCGCAACTGCCGGGCACGCAGCAACCCGATGCCGGCCCGGTCTGGAGTTACCAACGCGCGCTCGCCACCGCTCGCGCGTTGCAGGAGCTGGGCGTATATTGGCTGGAAGAACCGCTGGGGCGCTATGACTTCGACAACCTCACGCGGCTGTGCGAAGCCGTCGACATCCTCATCGCGGGCGGCGAAAACAATCTCGGTCTGCATGAATACCGCTGGTTGATCGAGCGCAACTGTTACGACGTGCTGCAGCCCGAGGCGATGGTCGGCGAGACGATGTCGCAGATCCGCAAGGCGTGCGCCTACGCCGAGATGCATGCCAAGCTATGCGCGCCGCATCACGGCGGCGGCGGCCTGGGCTTCGTCGCGCATCTGCATCTGTGCGCGGCCATCCCCAACTGTCCGTTCGTGGAGGTGTTCCACGATGCTCCAGACTTCACCGCCGATCTGTTCCAATGGTATTTGGCCGAGCCGATTCGCATCGATCCCGCGGACGGCTGCATGCCTCTGCCCAGCAAACCTGGGTTCGGCGTCGAGTTGGACGAAGACAAGATCCGGCGCTACGCGGTGGCCTTGTAATCCATGTCGATATAACGAGCGTCATATTCCTAAACCGATACCGATCGGGCAAAGTCAGGCGGCGCCGTAGGTCGCGACGAGCGAAGCGAAGCGACGTGCTGTACCGACGAACCGCGCTATGCGCGGCGAACCGGGTTGTGAGCGACGAACGAGGCGTTACGCTTCGCTCGCGAGCCAGCTCGGTTCCCGCCGCAGGGGATGATCCGGCACATGCACGTTCGCGCAATTCCTCGACGCGAGCAATGCTGCGCGCGATGCGAACATTCGTTTCGCGTGATCAGGAAACGAGGATGTAATGGAAGCCCCCAGCCTCGCTAAGCTGTCGCGTCCGCGGCTGTACGACGCGGTCCCGCGCGAGCGGCTGTTTCGACGCCTCGACGAATGTCGACCGCATCCATGCATCTGGGTCTGCGGCCCTCCAGGCTCGGGCAAAACTACACTGGTAGAAGGTTGGCTGCGTGCTCGCGATCTGGAGAGCATCTGGTATCAGCTCGATGGCGGTGATCGCGATCTCTCCACCTTCTTCTACTATCTTGCGGAGGCCGTCAGGCCCTTCGCGGGACAGTTTCCGGCGCTGCCTTTGCTCACGCCGGAATACCTGACCGACCTTCCTGGGTTCGGGCGCCGATTTTTCCGCGAGCTGTTCGCGCGACTTCCGGCGGGCAGCGTCTGGGTGGTGGACAACCATCACGAGTCGCTCGGTTCCGAGGCGTTTCAATACCTGCTGACGCTGGCGGTTCGAGAACTACCCCACCGTAACAACCTGATCGTCGTGAGCCGCAGCATGCCGCCCACGGCCTTCATCGAGCACGAGGCCAAACGGGATCTGGTGTGCCTATTGCCCGAAGAACTCAAGTTAACCGCCGAGGAAGGGCAAGCCATCGCACGACAAAGCGGCGTGGTCGACAGCGAGGTCAGCCGGAAATTATTGGAGCTGAGCGGCGGATGGGCCGCAGGACTCGTGCTGATGCTGCAACGGCAGCGACGCGGCCTTCCCGAGGAAGTCGAAACACAATCGCTCAACGCGGTATTCGACTACTTCGCGTCGCAGTACTTCGCGGATGCTCCTGACGAAGTCCGCCTGGCGCTCATGAAGCTGTCTTGCGTGTCCAGTTTCACGCTCGAAACGGCGCGTGAGATCACCGGTCAGGCGCGGATCGATCGCGTCGTCAACGCGCTCTGCGCGCAGCAATTCTTCACTTATCAAAAGGCAGCAGAGCCCATTCGATTCGCTTTCCACGATCTGTTCCGCGAATTTCTTGCGCGCCAAGCCCGGCAACAGCTCACCAGCGACGAACTGCGTGGCGTGCGCGTACGCGCGGCGCGGCGACTCGAGCACGAAGGTCAGGCGGAGGAGGCCTTCGACCTCTTCTTCAGCGCCGCGGACTACGGCGCAGCCTTGCGTGTGGCGCTGGAAGCGGCGCCACGTCTGCTCGGTCAAGGCCGATGGCAAACCCTGGAGACGTGGATTCGCGCGATCCCGGTGGAGGCGCGCGCGAGCAACGCGTGGGCAGCGTATTGGCTCGGGCTCGCGTGCATTCCACGCGATCAGGCGCTCGCGGAGGCCGAACTGGCGCACGCGCACGCACTGTTCGAAACCGACGGCGATCGGGTTGGTCGCGTGCTCGCCGCGAGTGCCATCGCGGAGAGTCGCTACTTATCCATGTCGAACTGGGCACCCATCCACCCCTGGCTCGATTTGCTCGACTCGATGCTGGGCGGCGATGACAGGTGGTTTCCCGATGCGCTGAAGGCGCAGGTGTATCCGCCGATGGCGGCGGGATTGATGATGTCCGTGCCGAGCCACCCGCGATTGAACTCGTACGTCGAGCGCGCAGCGGCAGCGCTTAAAGACGCCGCATCGGACACGCAGCGCGTCATGGGTGCAGCGCTGACGCTCAACGTATGTTCGGTACGCGGGCAGCATGAACTCGCGGCCGCGCTCATTGCGCAGCACGATCTTGCCGTCGAGGTGCCCGGTGCGTCACCGATCGCCAATGCGGCGCTGCGTGCGCAACTCGGATTCCATTGCGCGCTGATCGGGCAGCTCGAGCAGGCTGTCGACCATTGCGAGACCGCCCTCGCAATCGGTGCCGAACACGGCTTCGAGCGACTGCTTCAGCTTGCTCTGGTCTACCGCTTCATTGCCGAGATGAGCCGGCACAACCACCCCGTGCTGCGCCGGTTGCTCGACCGCATGCAAGCACTGCTGATCCCTGGTCGCCACATCGATGCAGCCACCATCCATCTGCTCGAGCTGTGGTTAGATGCGGCGATGCAGCCGAACCGCGTCGACTCAGCGCGCTTGCAAGCGGTACGCGAGAGCGGCTGCGAGACCGGATCGCAGCTCTACGTCTTTATCTTTCACACGCTGCTCGCCACCATCGCTGCCGAGCGCGGCGATTTGCGCGACGCGCGCACCTACCTCGCCGTGGCGCATGAGATCCACGCCGAGGGCGGCTTAGATTGCTTCGCCGCGATGCTCGACTTCGCTACCGCACGCATCGAGCAGCTCGACGGCAACGCGCACGCGGCAGTCGATCGCCTGCACACCGCTTTCGCCTCGATTCGATGCCATCCCTCGCACGCCGCCTTCGCACTTTGGTTGGCTCCTCCAACGATGTCGCGTTCAATGGTATTCGCGCTCGAGCAGAGGCTGTCTGCACAAGAGGTGTGCCGTCTGATCGACATGCTGCGCCTGGTCGCTCCCAGAGACGCACCCGCGGATTGGCCGTGGCCAATCAGGATCTGGTGTCTGGGGACGTTCCGCGTCGAGGTACGGGGTGCGCCGCTCGCCTTCGCTCATAAGGTTCCCAAGCGCACCCTCGCCTTTCTCAAGGCGTTGATCGCGCACGGCGGACGCAACGTGCCGCTCACTCGGATCGCGGATGATCTGTGGCCGGACAAAGACGGCGACAGCGCGATGGAGGCGGCCAAGATCACGCTGCATCGTCTGCGCAAGCTATTCAGCACCGGAGAGGCGCTCAAGCTCGAGAATGGCCACCTCAGCCTTGATGCTCAATGGGTTTGGGTCGATGCCCTCGCACTCGATGCTGCCGACGGCACCCAGGCGCTCGCACTGTACAAGGGCGTATTTCTGCCAAATGACGAAGACGAAGTGTGGTCTTTTCGAGCGCGCGAGCGTCTGCGCGCGCGCTTCTGCCGCGCGCTGCTCGGCGAGCACAGCCGCGCGATGAAGTCGGGTGAGCACTTCGACGCTCATGCCACCGTTGCACGCATCGAAAAGTCCGACCCGTCGGGCTTACGTCTCTACCGTGCGCTGGGCGCCGCTTTGTCTGAATCCGCCTGCAGTGTCGACGCCGACGCGCTGCTGCGTAGCGTCTCGCACGGCGTCACGCTTTGAGTCACGCCAGCCGGTGACTGTGCAGGCGGGTGAGAAGCGGACCGTCGATGTCGAGCGTCTCGGATAGAACGGCGCGTTGAGGTGCAGGGTTTCGGCGACGCCGTAGGCCGGTGATGAAGCGAACCGTCGATCCGTAACCGATTTGTACCTTTCCATGCGCGAGCATGCGGGCTCGGCTCGGCGCTTCTTCGGATGTCGCGAGCCCTAATCGTTACTCAACTCGCCAAGGAGACCGACATGAAAACCAGCTTTGTCTCGTTGTTTGCCTGTGCGCTGGCTTTGACCGCCGCCGGCTGCGCCTCGAACGGAAGCACCACGACAACTTCGAACGACTCAACGACTTCCGCGCGCGCTGCCGGTGCCGCAACGCGGCTCGAGCAAGTCAAGCCGTGGGAGGTCGGCGACAAGTTCACCTACAACTGGGTGGTCTCGGGCAAGCCGCGCAAGGTGGTGTCGGAAATCGTCGCGGCCGACGGCGCGACCATCATGTCCAAAGAATCGACGGCCGGTCGAAGCTACGACGTCCTACTCTCGGCGCAGGACATGTCCTACGCGAAGGGTGTATGCCTCGCGAACGGCCAAGCTTGCGAGTTCTCTCCGGCACTCGTGTGGGTGAGCCTCCCGCTTGAGCCGGGCAAGACATGGTCGGGCAGCACGACCGTGACCGGCGAAACCTTCATCGCGGACGTGAGCTACGAGCGTACCGTCGACAAGGTGGAAACCGTCAAGACAGCCGCGGGTCAATTCGAAGCCTACAAGGTGATCTCGAAGGGACGAATCAAGTCGACGGACAAGAATGGCGCGAACCCGTCAACAGGGGAGGAGCGCAGCACGATGTGGCTCGCTACCGTCAACGGCAAGCTGGTGCCCGTCAAGATCGAGTACAAGAACAGCTATGGCGAGCGCTTCAGCCGCGAGCTGGCGCTGGCCGAAGTGAAGTGAAGCAGCCCCGACGATGCGCACGATGCGGCGCGTCTTGGGACCTCGGCGCGCAGCTCGAGCGCATCCGAGCGCACGCCGGCCGCACTTGTCGTCTCCGCAAAAGCGGGGACTGAGCACCGTTTGTCGCCACGGGGCTAAGTTCCCGCTTGCGCGGGAATGACGAACCACAAGAATGTGTGGCTCAGTAGCATACTGTCGAGGCAAGCACACCGATCGCCCCACCAACGACATGTGCCACTTTCCAGATGCCGATGACCGCTGCTTATTCCGACGCCGAGCCCGCGCGCGCCGAAGTCGATGGGCTCGCCGGGCCGGTTCTACTCGAGTTCGGTAGCCGATGGTGCGGCTACTGCCGGCGCGCGGAGCCGCTCATCGCCGATGCGCTCGTAGCCCATCCGCAGGTTCGACATATCAGGATTCAAGACGGCAGCGGAAAGCCGCTGGGGCGCTCGTTCCGCGTCAAGCTCTGGCCCACGCTCGTTTTCCTACGCGACGGCCGCGAAGTCGCTCGGCTCGTACGCCCGAGCGACTCGGATGCAATCCGGGCCGCGCTCGGGGAGATCGATCCGGTGCGCTAATGCTGATCGTCTCGGTCAGGCAGTCAGCAGCCGAACATCGTAGTGCTTGAACATCGGATCGGAAGTGACGACGACTAAATTCTCCATCCGTCCTTGAGCGATGAGCAGTCGATCGAAAGGATCCCGATGGTGCGGTGGCAATCCGCCCGCATCGAGCGCGTGGCCAAGCGAGACCGGCAAACCGCGAAAGCCCGCATTGAGGATATGGCGCTCGAGGCCGGTCACGACGTCCGCATCGACATCGAGTTTGCCCAGCGCATACTTGGTCGAGATCTCAAAGGCACTCGCCGCGCTCACGTAAACTTCATTGCCCTCCTCGGCGATGGCAGTGGCGGCGCGCCGGCTCAAGCTCTCGCCCGCAAACCACCACAGGAGAACGTGAGTGTCCAATAACAGCTTCACCGGTCCCGCGGCTCGTCACGGGGAGCGGGTAGGCTTCCGCCTCGCGCGTCGCTTGCCAGCGGCCTTCAGCGGGTCACGAGCATGACCAGCTCCCATCTCGTCGAGCCAACGCTTCGGAAGCGGTTCGAAGAACGAAGGCGTAAGGCGGATCTTTCCGGCGAGCAATCCCGGGCGACGTTCATGCGCTGCCAACGGTACCAGACGCGCCACCGGACGGCCAGCACGTGCGATCACCACTTCTTCACCCGCTTCGACTCTCTCCAGCAGCTTGGACAGATGCGTTTTCGCTTCATGCACGTTGACCGTCCTCATTTGCCTATTCTCGTGATCGATTGGTTATCAGTTTGACTTAGTCCACTGGCTTAGTCAACGATCACATCCGCGCCCTTCTCGAGCTCCTTCCTTAGGAAGTCGACGAATGCAGGGACTTTCGTCGAGTGACGCCGGTCGATCGGGAACACGGCGGAGATGGGAAGTGTCGGCGTGCGATATGCCGTGAGCACTGGAATCACATCGGGCCCGCGCATCCGTATTGGATGGTCCCGCGCATTCCGTATTGGAATAGCCGCTATCGCGACGCAGCTGCTTAGCAGCACGAGGGGCGTGCACGATACTGCACGCGCGTCTGACGCGAAATAGGAGAAGCTTCGATGAGTACGATGAAGGACAAGGTCGCAATCGTCATCGAGGCAGCTCGGGCATGGGTCGCACGCTTCTACCCCACACCACCCCGGCGATCGCGTCGCCACCCCGCCTCGTGAGAGGCGGGGAGAGGTCTGCGGGCTTCTACCCCACACCACCCCGGCGACTGCGTCGCCACCCCGCCTCCTGAGAGGCGGGGAGAGGAGGCGCAATCCTCCTTCTCCTCGGCGGCCGCGACGCCAATGAGCTTCGTGAGACGTGGGATGAGGTCAGCGCCCTTCCCCTCCTTTCTCAAGGAGGGGTGCGCCCGCAGGGCGCGGGGTGGTTATGCGCGTCCGCTTGAGACCGGCCTCGGGTTTCGTCCCAACCGTACCCGGAGCGCGCGCGCCCCATGAGCAAGATCGCTGGCGGCTGACCTGCTAACGAATCGGATGCGCGCCGAAGAACTCCAACAGCCGCTTGCCTAACGCTTGCGGTTGTTCCTCCGGTACGAAGTGGCCGCTCTCCGCTACGACCATACCTTCGACATGCGCTGCGATCTCGCGGAGCGAGTGCTGCGGCTCTTCGCCGCGTCCGCGTGCCTCGGTGCGCCCGCCACCCACGGCCAACACCGGCATCGGCAACTTGAAACCCGCTTCGAGCAGCGCGCGATTGTCGGCAATATTCTTCGGAATGTTGCGGTAATACGCGAAGCCCGCGCGCATCGCACCCGGCTGCGAATAGGCGCGTACATAAGCATCGACGTCTTCCGCAGTAATGGCATCGGGCTGCCAGCTGAACTCGCGATAGAACCAGCTCAAATAAGCGTGCTCGCGCCCTTGCACGAGAATCTCGGGCAGATCAGCTGTCGTGTGGAAGGCATGATGCCAGCGCTTGCCGCCTTGCGAGATGTCCGGACCGATGCCGGGAATCGTGACATCGACGATCGTGAGCGTAGCGACCCGTTCGGGACGCGTACTGGCGAGCGCAAACGCGGTCGGTCCACCCCAGTCGTGCCCGACCAGATGAAAGCGCGCGATACCGAGATGCTCGGTCACGAGCTCGGCAATATCGCCTGCGATCGTGCGGCTGTCATAACCATCCAGCGGTTTGCTGGTATCGCCCAAGCCGCGCAGATCGGGGGCGATGACCTTGTGGCGGCCGGCAAGCAGCGGAATGACGTGACGCCATTCACGCCAAGTCTGCGGCCAACCGTGCAGAAGCACGACCGGCTCGCCTTCTCCAACCGTGACGTAATGCATGACGACTTGGGACAGTCGGGCACGTGCGTGACGGATTTCTGTGGTCACTCTTCCCTCCCTCTCCTCTGGTCCGCCCGCCTATTCGACGGGTGCAGGCGATGCGTCTACCACATAGTCCTGATCGGATACCGCCTCACCATTTCGTCTGGTGTGAGGATGGTCAGCGCGTGGACGACGGCCTGGCACACCAACATGCGGTCGAACGGGTCGCTATGGAAGTCGGGTAGCTTCGAGAGTTGAAGCGCAGACTCCTCGTCGATCGGCAACGGATCAATGCCGTGAGCCTTGCGATTGCCGATGATGAATCGTTCAGCGGTATCGGGCAATGGGAGCTTTCCAAGCCGATTCTTGACCACGATCTCCCAGACTGAAGCGCTGCTCAGAAGAACTTCATTGGCAGGATCGGAGAACAATGCTTTCGCATCGCTCGATAGCTCCTTGCTTCCCGCCACGAGCCAAAGAAAGGTGCAGGTATCCAGCAGGAGTCGCATCAGCGGCGACCCTCGAAGCGCTCCAAGAGCTCTTCCGGCAATGGCTCAAAAAAGCTGGGGGGCACCTCGAAGCCTTTTGCAAGACCGATTGGCCTCGGCTTACGGCGCGCCGCCGGAATAGACCTGATCTCGGCGACCGGCGTGTTACGTCGGCACAAGACGATAACTTCTCCTGCCTTGAGCTTTGCCAAGTACCGGGATAGATGAGTCTTCGCCTCGTGCATATTGAGCTTGATCATGAGCCAATTCTTGGCCATCTAGTGAACTAAGTCAAGCTAGTCAAGAGCTAGAGATGCAAGCAGCCACCTTGACCTGTTCTCGAAGAGTGGCATCGATTCCCTTCAGCGAGCGCGGGTCGGCTCGCTTGCGAGCTCATCCAAGATGGGGCACTCGGGCCGATCGTCGCCGTGGCAATGCGATGCCAGATCTTCGAGCGTGCGTTTCATGCGTTGCATCTCGGCGATCCGTGCATCGAGCTCGGCGATATGGCGCAACGCGAGTTCTTTCACCTTCGCGCTGGAGCGCCTGCGATTACCCCACAGGCTCAGCAGTTGCTCGATTTCCGGGGTGGCGAAACCGAGACTGCGCGCATGCCGGATGAAGCGCAGCCGATGCACGTCGTTCTCGCCACAGACGCGATAGCCGGCCCGCGTGCGCGGCGGCTTTGGCACGAGCCCCATCTCCTCGTAGTGCCGAATCATCTTCGCCGATACACCGCTCGCTTGCGCCGCTTGGCCAATGTTCATCGCCTCGCTCCATGCTGGAAAACGCTTGACCTTCCAACGGTGGGAAGGTCTAGCCTGATCGCAGTGTACCGAGTACCTACAGGACAAGGAGGGCTGTATGGAGCATTCCTCGCACTGCTCGCACGCATCGCATCGCCATTCTGGTGCCATGGAACGCCGCCCCGGGGAACATCGCCCCGGGGAACACCAGCCCGGGGAACATGACCCTGAGGAGCATCGCCCTGGGGAACATCGGCACGGGGAACATTCACATGCCGAGCATGCGCATGGCGAACATCAGCATGGGGTCCATCGCGCGTCTGATCGCACGGTGTCCTCGCAGTCGAGTGCGGCTTCGGACGTGATCTACACCTGCCCGATGCATCCGCAGATTCGCCAGCTCGGGCCCGGCAACTGCCCGATCTGCGGCATGGCGCTCGAGCCCTTGGTCGCGACCGCGGAAAGCGGTGCGAGCAGCGAGCTGCGCGACTTCACCCGCCGCTTCTGGATCGGTCTCGCGCTCACCGTGCCGCTGGTGGTTCTCGAGATGGGCGCGCATTTCAGCGGACTCCACGAGACCATCGACAAGCAGTTGTCGAACTGGCTGCAGTTCGTCCTCGCCACGCCGGTGGTGCTGTGGAGCGGCTGGCCGTTCTTCCAGCGCGCCTGGGCATCCGTCCAGCATCGCAGCCTCAACATGTTCTCCCTGATCGGGCTCGGCACGGGGGCGGCATGGGTGTTCAGTGTCGTGGCGACACTCGCACCCGGGCTCTTCCCGGCCGCGTTCCGCCAAGCGGGGGCGGTATCGGTGTATTTCGAGGCAGCCGCCGTCATCACCGTGCTGGTGCTGCTCGGACAAGTGCTGGAGTTGCGGGCACGCGAGCGCACCTCGGGCGCGATCCGCGCGCTGCTCGACCTCGCGCCGAAGACAGCGGTGCGCATCAGCGCGCGCGGCGAAGACGAAGCGGTACCGCTGGCGCAGGTGCAGGTCGGCGATATCCTGCGCGTGCGCCCCGGTGAAAAGATTCCGGTCGACGGCGTCGTCCAGGAAGGTCGCTGCACCGTGGACGAGTCGATGGTCACCGGCGAATCGATGCCGGTCGCCAAAGTTCCGGGCTCGCCGGTGACTGCGGGCACGATCAATCAAACCGGCTCCTTCACCATGGAGGCCAAGAAAGTGGGCGGCGATACCTTGCTCGCCCAGATCGTCCACATGGTGGCCACCGCGCAGCGCTCGCGCGCGCCGATCCAGCGACTGGCCGACCGCATCTCCGCTTGGTTCGTGCCGGCCGTGATCGTCGTCGCGGTGCTGGCTTTCGTCGCATGGCTGATCTGGGGACCCGCCCCGGCGTTCAGCTATGCGTTGATCGCGGCGGTGGCCGTGCTGATCATCGCTTGTCCCTGTGCTTTGGGCCTGGCTACACCGATGTCCATCATGGTCGGCGTAGGACGCGGCGCGCAGAGCGGCGTGCTGATCCGCGATGCCGAGGCGCTCGAGCGCATGGAAAAGGTCGACACCATCGTGGTGGACAAAACCGGCACGCTGACCGAGGGCAAGCCGAAAGTCATCGCGATCACCGCGATGGGCGGCTTCGACGAAGCGCGGCTCCTGCAACTGCTCGCGAGCGTCGAGCGCGCGAGCGAGCACCCGTTGGGCGCCGCGATCGTGGCTGCGGCAAGCGAGCGCGGACTGCCGCTGCTTCCCGTCACCGAGTTCGATTCGCCGGTCGGCAAAGGCGTGATCGGCACCGTGGAAGGCACGCACGTCATCGCCGGCAGCGCGAAATTCCTCGCCGAGCAGCGTGTCGCCACCGACCCAATGCGCGACGGCAGCGAGGCCTTGCGCGCACGCGCGGCCTCGGTCATCTACGTGGCGGTCGACGGTGCGCTGGCTGGATTCGTCGGCATCGCCGATCCGATCAAGGCGACCACGCCGAGCGCGGTCGAGGCCTTGCGTCGCGCGAGCATCCGCCTCGTCATGTTGACGGGGGACGGCAGAACCACGGCCGAAGCGGTCGCGCGTCAGCTCGGTATCGATGACGTGGCAGCCGAAGTGCTGCCGCAGGACAAGAGCGCAGTGGTGAATCGCCTGCGCGCCGAAGGCCGCGTCGTAGCGATGGCCGGTGACGGCGTCAACGACGCGCCGGCACTGGCCGCCGCCGATGTCGGCATCGCCATGGGGACCGGCACCGACGTCGCGATGGAGAGCGCGGGCATCACCTTGCTCAAAGGCGATCTGAACGGCATCGTGCGCGCGCGTCGCCTGTCGATTGCAACCATGCGCAACATCCGCCAGAACCTGTTCTTCGCGTTCGTCTACAACGTGCTCGGTGTGCCGCTCGCCGCGGGCGCACTCTACCCGCTGTTCGGCCTGCTGCTCTCGCCGGTCGTGGCCGCCGCAGCCATGGCGTTCTCGTCGGTCAGCGTGATCGCGAATTCGCTGCGGTTGCGAGCGGTGCGGCTCGATTGATCTTCAGCTACGCGAAGAAAGGGATCAGAAGCGCAGTCAATGAGGCCGCGCAAGAGATGCCGGGCGGAGTGCACAAACGCTCTCGAAGCCTGAAGCGACCGAGCCCTCTACGCGCGAGTATCGAGGACTACTGCCCCGGCCGTCTTGCGTGCCTCCATGTCTTCGTGTGCCCGTCCCACGTCTTCGATGCGATATTCGTGGTAGGCCCCCGCGGTGATCACGCCATCGGCCAAGGCCTTGAACAACGATGCCGCCATCGCATCGCGTCGCGAACGCTCTGCGATGTAGTGAAACATAATGGGCCGCGTTACCGTGTTCGACTTCTGAGCGAGTTGTGACATGCTGATCGGCTCGACGGGCCCGGATGCTTGCCCGAAATTCACGAGGTGCCCAAGGCGAGCGAGCGCGTCGAGCGAGCCGAGGAAGGTGTCCTTGCCCACCGAGTCGTACGCGACGTCGACGCCGCGACCGTTGGTAATCGTCCGCACGCGATCGACGAAGTTCTCGCTGCGATACAGGATCACGTGATCGCAGCCGCTGTCGCGCGCGATGCGTGCTTTCTCGTCGCTGCCAACGGTACCGATCACCGTCGCGCCGAGATGATGCGCCCATTGGCACAGCAGTCTCCCGACGCCGCCTGCCGCTGCATGCACGAGCACGACATCTCCAGGCTGGAGCTTGTGCACTTGATACAGAAGCAGTTCTGCCGTGAGACCGCGCACGAGCATCGAGGCGGCAGTGCGATCGTCGACCGAATCGGGCAGCTTGATGAGCAGATCCGCCGCGATCAGGCGCTCGTCGGCGTAAGCGCCGTAGGCCGATGTGACGTAGCCGACCCGCTCGCCGACCTTCACATGCGTCACGCCGGGTCCGATCGCTTTCACCACGCCGACGGCTTCGATGCCCGGCACGCCGGGCAAGGGCAGCGTGCGATACAGACCGCTGCGTACGTAGACGTCGTGAAAATTGACCCCAACCGCGGTCTGCCGCAGCTGCACTTCTCCGGGGCCGGGCTCACCAATGCTCACCTGCTCCAGTTGCAACACCTCGGACCCACCGGGGGACCGCATGACGATTGCTTTGGCCATCCTTCTCTCCCTGTTGTCGGCGTCGCGCCCTCGCATCGAGTCGCAAGCGCGAGAATACAGATCCTCGACCTCTTACATTCGGAACGTCTCACACCGGCACGTCTCACATCGGAACGTCTCACGCCGAAACGTCCACCCCGGGACGTCTCACCTCGGGACGTCTCCCCCGGAACGTCTCACACCGGCACGTCTCACACGGGACATCCATTACACTGGTGACACCAGCTTCTCCAACCGCTCGGTGAGCTTCATGTTCTCACGGTAGTCGACCGGGCAATCGATGATCGCAACCCTATCGTCAGCGAGCGCTTGCTGCAAGATCGGCAGCAGGTCCGCGGTCTTCTCCACGCGGTAGCCTCGCGCGCCGAAGCTCTCGGCGTATTTGATGAAGTCGGGGTTGTCGAACGCGATATGGCTGGTACGGCCGAAATGCCGCAGCTGATGCCAGGTGATCAAACCATACTCGCAGTCGTTCCAGATCAGCACCACGAACGGCGTCTTCTCGCGCATGGCCGTCTCGATCTCCTGCGCGTTCATCAGGAATCCGGCGTCGCCCGTCACCGCCACGACTTTGTGCTCGGGATATGCGAGCTTGGCGGCAAGTGCACCGGGAACGGCGATGCCCATCGCCGCGAAGCCGTTGGAGATGATGCAGGTATTGGGAAGCTCCGCTCGGTAGTTGCGCGCCGTCCACATCTTGTGCGCACCGACGTCGGAGATCACGATGTCCGCGGGTGCCAGCGCCTCGCGCAGATCCCACAGGATCTTCTGCGGCTTGACCGGAAAGTCCTGATCTTCGGCGTACATCGCCCGATCCTCGACGATCGCGCGTCGAAGCCCTCTCAGCGGCGCGCCTGAATGGGGCTTCGTGCGTAGCGCGATACCGCGCAAGCTCTCGCCGATATCTCCCAACACGCCGGTCGTGACGATGTAGCGCTCGTCGACCTCTGCCGGGAGTGCATCGACGTGAACGATGATCTTGTCACCGGTTGGATTCCACATCTCCGGGTGATACTCGACCATGTCGTAGCCGACGCAGATCACGACGTCTGCTCGTGCAAAGGCGAACCAAGGCAGATCGCGCGCCTTGAGCCCGATTGCACCGAGCGAGAGTTCGCTGGAGAAGGGCATCACGCCCTTTGCCATGAAGGTGTTGGCCACCGGGATACGCTGCAGCTCCGCGAAGCTCACCAGCGAATCGGTGGCGCCCTGTCGAATGACACCGTTGCCGGCGAGAATCACCGGGCACTTCGCGCGCGAGATGATGCGAGCGGCCTCCTCGATCTTGAACTCCGGCGGCGCCGACGTATATGCCCTTTGCACTTCGATCGGAGACTTGTCGACGACCATCTCCGCGATGTTCTCGGGGAAGTCGATGAACGCCGCGCCGGGCTTTTCCGTCTGCGCGACTTTGAAGGCCTTGCGTACGATCTCGGGCACGATCTCCGGTTCGCGAATCTGCGCTTCGTACTTCGTGATCGAATGAAACAAGTTGCCCAGATTCAGGATCTGATGGCTTTCCTTGTGCATCCGCTGGGTCGACCCTTGTCCCGCAATAGCGACCACCGGTGCGCGGTCCATGTTGGCGTCCGCGACGCCCGTGATCAGGTTGGTTGCGCCGGGCCCCAGCGTCGAGAGACACACTCCCGCTTTTCCCGTCAGCCGGCCATAGACGTCGGCCATGAAAGCGGCACCCTGCTCGTGGCGCACGGTGATGAAGCGGATGCGGCTGTCGAGCAGCGCATCCATCACGTCGATGTTCTCCTCGCCCGGCAGGCCGAAGATGAACTCCACGCCCTCGTTTTCGAGGCATCTGACGAGCAATTCGGCGGCTTTCATCGCGTCGTCCTCCTGACGTCAGCGCAGATGTGGTAACTCACACGGAAAGTATAAGGCCGACGCCTCTCGCCGTTACGAACCCAAACTTCACTTAGCCGACGGGCTTATGCGATGGCGTCGAGCGAAAGGGGCGGCCGCCAAAGCTTGCGGCGTTAGTTTCACGCTTTCTGCAGAAAGTCCGGAGTCTTCCATGGGACGACAAAAGCGCAACTGCTTATGCCCAAGCGCGCACCCGTATGGAATCCCGAGGAATGCCCATCGGCAACTTGGACCTACTGACTGCAGCGCATGCAATCCCGATCGACTTGGTGCTGGTCACCGACGATGTCCGGCATTTCGGGAAGGTGCCCGAGCTGAGAGCGGAGAACTGGGCATGGCCGTCACTCTCCACTGAGGCGCGCGATGCCCATCTGCTCGTTCGTCAGATCTTCCCGTGCGCGCCACCCGCGCATCAGCTTGTACGCCGCCGGAATCACCAGCATCGACAGCAGCGGCGCGCTCACCATGCCGCCCAGCATCGGCGCGGCGATGCGGCTCATCACCTCCGAGCCGGTGCCGCTGCCCCATACGATGGGCAGCAAACCCGCGAGGATCACCGCTACCGTCATCGCTTTGGGTCGCACGCGCAGCACCGCGCCTTCGCGGATCGCCTCCTCCACGATCGCGGCGGTCAGCGGCTTGCCCTGCGCGATGCGCGCTTCGAGCGCGTGCTTCAAGTACAACAGCATGACCACGCCGAACTCGGCGGCCACACCCGCCAGCGCGATGAAGCCGACGCCGGTGGCGACCGACAAGTTGTAGCCGAGCAGATAAAGGAACCAGACACCGCCCGTCAGTGCGAACGGCAGCGACAGCATGATCAACGCCGCTTCGTCGATGCGCTTGAAGGTCAGATACAGCAGCACGAAGATGATGAGCAGCGTGGCCGGCACGACGATCTTGAGTCGCGCGTTCGCGCGCTCGAGGAACTCGTACTGCCCCGAGTAGGCGATGCTCACGCCCGCCGCCGGCTTCACGTAAGTGGCCACGGCATTGCGCAGGTCGTGCACGACCGAGGCAAGATCGCGCCCGCGCACATCGACATACACCCAGCCCGACAAGCGGGCGTTCTCGCTCTTCACCATCGGCGCGCCGGCGGCGAGCCGGATGTCGGCGATCGTGCCCAGCGTGATCTGCTGGCGCGTGGGCGTGACGATCGGCAGCGCGCGCAATTTCTCTGGCGTGTCGCGCAGCTCACGCGGATAGCGCAGGTTGATCGGGAAGCGGGCCAGGCCCTCCACCGTCTCGCCGATGTTCTCGCCGCCGATCGCCGAAGCGACGACCGATTGCACGTCGGCGACGTTCAGCCCGTAGCGCGCGGCGGCGTGCCGGTCGATGCGCACATCGACGTAGCGCCCGCCGGTCAATCGCTCCGCCAGGGCCGAGCTCACCCCGGGCACCGTCCTCGCCACGCGTTCGACTTCCGCGGCCACTCGATCGATCGCCGCCAGATCGGTGCCGGCGATCTTCACGCCGATCGGGCTCTTGATCCCCGTGGCGAGCATGTCGATGCGATTGCGAATCGGCGGCACCCAGATGTTCGCCAAGCCGGGCACTTTGACCGCGCGATCGAGTTCTTCGATCAGCCGCTCCGGCGTCATGCCCGGGCGCCATTGCTCGCGGGGCTTCAGTTGGATCGTGGTCTCGAACATCTCGAGCGGCGCGGGGTCGGTCGCCGTCTCCGCGCGTCCGGCTTTGCCGAATACGCGCGCGACCTCGGGAACTGTGGCGATCATGCGATTGGTCTGCTGCAGCAGCTCGGCTGCTTTGGCAGCGGACAGTCCAGGTAATGCCGAAGGCATGTACAGCAGATCGCCCTCGTCGAGCGGCGGCAAGAACTCGCCGCCCAGTCGTGACAGCGGCCACGCCACGGTGGCGAACACCAACGCAGCGATGACGAGCGTCGTGCGCGGCGCGCGCAGCACGGCATCGAGCAGCGGTCGGTACAGCGCGATCAACGCGCGGCTGATCGGGTTGCGTTGCTCGTCTGGAATGCGACCGCGGATCCAATAGCCCATCAGCACCGGCACCAACGTCACGGCCAGCCCTGCTGCCGCGGCCATCGCATAGGTCTTGGTATAAGCGAGCGGGCCGAACAGCCGCCCTTCCTGCGCTTGCAGTGTGAATACCGGCACGAAGGACAACGTGATGATGAGCAGGCTGAAGAACAGCGCCGGCCCGACTTCGACTGCCGCATCACCGATCACCTTCCAGTGCGCAGCGCCTTGCAGTCGCTCGCCCGGATGCACGTGCTGCCACGCCTCGATCTTCTTGTGCGCGTTCTCGATCATCACCACGGCCGCGTCGACCATGGCGCCGATGGCGATGGCAATGCCGCCGAGCGACATGATGTTGGCGTTGATGCCCTGCTGTTTCATCACGACGAAGGCGATCAGCACGCCCAACGGCAGCGAGATGATCGCCACCAGCGCCGAGCGCAGATGCCAGAGGAACACCGCACATACCAGTGCGACGACGAGAAATTCCTCGATCAGCTTGTGCGTGAGGTTGCGCACCGCGCGTTCGATCAAACCGCTGCGGTCGTACGTCGTCACGATCTCCACGCCTTGCGGCAGGCTCGCTTGCAGTTGCGCGAGCTTGGCTTTGACCGCGGCGATCGTCTGCTGCGCATTCTTGCCTGAACGCAGCAGCACGACGCCGCCGGTTACCTCGCCCTGCCCGTCCAGCTCGGCGATGCCCCGGCGCATCTCCGGCCCCAGCTGCACAGTGGCGACATCACCGAGCGTCACCGGCACACCGGCCGCGACCATCAACGGAATCGCGCGGAAATCGTCGAGCGAATTCAGATACCCGCTCGCGCGCACCATGTATTCGGCCTCGCCCAGCTCCAACACCGAGCCGCCGGTCTCGGCGTTGGCGCGCTCGATCGCCTCGCGCACCATGCCGTGAGGAATACCGAAGGCGGCAAGGCGCATCGGATCGAGGACGACCTGATACTGCTTGACCATGCCGCCGACCGTGGCGATTTCGGCGACGTCGGGCACGCTCTTCAGCTCGAAGCGCAGGAACCAGTCCTGCAGCGCGCGCAGCTGCGCGAGATCATGGCGACCGGTACGATCCACCAGCGCATACTGAAAAATCCAGCCCACGCCGGTGGCATCGGGGCCAAGCGCGCTTTTCGCACCGGCCGGGAGGCGCCCCTGCATCGGGTTGAGATACTCCAGCACGCGCGAGCGCGCCCAATACAGATCGGTGCCGTCCTCGAACAGCACGTAGACGAAGGAGTCGCCGAAAAACGAGAAACCGCGCACCGTCTTCGCACCGGGCACCGACAGCATGGTGGTGGCGAGCGGATAGGTGACTTGGTTCTCGACGATCTGCGGCGCCTGGCCGGGCAGCGTGGTGCGGATGATCACCTGCACGTCGGACAGATCCGGCAGCGCGTCGATCGGCGTGGCGCGCAGCGACACCACACCCCACGCCGTGACCAGTAGCGTGACCAGCACGACGAGCAAGCGGTTGGCGATCGACCAGCGAATGAGGGCGGCGATCATTTGCCGCCTCCGCTCCGCTGGTGTGCATCGTGTTCGCCATGCGGCTCGGGCGCGTGCTGTGCGTGCCCGTCTGCCTCGACATGAGCTCCATCGTTATGCGAATCCGCGCGTGGCGTGCGCGTATCGGCGGAACGAGCGTGTTGCGAGTGATCCTGTGGTCGAGGCGCAGACGGAAGACCTGCACGGGCGGTCAGCCCCTGCAGGCTCGCTTCGGAGTCGATCAAGAACTGGCCGGACACGGCGACTTTGTCGCCTTCGCGCAGACCGTTCAGCACGCCGACGCGGCCATCGCGCTCCGCACCCAGCTCCACCTCCACGGGGCGAAAGCGCCCGGGCGCATCGGCGACGAACACCAGATTGCGCGCCCCGGTGCGCACGACCGCGCTCGCCGGCACCGCGAGCATCTCCTGCGCGCGTCCTTCGATTTCGACCTGCGCGAACATGCCGGCCTTGAGCCGCTGATCGCGATTGGGGAAGGTCATGCGTACGCGCAGCGTACGCGTCTCGACATTGGCCTCCGGCAGCACCAACTCGATCTTGCCGCGGAAGGTCTCGCCCGGATACGCGGCGAAGCTCGCCTTCACCGCGCGCCCGGCGGCGAGCAGCGCGGCGTGCGCTTCGGGCACGGCCGCTTCGAGCCAAACGCTCGACAAGCCGTTGATGCGGGCCAACGTCATTCCGGGCGTGACCGTCATGCCGGCGCGCACGCCCAGCTCCTGAACGACACCGCCGATCGGCGCGCTGATCGTCACCACCGCACGCGGCGCGCCGCTGCGCTCGATCGCAGCGATCTGTTGCGCGCTCATGCCGAGCAGCAGCAGGCGTTGGCGCGCGGCGGCGGTCAGTTCGGCATCGCCGGTCGCGCGCACCGCCAGATACTCGCCCTGCGCACCGGCCCATTCGCTGACCAGAATATCGGCGAGGGGTGCACCGGCCGCGATCACGTCGCCCACCGCGCGCGGCACGACGCGCTCGACGAAACCGGCCGTGCGCGCCTGCACGATGGCCACATCGCGCTCGTTGAGCTTGACGCTCGCGACCGCCGTCACACCGCTCGCCATGTGCGCGCGTTCGACGGATGCTGTCTGCATGCCGAGATTGTGCGCGACGGCGGGATCGATGCGCACCGCGGCCTGCACCGCTTCATCGGCGTACTTGGGCACCAGCTCCATGTCCATGTACGGCGATTTGCCCGGCTTGTCGAACTTCTGGCCCGGCACCATCGGGTCGTACCAGTACAACACCGTGCGATCGCCTTGCGCGGCCGCGGTCGGTTGCGCTGCCTGCATCGTTTTCGACTGGGACTGTGTCGTGTCATGTGCAACGTGCCGTGTTCCCAGGGCATACCCGAGCCCTGCTGCGATCAGCACCAGCATGACGAGCGCCACCGTGGTGCTCAGTGGGATCGGTCTCATCGATGTTCCTCCCCGGTGAGCCAAGTCAGGCGGGCGCGCAGTGCGTCCAGCGCACCCTCGGCCTGGATCTCGCGCAGGCGCGTCTCGGCACGCTCGCGACGGGCGGCGAGCACCGCATCGAGGCCGGCGCGGCCCGATTGATAACTGGCGAGCGTGAGACGCACGCGCTCGTCGGCGAGCGGCAGCGCGGCGTCCCGCACGCGCGCGAGCTTTCGCTCCAACTCCTCCTGCTCGGCCAGCCAACCTTCCAGCTCTGCGCGATGCCGGCGCAGCATGTCTTCGCGCTCGGCGTCGACTCGCGCAACTTCATGTTGCTTGGCGAGCGCCAGCGCATTGCGCCGCGTGCTGCCGAAGAAAGGGACGTTGAAGCTGACCTGCACCGAGCTCATGTCGCCGAACTGCGAGCCGCGACGCCCGTAACTCAACTCCCAGCTCCAGTCGGGCCGGCGCCCCGCATCGATCTCGCGCACTTCGGCCGCCGCCATTTGCGCCATCGGTGTGTACGCCGCCAGTTCCGGGTGGCGCTCGAGCGCACCGCGCAGATGTTCGGCATCGAGTCGTGCGACCCGTGGCATACCGGCAAGCGGTTCATCCGCCGAAACGCCGATCCAGCGGTGCAGCGCCGCCTTGCTCTTGGCAAGCTCACGCTCCAGCTCGTCACGCCGATCGGCCAGCCCGAGCGCTTCCTGCCGTGCCATCGCGGCATCGGCCGGTAGCGCGCGACCTGCGGCCACGCGCGCCTTCACCGTGTCCTGCAATACCTTGTTCTCGGCTTCGAGCGCCTCGAACAAGGCGAGCTGGCGCTCGGCGTAGTAGCGATTGATCCACGCGCTCGCCGCCTCGCGGCGCACGGCGAGCCGCTCTGCGGTTTCGGCTGCACGTTCGCGCGCGACGAGGGCATTGGCCGCATCGAGTTGCGCGCGCCGCCGGCCGGCGTTAGGCACCTCCTGCATCACGCCAATCTTGCGCATCGTCATGAAGTCGCGCGTGAGCGTGAAGCGCTCCTCGCCCGAGATCGGCAGGTTCTCCACGCCGAGCGCGAGCTTGGGATCGGGCAGCCGCCCGGCCGCCTGCGCCGCGCTATGGGCCGATTCAACCGCAGCATGACGGGCGGCGAGCGCAGGCGCCTGCCGCTCTGCCAGCTCGAGCGCACGCTCGAAGGTCAGCGGCTCAGCGCTCCACGCTTGTGCGAGCTGCAGCCAGGCAACGCCGACAGCACTGAGCAGCGCTGCGCGGCGGAGCATCACGAAAAGATTCACACCAGTTCTCCACAAGAGTCATCGCCTGCATGGCAGGCGCGGCAGCCGGGCGCATCAGGGCGCCCCGAAACCTTCAGCGCGCACCAAGATTGGCGCGCTGGGCGGCCTAATTGCGCAAACTCAGATGGAGGAGATAGAGTGGCGGCCAGCCGGGCGGCGAATGGCCGGCGCGATGCTCGCGCGAAGCGGTGAAGGAAGATGTCTGGTCGAGCAGCGAAACTAAATCGAGGACGAGCAGAGGCGGGGACGCGGTCAGATCAAGCGCAAGCAGCTTCCCGCCCTGCACCGAACTCTGTCCCGCCGGATCGCAGCTCGACTTGCACAGCAATGGGTGCTCAGGATCCATCTGTGCCGGACCCGCTGCGCCGCCCCTGTTGTCCGGGCAGTCGGGCATCGCCGCGGCATGCTGCCGACCCGTTTGGTCGGGACAGGCGTAGGCGAGCGTCATCCACTGCGAGAAAAGCAGCACTAACACCAGCCACGCCGAGATTCGGCGTTGCTTAGCTCTGGAAGTCCAAACGGCGGTGGTCATCGTGTGGAACTATACGCCAGGCGCTTCCGGGCGACATTGATCGAGGTTCAGTCGGCAAGCTTATCCTGCGCTGACCGCTCTTTTCGCGAACATTCATGACCGGAGTCGAAAACATCGTCGTCCAGCACGCGGCCGCGCCCTTCTCCGCGCGCGCCGCGGAGATCTGCGAGCACAAGGGGATCGGTCATCCCGACACGATCGCCGACGGCGTGTGCGAGGCGGCCGCAGTCGCGCTGGCTCGGGAGTACCGCCGCGCGTTCGGGCAGATCCTGCATTTCAACGTCGACAAGGCGCTGCTGATCGCCGGGGCGAGCGAGCCGTGCTTCGGCGGCGGGCGCATCGTCACGCCCGCCACGCTCATCGTTTGCGGCCGCGCCAGCAACCCTGACGGCCACCTGGACATCGACGAGATCGTGGCCTCGGCCGCGCGCGACTACATTCGTCGCAGCGTTCCTGCCGCCGAAGATCTCCTTCGAATCGCGCCGAACGTGAAGGAAGGCAGTACCAACCTGAAGCAGCTCTACCCCCTTGGCAAAGCCGTTGTCTATCGCGCCAACGACACTTCCTTCGGTGCCGGTTACGCTCCGCTGTCCCCGCTCGAAGGCTACGTGCTTCGGCTTGCCGGCGTGCTGCGCTCAGCAGAATTCCATGCCATGTTTCCCGCTGCTGGCGACGATTACAAGGTCATGGGGCTGCGGATCGGCAACATGTACAGCGTCACCGTCGCGCTTGCCATGATCGACCGCCACGTGCGCGATGCCGCTCGGTATTTTGCGATCAAGGACGAGATGACGCGTGTGCTGCGCGCAGCGCTACCGCAACTCGATGAACTCGTCGTCAACGCGCTCGACGACCCTCGCGCGAACGACACTGCCGCGCTATATCTCACCGTGAGCGGTCTGAGCGCGGAGATGGGAGACGACGGCCAGGTCGGACGGGGCAATCGAGTAAACGGCCTGATCACGCCCGGCCGTCCGATGTCGCTGGAAGCCGCAGCGGGCAAGAATCCGGCGGCACACGTCGGCAAAATTTATAACGTGCTTGCCAGCGAGATCGCCCAAGCGATCTGCGCGCAGCTTCCCGACATCGAGGAAGCGAACGTGGAGCTGGTATCCCGGATCGGCCAACCGTTGGACGCGCCTCAACTCGTCGCCCTTGCGGTCGTCGCGCGCGATCGGCTAACGCCGAAGTTGGAAGACGACGTGCGGGCAGTCGTGCGGGAGAAGCTGAAGACCGTCGATGCGCTGACCGCTCGCTTGGAGCGCGGCGAGATACCGGTCTATTAGCGCGGGCTTCGCCGCGTGATGGAGCCCGACGGGCGTCGGCTAAGCCTCGAGGTCGCGCCGCATCTGTTCATACTGCTCGCGCGAGATCTCACCCCGCGCGTATCGTTCCTTGAGAATATCGAGCGGGCGGCGCTGCCCGAAGCCTTCGCCGCCGGCGAACAGCCACCGCGCCAGCGCAACGATGGCGAGGATGATCAGCGCAAGCACCAGGATCGAAATGAGCCATCCGAAGGCCCACCAATCTCCCATGTGATCCATCTGGTCGGTCATCCAGCTCGGGTCGGATCACTCCACCGCTTCGCCTCGCGGCACGCGCCGCGAAGGCAGTTCTCGAAACGGCTGCAACAGCAACCGATCGAGCCGCAGATCTTGGCGCGAGCGAAACGCGTCGAGCCCGATCGTCATTCCCAAATGCCCTGCCGTAGGCTGCGCTCGATAGGTACCGAACAGGCGGTCCCACCAGGGTAGATTGAAGCCGAAGTTGCTGTTGGTTTCGCGCAGCATCGCGGAATGGTGGACGCGATGCATGTCCGGCGTCACGACCCACCATCGCAGAATGGCATCGGCGCGCGCCGGCAGACCCGCATTCGCGTGGTTGAACAAGGCGGTGGCATTGAGCAGCACCTCGAAAGCGAGCACCGCGATCGCGGGCGCACCGATCGCCAGCACGGCGACGATCTTAATGCCGCTCGAGATCAGGATTTCGACTGGATGAAAGCGCACGCCCGTGGTGACGTCGAAGTCCACGTCCGCATGATGCACACGGTGCAATCGCCACAGCACGGGCACGGCATGGAAAGCGACATGCTGCAGATAGACGGTGAGATCGAGCAACAGGAAGCCCAGCGGCACGGCCGCCCATATCGGCATGTCCAGCCAATGGAAAAGCCCCCAGCCGCGGGACTGCGCCACGATGGCGATCCCGATCGGCGTAGCGGACGCAGCGAGACGCACGATCAGCGCGTCGATGACGAGCAACCCGAGGTTGTGCGGCCAGCGGGCACGCCGTGCGAACATGCGCCCGCGCCGCGGAATCAAGGCTTCCCAGAGCGCGACCGCCAGAAACACGCCGAGGAAGACAGTCAGGCGAATCAGCCATTCGGAAGGCAGCGTGGACATGAGCAGAAACCGCCTCGCAGCCGTCTCGGCCGGCGTGATGCCGGCAACGCTCGAGGTTACAACCTAAATGGATTAGCTTATCACTCGATCGTGCTCTCCACAGTCAAGCCCTCTCCCCTCGTGCGAGGCAGTCAGGGAGCGGGGGCGCAAGCAAAGCGAGCGATCGATCGAGGTTCACGAAAAAGTGGAGAAACCGCCGCCCGCTACACGCTAGCCATCGCGCGCTCGAGCTTCGCGCGCACCTCGTTGCCCAGCGCCTCGACCTCAGGTTTTTGAACGAGATCGAGCACCGCGTGCGGGTCCATGAACTCAACGTGTACCGCGCCATCGGCATCTTGGCGCACCACGACATTGCAAGGCAGCAGCAATCCGATCTGTGGCTCCGCTTCGATTGCCTTCGCCGCATACCCCGGATTGCAGGCGCCCAAGATCTTGTACGGCGGGATCGTCTTGTCGAGCTTCTTTTTCAACGTCCCCGCGACATCGATCTCGCTCAATACGCCGAAGCCTTCGGCCGCCAACGCTTGCGTCACGCGCTGCACCGCTTGATCGAAACTCAGCTGGACTTGCTTGCCGAAACCGCATGCACTCATGAAATCCTCCTCGGTTCCTTCTGAACCTATGGTGAGCTGAACACTTTGGGCCAACGGCGTGCCGAGGTCTGTGACGGCGGTCACCTCGCTCGGGCGATGCGCATGGCGCAGCCGCGCCCAACGTCGTATAGGCGTGTGACGCTCCGCATGCCGGACCGCGCGCAGGGCTCCATTTCGTCGCGGCGCTATCCAATGCATCGGAGCCTACGATGGCGCAAGATGTACCGCGGCGGGCAAACGAGGCTCAACGAACGGAGGGATCTGTCATGGCGCAGCTCTGGGACAACCCGATGCAAACCGACGGGTTCGAGTTCGTCGAATACGCAAACCTCGACCCCAAAGGGTTGGGCGATGTGTTCGAGCGCATGGGCTTCACCGCCGTGGCCAAGCATCGGCACAAGGACGTGATGCTCTATCGCCAGGGCGAGGTCAACTTCATCGTCAATGCCGAGCGCGACAGTTTCGGCCAAGCCTTCGCACGGATGCACGGGCCGTCGGTGTGTGCGATCGCATTCCGCGTCAAGGATGCGGCGGCGGCATACAAGCGAGCGCTCGCGCTCGGCGCATGGGGCGTGGAAGCAGCACCGGGACCGATGGAACTGGCCATTCCGGCGATCAAGGGGATCGGCGATTCATTGATCTACCTGGTCGATCGCTATCCGGAGAACGCATTCGGTCGGGCGATCTATGACGTCGACTTCGCGCCCCTGCCCGGCTTCGAAGCGTTTTGGGCGGGCGAGGCAGCAGCGCCTGAAGGTGCCGGCCTGCTGCAAGTCGATCATCTCACGCACAATGTTCATCGCGGCCGCATGAAGGAGTGGGCTGACTTCTACGAGCGCCTGTTCAACTTTCGCGAGATCCGCTACTTCGACATCGAAGGCAAGCTCACCGGGGTGAAGTCGAAGGCGATGGTGAGCCCTTGCGGAAAAATCCGCATCCCGATCAACGAAAGCGCGGACGATCGCAGTCAGATTCAGGAGTATCTGGACGCCTATCGCGGCGAAGGCATTCAGCATATCGCGCTGCAGACCGCCGACATCTATCGGACCGTCGACCGATTGCTCGCGTGCCGCGTGAAATTTCTCGATACCCCCGACACCTATTACGAGCTGCTGCCGCAGCGGCTACCCAACGCCGGCGAGCCGCTCGATGCCTTACGCGCGCGCCGCATCCTGGTCGACGGCGGCGCGGACGGTGGCTTGCTGTTGCAAATCTTCACCGAGACGCTGGTCGGTCCGATCTTCTTCGAGATCATCCAACGCAAAGGAGATCAAGGCTTCGGCGAGGGCAACTTCAAAGCGCTGTTCGAGTCGATGGAGCTCGATCAGATTCGGCGCGGGAAGCTGAAGACCCCCTAGTGCGTCGACCCGCTGGCGATGATCGCTCGAATGCAAGTGGGTTCTGAAGACGCTCGAGCCCTAGACGGCGTGGAATACGCCACACCTGGCCTCCGGCTTTATGATTGCCCGCAAACCACTGCTGCACGAAATCGCGCGCGAATCAGATGGCCGTCGCGTTCTGGGAGCACGCGGGGCATCTCGCCCGCGGCTGTTTTGATGACGGCGAGCACGGGACCGCTGGCATGGAGCAACACATCGCGCAGCGGTTGCAACTCGGCGAGCGTGCGCGCGGTGTGTGCCTGCTTGAAGCCGCACGCCAACGCGACGGCGGCGAGGTCGACGCCTAGACGCGTGTGGCTCGCTTGACCGCCGGTCTCGCCATAGGCTTCGTTGTCGATCACCGCCACCGCCAGGTTTTGCTGGCGTTTCGCGCCCACCGTCGCCAAGCTGCCCATTCCCATCAGCATTTCGCCATCGCCGGTGACGACGAGCACACGCTTGGCCGGTTGGGCGAGCGCAAGGCCCAGGCCGATCGACAGCGCGCCGCCCATGGCACCCCAGAGATAGAAATTACGCGGATCATCCCCGGCGGCCGCAACGTCATAGGTCGAAGAGCCCAGTCCCGGCACGACGAGCAAGTGTTCGGGGCGCTCGCGCAAGAGCGTGGCGACCGCTTGTCTTCTGTCGAGCATCATCATTCCTTCAAAACACCTTGGCGCCGATCATGCGCTGCGAGAGCAGCACCGCCACCGCTTGATTGCTGTCGTAGGCAATGCGCACGGCAGCTTCGGTCACCGCGCCGACATCGGCGGGATGATCGACCCGATAGACCAAGAAGCCCGCTCGCGTGAAAACGTCGGGCGTTGCCTGTCCCATGTGAATTTGCCAGGGATTGAATTCGGCCCATTCGCCACGCATCGTCACCATGGTGACGAACGGAAAGCCGCAGCTTTTCAGCAGCGAGAACATGTTGACGCAGTTGCCCACCCCGGACGACTGCATGAGCAGCACGCCGCGATCGCCACCGAGATCTGCACCGGCCAGCAGAGCGACCCCCTCCTCCTCCGTGGTCAGCACCGTCACCTTGATTGCGGGATCGGCGTGCATGGCTTGGATGAGACTGGCATGGCCGGCATCCGGGACATACGCCATTTGCGTGATGCGCTGGCGCTTCAGCGCTGCGTAGATGTCGGCCCGCCAATCGCCAGGCTGGAACGCGCCCTCAGATGCCATGAACGCCTCCGTACGTCGCCGCGGGGTGTAATACGAATGCAGCGATCGCCAGAGTGCATGCTGAGCGATTCGAACCGGTCGTCAACATTTTGCTCCTCCCTCGGTTATAGTGGCGTGCAAGCTTGCGATACCCGCCCGGGAGGCGTCAAGGCGCGTGTTGAGCAAGGCGATGAGGGCAGGCGCGAAGCAACATAACGGTTTTTCGTACTGCGGAGAGGGAGGTAGCCCGACAGCATTTCTGGGTTCAGAGATCGGGCTCGATCGCAACAAAAACTATCCAAACGATGGAGTCCTTGCAAGCAACCGAGCCGGCGCTCGGTCCGTCCGCACCGCTTGTGGAAGTGGGGGACGCGCCGCTATCCGTTCTCCTCACTGCGCCTGGCCATCCGCCCTGCGCTCAACTGACGCTGCCGCGTTCCGTTTCTCCCCGATCGGCGGGAACCGAGTGGACGCTGATTCGCGTGCCGATCCAGGAGCTGCTGCAACGCTTGGCCAAATGGTCGGATGTGTCCTTCCCCAATCTTCACAAGCTGTCCGCCGTACTTGCGGCGATCGACAACGGGGAAACGCTCGAGATGCCGGTCCTGGTGCGTCACCAGGTCGGGCACGTCTTCGAAAGCGGCGGACACGTGGCGCTGATGCTGGCACAACTCGGCGCGACTTACCTCCCGGTGGTCGTTCGCAACGAAGCGTCGAAGCAGCGGCCGCCGAAGATCGACTCGCTGCGCAGCCGCCTTTGCGCCTGGTTGGCGCAATCTCTTAGCGCCGTTTCGCGTCGCTGAGCGATCGCAATAGGCATCGATGAACTGTCGACCCGGCTGCGGCGCCTGCTGCATCGCACCTTCGATCGCCGGTCCGATCCCCGGCATGCCGCAGGGCAAGCCTGCCGGCGTGCGCTGCGTGCAGCTGACCGCGGATTACCGCTGCGCGATTTTCACTTCGCCGCATCGCCCGGCGTGTTGCTCCGGCCTCAAACCGTCGCTCGAGATGTGCGGCGAATCGCGCCAGCACGCGATCCGCTGGTTGAGTGAGCTAGAGCGCTCGACGCTTCCCGGCTAACGAGGTGGTGGAAAAACTACGGCGCGGGTCTGATACGGGCCCGTCCTGCCTTCCGTAACCCTTACACGGGTTGCGCAGAGATCTGTCGAGCGTTAGCGGCCAACGCACCGGCGATCGCCTCGATGTCCTCGGCCTGCAGCGGCTTGAAGAACAGCTTGTCGATACCCGCCTGACGCGCGAAGCTCCTCACTTCCGCCCGCGCGTGCCCAGTCACCGCGATGATCGGCAGCTGCGAGAACTGCGGCATCGCGCGCAGACGGCGCGTCACCTCGAACCCGGACATGTGCGGCATCTTGATATCGAGGACGACCGCGGCCGGATCTACCTCGCTGCACTTGTCGAGTGCGGCCTGACCATCGTCTGCAATGTCGGTGGCGTAGCCGTAACACTGCAGCGCGTAGGCGAGCGCGTCGGCGCTCGCGCTGTCATCGTCTACGACGAGTATCTTTCGATCCGTGCGTGGTGCATCGCGATACAAGCTGGTCATTACAGTCCCCCATCGTTCGCCTTTTGAGCGAAGTCATTGGCCATGTCGCGTCGAGGCAACGCGTAGCCCCCATTGAATAGCTCGGTGTTCGTAGTTTCCCCGAATCGTGCGCGTTCGTCCAGCGGTGAAGCGCATTTGGTGGGGTCCAACGACAATGCGAAACTCAGTGCAAGCTTGCCGATAGTCTCGCACTGGATTGTTACGCGCGCGCTACGGCGCACGTTCTAGTCGTCGCGATCGCTCGGATGCTCGATCGGCGCAAGCAGATCTTCGAGAAAGAAAGCCGATAGCGCCGCCCGCCCTGACAAGCCGGCCTTTGCGTAGATGGAGCGCGCCTGCTCGCGCACCGTGCGTTCGCTCGATGCGCGCACTGCCGCCACTTCCTTGCTGCTCAAGCCCTTCAGCAGCAGCAGCGCGACTTCGCGTTCCGCTTCGGTCAAATTCCAGCGCGAGAACTGCTCGTCGATCGCCTTGCCCAGCCCGTTGAGCAGCGTACGCGACTCGCTGCGCCACCGCTGCCCTTGGAGCCGCGCGATCTCGAGATCGCGCAGAATTTGAAGATGCTCGTCGCGCTGGCGCTTAGTGACCAACGCCAGCAGTGCGACGCCGACGCTGGTCATCACCACCGGCGTGACTTTGATCAACTCCAGGAGCAGGTCGGTGAACGTGGAGTTCGGTTCGTCGATCAGCTCGAGGCCGAGGTTCAAGGCGACGCCGAGTACGACAGCCAGTAATGCCCAGGCTTTCGTCCGGGCGTCGATGATCTCTCCCATCGGACTCCTTCTTCGTGCACGCTGCGCTCACACACCCTACCACGGCCGCCGTGGGGTTCTGCCGGAACTCATCCGCGCCGAAAGATCACGAAGAGATGCCCGGCAGAGCTCTCACTTCATTGGGGGGAGCAGCGCGCAGCGCGGATCGACGTTGCAGTGCGTCAGCTGCACCGTTTCTCCGGTGTCGGGCTTGACCTCGAGAAACACGCCGATGCCGCGGGCGTAGTACTTGAGGGCGAACTGGCCGGGCTCTAACAGCGAGTATTCCTTCGTCACCACGCAGTCGCCTGGACATAGCAGGGCGACCAGAGCAGACGGCACGTTTTGATCGAGCGTGCGGTCGGCGCCGAGCTTGTACGAAGTGGACAAGATCTCGACCACATCCTCGGCGTTGCCCAATGAAAACTCTTGTAAGAACGCAGCCCCTTTCTGCGGACGGCCGGGAAACAGAATGCCGCCTTTGTCGCCGTTGCGATCATGCTTGAACGAGCCGTCGATGCTGACCAACTCGGGCTTGCGTGGCCGATCGCCGGCAAAGGTCTCGTAGTTCTTGACCTCCTCGCCACAATAGAAGACATCGCCGTTACGCGCTTGCGCAAACCAGTCATCGGTATCCTCGGCCAGCCGCTTGTCCTTGAACACACGATCGCGCACGACCACACAGGTCAGCTCGTCGATGAGCTTGGTCTGGTTCAGCACTTCGACGACGTTGATCTCCTCGCCGCCCCGGTACTCCCAACGATAGCCGACCTTGATCGGATAGAAGGGGTTGGCGTGTGCTGCGCGAACGAAGTCGGCATCGAAGTCGGCCGGCTCCACCTCCGGATCGTAACGCCCCTCGCCCAAGAGCTTGCACGCGGCCGTGCGGCCCGCGAACTGCCCCGCGCACAACTCCACGCCCTCCGTGCGCGTCTTCTCGTTGTCGGCAAAGCAGGTCTTGCGCTCGGCCGCTTCGCGGACGTTGATGCAGTCCGCGCGGCCCTTGTGGTAGTCATCCTGCACGCCAGATCGGCACGACTGCAGCATCTCGTTTGCCGTTGCCGTGCAAAAGCCTTCCTTCGGCTCGTCGGCGAATGCCGGGGCCTGCACGATGCAGCCGATGATCATCAGCTGCACCGCCCTTGCCGCCCGCGCACTGCTGAGGCACTTCGATGTCGTCCTTCGTTGACGCGTAGCGATCTGCATAGCTTGCCCTCCTCGTTCGATGTTGGGTCGCGGTCGTGTCGCCGCGTCGGCATCTTCAGGACAAGGCAAGCACAGCGTCCATTGGCGCTTTGACGTATGACGACGCCACGCGCCCTATGGCATCCTCTGTATGCAGATCTCAAGGAGGCCTCGATGAGAAGCATTCGAACGGTCCTGCTGATGTCGGCATCGACTTCGGCGCGTCGCTTCGCAGCGTGGGCGCTCATCTCGTTTGCCTTCAGCGTCGCAGCATATGCCGCGGACAAACCGTGCACCACCGAACCGAAGGCGAAATGGATGACTCGCTCGGCAGTGCAGGCGAAAGTACAAGCGCTTGGCTACAAAGTGGTCGAGATCGAAGTCGAAAACGGCTGTTATGCGGTCGAGGTGCGAGACAGGACGGGCAAGGAACTCGACCTCATCATCGACCCGATCTCGGGCAACATCCTCAGACAAGAGGACGGCTGAGAGCGCCTGATCGTGACGCATTTTTGCCGGCCTCACGCCGAGCGCACATCGTATGAACGCGCGATTCGCATTGGCTCCAATCCGCTGTGGAAAATGGTGCTCTGTGCCGGCTTGCATCTGTCGCCGACTGGCGCCATCGCGCAGCTGCACGATCCCACCGAGTCAGCCCGCATCTACGTCACACGTGAAGAACGCCGCAAAGCCGGCGGCGAGCATCGTTTCACCGATTGGCTCGTGCTTTCGTCCTTGGCCGAAGCCGAATATGTCGACGAGCGCTTTCGCCTGCGCGAGAGCAGACGACGCAGTACCTTCGACGATCTATCGAAGAACTTGCAGCTGGGTCTGGTGGCGACGCCCACTCGCTGGCTCAAAGCAGAATTGCTCTATGAGCTGGACTCGGACCGTTCGCGGACCACCAGCGCCATCGACGAAGCGATTGTTTCGCTCGAGCGGTCTTCGATTTCGCTCGACCTCGGACGTATGCACTTGCCGTTCGGCGTCTACATCAGCCATTTCGCCACCGGTCCTTTGCTCGAGTTCGGCGACACGCGGGCCGACGCCCTGGTTTTTTCGTACGAGTGGCAGCATCGTCTCGAGCTTGCTGGCTTCGTGTACAGCGGGCGCGCCCACCGCATCGGCGGCGGTGGTGCGCCGGACTTCGGTTTGGCTCTGGAGTACTCGCCACCCTTGCCCTTGCACTTCGGCATGAGCGTCATCTCCGACCTCGCCGACAGCTCCGCTCGACTGCTGCGCGAGCAGCGCGATCGCTATCGCAAGCGGGTGGATGCCGCCAGCCTGTATGCCATCGGCGGGCTGGGGCCGTTCGAAGCCTCGGCCGAGTTCGTCGGCGCGCTGCGTCGATTCGAGGAATTGGAATCCAACCGCGCTCGTCCGCGCGCCTGGAATGTCGAGCTTGCCTGGTATCCAGTCGAAGACGTTGCCGTCGCGCTGCGTTGGGAAACCTCGCGCGAGCTGGACGACGCACCGCACCGGCGCAGCGGGATCGCGCTGTCTTGGCGCTTCCTGCCCAGCGCGAGCGTGACGCTCGACTACTTGCACGCCCGCTTCAACCGGGGGTTCGGCCACGACGCCAAAGAGCGCGATGCGCGCAGCGTGCAGCAGATCAGCGCCCAGCTCACGGTGGCGTTCTGAGAAAGGCATCGCCACTGCCGCTAACGGCGAAGGCATGAAGCTGTCGGTCGCAGCTACTGTCGACGCCTGAGACTGAGTACCAACACGGCTGCCGCCGAATGGGAGCGGCGTTGGTCACACGGCTTGGTGCTTGGGAAACGCCGAGACGCCGTTTATCGAGGATTCACCAAGTGCCTGGCAAAGCCACACCACCCCCGGCCTGCGGCCGACCCCTCCTCATGAGAGGAGGGGGAGGAACAACTCCCCTTTGCCTCACGAGAGGGGAGGAACAACTCCCCGTTGCCTCACGAGAGGGGAGGAACAACTCCCCTTCACCTCGCGAGAGGAGGGGGAGGCTTGGGCAGCACACACGAGGCTATGCGCGCGCGCTCCGTCAAGACTTTCTGCACCATCGAATGCAGGGTCGCGGGATCGGCGGGCTTCACCAGATGGGCGGAGAAACCGGCTCGGGCGGTGCGCTCCACATCGTGCGCGGTGCCGTAGCCGCTGAGCGCGATGACCGGGAAGCGTTGGCTCAGCGTGCGTCCCAGCTCGATGCCATTGCCATCGGGCAATCCGAGATCGGTGACGACGACGTCGAAACGAGCCGCTTGAACCGCCTTCAAGGCATCCGCGCAGGTCATCGCGTGCGTCACGCTGTAGCCGTAATCTTCGAGCGATAACATCATCGGGGTCGCGGAATCCTCGTTGTCCTCGACCAGCAGCACATGGCAGCTGTTCTCGAGCTTGACTGTGGCGTCGTCGCGGCGTGCCCGCTGCGCCAACGCGTCCGGCGTCGATTGCGTCGACTGTAAAGTGAGCGTGAAGGTCGCACCCTGACCGCGTCCGGGACTGCTCGCCGTCAACTCGCCTTTGTGTTCGGCAACGAGCCATTTGGCGATCGCCAGTCCAAGCCCCAAGCCCCCGAATCGCTTGGAGACTTCGCTGTCCGCCTGCTCGAATGCCGTGAAGATGCGCGGCACGACAGCGGCGTCGATGCCGATCCCGGTGTCCGTGCAGGACAGCCGGAATCGGCCGCCCTCGCTTTGCGTGCGAATCGCGATACGGCCACCATCGGGCGTGAACTTCACCGCGTTGCGCACGATATTCCAAAGCACCTGCTCGATGCGCGCTTCGTCGGCCTCGACGATCGTGTGCTGGGCTTGCAGATCGAGGCTCACCTGAAGCTGCTTCGCGCGAACCTGCTCGGCCACCATCTCGAGCACGACCCGCACGAGGTGATGCATGTCCACCGGCTTGAACTTCAGCGTCACCTTACCCGCGGAGATCGCGCTCAAATCGAGTAGATCGTCGATGAGGCGTGCCTCGAGCGCGACGTTGCGCTGGATCATCGGCAGCAAGTTCTTGTACTCCTCGGGCACGCGCGCGTAGCGCTCCAGCACGTGAGCAGCCGATGCGATCGGCGTCAGCGGCGTGCGCAGCTCGTGCGACAGCACGGCCAAGAAGCGATCTTTCGCGGCGTTGGCGCGCTCCGCTTCCTCTTTTGCCGCGCGCAAGGCCGCGGCCTGCTCGTGCGCCAAGGTCGCATCGTGAACGATCTTGCAGAATCCGCTCGCCTCGCCGCGCTGCCGGAAGAGCGGCGTGACCACGCCCTCCGCCCACAACCGCGACCCGTCGGCGCGCACCATCCAGCGTTCGCTGTTGGCTTTGCCCGCGACCAGCGCAGCCCGCAGCTCGGCTTCCAGCGCACCGCTGGCGCGATCCTCGGGCGTGAACAACAGCGCGGCCGAGGCGCCGATCATGCGGCCGCGCTTGTAACCGAAGATCTCTCGCGCCGCATGGTTCCAGCTTCGCACGCGGCCATTGCGATCGAGCAGGATGACGGCGTAGTCGCGCAAGCAATCGACCACGCGGGCGAACGTTGCATCGGCTTCGCGCAGTTGGTCCTGCGCGCGCTCCAACGCGGCGCGCTCGGCGGCTTCGCGCAGTGCGCGATCGATGGCGAGCGGCAGTCGGGATAATCGCCCTTTGCTCACGTAGTCGGTGGCACCGCGCTTGAGCAACTCGACGGCGTTGTCCTCGCCGATTACACCGGAAACGAAGATGAGGGGAACATGCGGCGCGATGCCTCGCGCGATTTGCAGCGCGCGGTCGCCTCGAATATCGGGCAACTCGAAATCGGACAAGATGAGATCGAATCTGCCTTGCGTCAAAGCGGCGACGAACGCCCGCTCGTCGCCGGCCAACTCGAGCGTTGCGCGGGGATAAGTCGCACGCAAGCACTCGCGCAGCAGTTCCGCGTCGAACTTCGAGTCCTCCAACAGAAGCACCTTGAGCGCCCCTTCGCGAAATGTCGTCATCGCTGTTCACTCACGGTTGCGCTCGACGCAGCGGCCTCACGGAGCCCGGCGGCGGCTCGTTCAACACGGCCCAAAACATACCCAAGTCCGCGATGGTTGCGATGAATTGTTTGAACTCCACCGGCTTTACGACGTAAGCGTTGACGCCCAGCTCGTAGCTGCTCAGCACGTCGGACTCTTCTTGCGAGGACGTCAGCATGACGACCGGGATGCTGCGCAAGCTTTCGGTACCCCGCACCACGCGGAGCACCTCGAGCCCATTGACCTTGGGCAGCTTCAGATCGAGCAAGATCACGGCGGGATTGCCTTCCACGCGGTGGGCATAGTCGCCTTCGCGATGCAGATAATCCAACGCTAGTTCGCCATCGCGAACAATCACGACTTCGTTCGCGAGCTGGCTGCGCTCCAATGCGATCAGCGTCAATTCGAGATCACGCTTGTCGTCTTCGACCAGTAAGATGGGCTTGAGCATTACGACTCCTGAGGCCTCCTCGGTATGGCGAAACCGAACGTCGCGCCCTGCTGTAGTTCTCCGCGCGCCCACACTCGCCCGCCGTGACGCTCGATGATCCTGCGTACGTTGGCGAGACCAATGCCGGTGCCTTCGAACTCTTCCGTCTGATGCAGGCGCTGGAACACGCCGAACAGCTTGTCGACGTATTTCATCTGGAATCCGACGCCGTTGTCCGACACTTCAAGACCATCACCCTCCTCTGTGCTGATTCCGGTGATCGAAATGCGCGCGGGATCGCGGTCGCGCGTGTACTTCACGGCGTTGCTCAGCAGATTGCGCACAGCCACCTGCAGGAGTAATGGGTCGACCCACAGCCGCGGTAAAGGGCGCGCCACGCGCCATTCAATGACCCGCGACTGTTCTTGTCGGGTCAACTCATCGACCAGATCGTCGACCAGCGTTTGCGTGTCCACCATGGTGCGCTCTAGAGCCGCGCGCCCGAGGCGCGAGAAGTCGAGCAGCGCATCGACCAGTTGCACTGCGTAGGCAGCGGCTTCCTTGACATGGCTCAAGTAGCGATGCGAGCGCTCGCTGAGCTGCTCGCCTTCGGTGTCGAGCACCAAATCGACATAGCCCGAGATGTGGCGCATGGGTGCGCGCAAGTCATGCGACACGGTATAAGAGAACGCTTCCAGTTCTTTGTTCACTCGTCCCAGCTCCGTGGCCACCTCCGCCATCTCTTGCGCGCGGCGCAGTACGATCCCGATCAGCGCCTGGCGCAGCTCCAGCGCGGCGTTGATCTCACTGGGTGACCAGGGCATCGAGCGGCCCGTCACCTGCTCTTTCCACGTCGCGAAGCTTCGCCGCGGATGCAAGCGACCATCGCTCGACCTGACCTCCTGACGCGGGTCACCCGCCCATTGAATTGTGCGGATGATCTCGGGCCGAAACCACAGGATCAGATGCCGGTGCACTTGCGAGATCGAGATCGCGAGTACGCCCGCTGCGGTCGCCTGAAAGTCTCGCGCCGCAGGCCAAAGCTCCGCCAAACGGTCCGTCACGTACAGCTCACCCGCGCTCTGTGCAATCCACTGCGCAAGCGCGCAAATCTGCTGCGGCGCAGGTGTGACCCCCACCGTCCAGCAAGCGTCGTCGAGTACGATGGCCGCGCCCTGCGCACGCGCCATCCGCAGCAGCGGTGCCGGTGTGTCGGTCAGTCGTTGCAGCGTGGCGTCGCTGTCGGCGAGATGCGAAACGATTTCGAGCATCAGGCGTCGCAATTCCAGTCGCAACGCCACCTCCTCGTTGTCCTCTTTCGCCTCGATCTGCATAGATAGCAAGCGGCCGAGGTGCTCACACGCCGCGCGCGTTTGGAACGATAGACAACGTACTGCTCGATCGTGACAGGAGATCAAGCCCCACAGCATGCCGCGCACGACGATGGACACGGACATCGAGGCGCGTGTTCCCATGTTGCGCATGTACTCGAGATGAAGAGGTGAAACGCTGCGTAACACGGCATACGAGAGGTCGAGCATGTCGGGGCGCCAAGCCGGATCGACACAGCGCAATCGCACCGGCGTGTAGAGCGCATCCGGAATTACCCCAATGTGGTTGATCCGGTAGAGCTCGCGCAGTTGTCGTGGAACATCGGAAGCTGGGAACCGATGCTGTGCGTAAGAGTCGTACCCGTGTTCCAGCACTTCGGCGAGCACTTCGCCGTGCCCTTCCGAATCGAAGCGCAATACGAGACAGCGACCAAAGCCGGTCAGCCGCCTCATCTCGGCAGCTGCGAGTGCGCTCAATGCGGCTACGGTCTCGGCCTGCTGCAAGCTCGAGAGAAAGCGGCGCGCAACGCTGTAGATCGGCGCGCCCGTTCCATCGGTCGGGCTGGCGGGCTCGAACTCGACAAAGATCAGCGGACCTTGACGGTGCGCGGTGACATCGAAGATCTCGGCCCCACACTCGACCGTGCCCACAGCTACCGGGCCGTAGCCGCAGGCCAGTGCAGAGCGATCGAAGCGTAAGGCTGCGATGGTATCGTCGATCGCTTGGTCGGGCCAATTCTCGCTGTGCGCGACGAAATGACCATCGTCGGCGGCGAGCACCAGCATGCGCCCGTGCGGCTGAATCGCGCCCGGCGTGGTGATGGGTTCCTCAGCGCATTGCGCCCTGTCAGGCAGCGGCAAATCCATGATGCAGTGCTCGATGCTCGAGCCTTGCGATCGTGGTGCGGTGTTCTGCCGCCTTCCGCTCGCTCGGCCCGGTGAAGAATCGAAACGGTATTAGCAAGGGATGTTCTTGGCCCGTTCCATCCTTCAGAAGGCCGTCGCAGCACTTAGCGAGCGGAGTGCATACGGCACCACCCCTGCGTGTTCAAGGATTAAGCGCAGGAAGCTGCGTGTGTGGCGAAAGTACAGGAGGACTTCTATTCGAGAAGTTCGGTGGACCGGACGGGGCCGGATCAGACCGCGCGAGTAGTTTTTCATCAGCCCTTTAAACGGCGAGCAGCAGCGCGGTGTAACCACCAGCACCGGCGAGGAAGGCCCAGAAGCGGCTCTGCCGCTCCTCGGGCAGCTCTTCCTTGAGCACGTTGAGCACGACGCCTCCGGCCAGGAAGGCAAACAGGACGGCGACGAACGCCTCCGAGACGCGGGTAACCATGCCGATGATCCAGCCGGCCACAATGGCGATTACGAGAACGAAGCGGCCCACCGCGACGTAGGCGCGTCCATGGTGCGCGCGCAACCCATGATCGGTGACCAGATAATGCAAGCTCATCGCGGCGAAGTAGATCGCGAGCCCGCGCGCAGTCATGTCCTCGCGGTGCAGGAGCAGATAGCCGATCGACAGGTTGTAGATCGCGAACGAGGCAATGTGAATCCAGAAGACCGCCGGGCTGGTTTCGTCTTCCCCCTTGTCGTTGCGCTGCCGGCGTCGAGAGGATATCGCCAGCCGCTCGACGCCGTAGAATAGCGCCAAACCCCTCAGCGCCACCAGGTAGACATGGTGCTCGAGGTAGAGCGGTGCGCGCTCGAACGCCTTGCTGATCGCTTGCTGCCCGGCGCTCAGTTCGGGCAGGACATGCCCGAACACGTAGGCGACCGAGACGCCGCCCGCGATCGAGAGCCAAATGCTGCGCGGCGTACGATCGAGAAAACGCAACCGGGTGGCGAACAGATGAACGACGACGAATCCGATCAACGCCGCCAGAGACGGGAGGTGCGCCGTGACACCAGCGCACAGCAACGCCTATACCGCAGGGCAGCCGAAGTGCGTCCTGACCCCGCGCTTAGTTTCCGTAGCCCACACCCATCCCGGATTCCGGCCTGCGGCCTTCATCCGGGCTACGCGATCGTGCGCACCCGGTGTCGAGTAGCCCGGATGCAGCGAAGCGGAATCCGGGGTCGACAAAACGCACATCGGCCCACCCTATTCGATCAAATCCTTGTACGCATGCCACGTCCCGTGCCCGAGCAGCGGAAGCACAACGATCAAGCCGAGCAGGAACGTCGCGAAGCCTATCGCCACCAGCACCGCGATAATCAGCGCCCACAGGCTCATCGCCGCCGGGTTGAGAGCAACCGTACGAACGCTGGTTTGAATCGCCGTTCGCGTATTCTGCTTACCGTCGAAGATCAGCGGCGCCGACACCGCGGAGATGACGAATGCGACCACCGCGAAGATGGCACCCGTAGCGAGATAGGTAGCGTAGAAACGCGCATCCCAATCGAGCACCGTTCGCCACGGCGATTCGGTGATCGCGGGCAGATTGCCGCCGAACGCGCGTTCGAACAACACACCGGACACCAGCACCCAAGCGATCGCGAGCGCTGCGAGGATCAAGCCCAGGGTCACCAACGCGCGCGCATGAAACGTAGCGCCATCCAAGGAAGCGTCGAACGTCGCCGGCTTCCCGGCGGCACGCAACCGGGACAGCTCGTAGAATGCCGCGCCGAACACGGGCCCAACGAGCAGAAAGCCCGAGATCGCAGCGGCGACGAGATCGATGTGGGTGCTGAACGCGAACAGAATCAGCCAACCCAGCGCCGCGAGCAGGAAGCCGTGGGCGAGACTGGGGCCGGCGTTGTGGCGCAAGTCATCCCATCCGCGTGCGAGCCACAGCAGCGGTCGAGACGCCTCGACGTGACGGATATGGGGCAGCGGCGATAGCGAATCGATGCGGTCGACAGGTGCTTGCATGGTGGCCTCCTCCATTCGAATGGGCCTCAACGCCAAGCGCTTGCGAATATCCAAGATCGCGCTTGCCACAGCGTGAGGCGATGAGCAACTCGACAACTGGATGCGAACCATTATGAACCGGCCCGCGCACGCATGGAACCGGTCTTGGGAAGTGCACGACAGCCGATGATGCGCGTAGAACGACGCGACGCTGACCGGGCAATCCTTACACGAGTTGCCCAGAACGCATCGCTTCATTGATCCAGATCAAGTCGATCGGCGCGCGCCTCGGCAACTTGCAAACATCGCTCGAAGTCGAACGCCAGTCTTCCTAGCGAGGCACGTGCATGCAGAAGTCGTCAGCCGCTTCGTCCAAGATGTCCCCCGCATGGCACGTGGTGCCGGCGGACGATGTGCTCCGTAGCGTGGACAGCGACCTGCACGGGCTCAGCGCCGAGCAAGCTCGACTGCGGCTGCAGAAGTTCGGTCCTAATCGGCTCGCACCACCGCGGCGGCGCAGTGCGTGGCAGCGTCTGCTTCTGCAATTTCACAACGTCATCATCTACGTGCTGCTCGGCGCAGCGGTCATCACGGCGATGCTGCAGCATTGGGTCGACGCCGCAGTCATCTTCGCAGTGGTCGGTATTAACGCGCTGATTGGCTTCGTTCAAGAAGGCAAGGCGGAATCGGCGATCGCGGCCATCCGCCAGCTGCTCTCGCTCCATGCGCACGTGCTGCGCGACGGGCGACGCATGACAATACCAGCGGAGGCGCTGGTGCCCGGTGACTTGATCTTGCTCGAATCGGGCGACAAGGTGCCGGCAGACGTGCGTCTGATCGCGCTCAAGAACTTTCGCGTCGACGAGGCGGCGCTCACAGGCGAGTCGGAGCCGGTGGAGAAATCGACCGAGGCGGTTGCCGGCGATGCCGCTCTTGGCGATCGCACTTGCCTGGCGTATGCCGGCACGCTGGTCACTTTCGGGCAGGGGCGCGGCGTAGTGGTGGCAACCGGCGCGAACACCGAACTGGGGCGCATCAGTCGCATGCTCGAGGAGGTCGAGGAAGTCACCACTCCCCTGCTCAAGAAGATCGCCGTGTTCGGGCACTGGCTCACCGTCGCAATCCTGCTGTTCTCGGCGCTCACCTTTGCCTTCGGCGTCGGCGTACGGGACTACGCCCCGACTGAGATGTTCCTCGCCGTCGCCGGTATCGCGGTGGCCGCGATTCCAGAAGGTCTACCCGCGATCATGACCATCACCCTCGCCATCGGCGTGCGGCGCATGGCGAGGCGAAACGCGCTGATCCGGCGTCTGCCGGCGGTCGAAACGCTAGGCTCCGTGACCGTGATCTGTTCCGACAAGACCGGCACGCTCACACGTAACGAGATGACCGTGCGCAGCGTCGTGCTCGCATCGCGCACAATCGAAGTCGGCGGCGTGGGCTATGCGCCCGAGGGCGGCTTCAGCGTGGCGGGTCGGGACGTGCCCCCGGCCGACGACGAGCAATTGCTCGAGCTTGCGCGCGCGGTGCTGTTGTGCAACGACGCCTCGGTTCATCACATCGACGGTCGCTGGCAACTCGACGGCGATCCGACCGAAGGCGCCTTGCACGTGCTCGCACTCAAAGCGGGCTACGACCCGCGCCAGGAGGCCGAGCGGCTGCCACGCACCGACGTCATTCCGTTCGAGTCCGAACATCGCTTCATGGCCACGCTGCATCACGATCACACCGGTCGCGGCGTAATCTTCCTGAAGGGCGCACCCGAGCGCGTGTTCGACCTCGCCGCGCAGCAGCGTGAAGGCGACAGCACAACGCCGCTCGATCGTGAATGGTGGGAGCAGGCGGTCGAAGCATGCGCGCGCAACGGCCAGCGTGTGCTCGCCATCGCGATGAAGCCGGCGCCGTTCGACCAACGCGTGCTGACCTACGACGACACGCAAAGCGGGTTCGTGCTGCTGGGCCTCACCGGCATGATCGATCCCCCGCGCGACGAGGCGATCAGCGCGGTGGCGCGCTGTCGCACGGCCGGCATCCGGGTCAAGATGATCACCGGCGATCATGCTGCCACTGCCACCGCGATCGGCGCGCAGTTGGGCCTGACCGGCAGCACACTCAGTGGACGCGAGCTCGATCGGCTCGACGACTTCGCTCTGCGTCGCGTGGTGCTTGATGCCGATGTCTTCGCGCGCGCCAGTCCCGAGCACAAGCTGCGTTTGGTGCAGGCGATGCAAGGCAACGCCGAGGTGGTGGCGATGACCGGTGATGGCGTGAACGATGCGCCCGCGCTCAAGCGCGCTGACGTCGGTGTTGCGATGGGCCTGAAGGGGACCGAGGCCGCGAAGGAAGCTGCCGACATGGTGATCGCGGACGACAACTTCGCCTCGATCG
>Ga0070741_10003142_pt1 | contig 41837 bp, 37 predicted proteins | sample Coa_R1_4_FD_66440 | JGI IMG/M metagenome (GOLD analysis project Ga0070741, IMG submission 66440) | Surface soil microbial communities from Centralia Pennsylvania, which are recovering from an underground coalmine fire - Coalmine... | ecosystem: Environmental > Terrestrial > Soil > Unclassified ... | reverse complement strand
AGCGCGCGTGGCGTGGGACGCTGGACGATCTCGCGTCGGAGCGCGCCGCAATCGAGGGCGCCGGCCCCGGCACGATCGTCGTCGGGGAGGTGGTCGCGGTCGGTGCGTTGGAACTGCAGGCCGCGGCGCCTGCCGAGAGGAGTTATGTCAGTCGCTGACGATCAGAAGACGTTCGGACGCGCGCGGCTCTCGTTCGCGCGGCAGGGCGACATCGACGAGTTCGTCGACACCCTGGAGCGGTACGAGCGCGGCGAGATCACGCCCGACCAGTGGCGGGCATTCCGCCTGCTGCGGGGCACGTACGGGCAGCGGCAGGACTTCGACGCGCAGATGCTGCGCGTCAAGATTCCGCAGGGGCTGCTGACCGCCGATCAGCTCGACGCGCTCGCCGACGTCGCCGAGCGCTACTCGCGCGGGTTCGGCCACATCACGACGCGGCAGAACGTGCAGTTCCATTTCGTCAAGCTGCACGACGTCGAGCCGGCGATGCAACGCCTCGCCGAGGCCGGCCTGACGACGCGCGAAGCCTGCGGCAACTCGGTCAGGAACATCACCGGGTGCCCGTACGCGGGCGTCGCGCACGACGAACGGTTCGACGTGACGCCGTACGGCGAGGCGCTGACGCGCTTCCTGCTGCGGCATCCGCTGTCGTCGACACTGCCCCGAAAGTTCAAGATCGCGTTCGAGGGGTGCGCGACCGATCACGTGATGACGGCGATCAACGACCTCGGGTTCCGCGCGCTCGTCAGCCCCGACGGCGGCCGCGGGTTCCGCGTGACCGCCGGCGGCGGCACCGCCATCATGGTCGCCAACGCCGGCGTCGTCCACGAGTTCCTGCCCGCGTCCGAGATCCTCCGCTGCGCCGAGGCGATCCTGCGGGTGTTCCGCCGGTTCGGCGACTACGAGCACAAGCAGCGCAACCGCATGAAGTTCATGATCAAAGAGCTCGGGTGGGCGCGGTGGCGCGACGAGTACGATCGCGAGCTGACGGCGTGCCGCCTGCGCGGCGACGTGCCGACGCTGGACATCGAGCCGCCCGCGGCCGAAGCCCGGCCGGAGTCGCCGGACAGGGCGGCGCCGGCGCCCGCCGACATCGCCGCGCGGGTCGAGAGCGCCAGTATTGCAGGCCCCGGGCTGACGCCGGTCGTCGTGCCGCTGCTGCAGGCGGGCGACGAGGTTTACGCGCGGTGGCGGGCCACGAACGTCCGGCCGCAGAAGCAGTTCGGCTACGTCGTCGCGACCGCGACGGTGCCGCTCGGCGATCTCACCGGCGCGCAGCTGCGCGTCGTCGGCGAGCTGTCGCGCGCGTACGGCGACGGCGCCGTGCGGGTGACGATCGACCAGAACCTGGTGTTCCGCTGGGTGAACGCCAGCGACGTGCGTCCGCTGTTCCGGCGCCTCGCCGCCGCGGGGCTCGATCGCGCCGACGCGGACACGATCGCCGACGTGTGCAGCTGCCCGGGCGCCGAGTCGTGCCGCCTGGCGGTGACGCAGTCGCGAGGCCTCGGACGGCTGCTCGAGGAGCATCTGCGCGCGCGGCCCGATCTGGTCGCCGCGGCCGACGGCGCGCGCATCAAGATCAGCGGCTGCCCGAACGGGTGCGGGCAGCACCACATCGCGACGATCGGCTTCCAGGGCAGCGTGCGCCGCGTCGGCGGCCGCGCCGTGCCGCAGTACTTCGTCATGGTCGGCGGCGGCGCGTCGGAGAGCGGCGCGTCGTTCGCGCGGCTGGTCGCGAAGGTGCCGGCGCGCCGCATCGCCGACGCGGTCGACCGGCTGATCGGGATCTATGCGCGCGACCGCGAGGCCGGGGAGAGCGCCCACGCGTTCTTCGCGCGCGCGGACGCGGCGCGGCTGCGCGTGGAGCTCGCCGATCTCGAGCGCTTCACGGCCGCCGACGCGGGCCCCGACGACTACGTCGACCTCGGCGAGTCGCAGGAATTCGCGCCGGTGGTGATGGACGGCGAGTGCTCGGCGTGAATCATCGAATCTGTATACATCGATTTGACTCCGCCGCCGCCGGCTGCTATAGTCGGCGGCACAACTGAATACGGTTCGCTTCTTTATCCAGAGTGGCTGAGGGACAGGCCCGACGACGCCACGGCAACCGCGTGACACGAGGTCACGGCTAGGTGCCAAGTCCTGCCGGAACGAATCGGCGAGTCGGGGAATTGCCCACCCGCTCGCCAGGTTCTGATTCCGGGGAGATAAGGGGTTCGTCACGTGCGCGCTCGTCAGTGTCGGATTGCACTCCTCGGTTGTGGAACGGTCGGTTCGGCCGTCGCCCGGCGGCTCGTGGGGCCCGACACCCCTCCCGGACTCACACTCACGCACATCGTCGATCGCCGTGCCGCGCTGAAGCAGGCGCGTCATCCCGAGCTGTCGCGCGTCGCGTGGACCGCGTCGATCGCCGACGTGCTGGCCAGCGACGCCGACGTGGTGGTCGAGGCGATGGGCGGCGTCGATCCGGCGGCCGCCTGGATCGAAGCGGCGCTCGCGGCCGGCAAGTCGGTCGTCACCGCCAACAAGCAGGTAATCGCGCGCGAGGGCGCGCGGCTGCTGCGCCTGGCCGAACGCCAGGGGCGCCAGCTGCGATTCGAAGCGGCGGTCGGCGGCGCGATGCCGATCGTGCGCGCGATTGCCGACGGGCTCGCCGGCGATCGGATCACGAAGATCGTGGCGATCCTCAACGGGACGACCAACGCCGTCCTGTCGCGCATCGAATCGCGCGGCTGCTCGCTCGACGAGGCGTTGACCGACGCGCGCGCGCGCGGACTGGCCGAAGCCGATCCCTCCGCGGACCTGGATGGCGACGACGCGTGCGCGAAGCTGGCGATCCTCTGCGCGCTGGCGTTCGGGATCCGGGTGGACCCGTCGCAGATCCCGGCGCGATCGTGCGCGGGGCTCGGCGCGGGACAGTTCGCCGAGGCGCGGCGGAGCGGAGAGACCATCCGGCAGATCGCCGCCGCCGAATTCGACTACGCGCGCGCCACGCTGATCGCGTCGGTCGGCCCCGAGCGCGTGCCGCTGTCGTCGATCTTCGCTCGAGCCGTCGGGCCGGAAAACGCGGCGATCATCACCGGCGAGCACGCGGGCGACACCGGCATCTTCGGCGTCGGCGCCGGCGGCGACGCGACGTCGGTCGCGATTCTCAGCGACCTCGCGGCGATCGCGCGCGATCGGTCGGCGATTCTCCCGGCGCCGCACCTGACCTCCAACTTCACCCTTCAGCGTCAGCCCTCGGACCTCTTACTTCAACCATCGGAGGCGGTGTGCTAGTCGGTTTGCAATGTCATCTGTGCAAGGCCAGCTATCCCGCGCAGGCGAGCTACGTCTGCGAGAAGTGTCTCGGCCCGCTCGAAGCGGTCTACGACTACGCAGCCATTCGCGTGACGCGATCGGACATCGAACGCCGGCCGAAGAACCTGTGGCGCTACCGCGAACTGCTGCCGATCGACGGCGAGCCGCGGACCGGCTTCAACTCCGGCTTCACCCCGCTCGTGCGCTGCGAGCGTCTCGCCGAGCGGCTCGGCGTCGCCGAGCTCTACATCAAGGACGACTCGGTCAATCATCCGACGCTGTCGTACAAGGACCGCGTCGTGTCGGTCGCGGCGACGCGGGCGAAGGAGCTCGGGTTCGACGTGCTGGCGTGCGCGTCGACGGGCAACCTGGCCAACAGCGTCGCGGCGCACGCCGCCCGCCTCGGAATGGACTGCTGCGTCTTCATCCCCGACAACCTCGAAGCCGGCAAGCGCCTCGGCTCCGCCATCTTCAACCCGACCATCCTCGCGATTGCCGGCAACTACGACGACGTGAACCGGCTGTGCACGCAGGTGGCCGATCGCTACCGGTGGGGCTTCGTCAACATCAACCTGCGGTCGTACTACGCCGAAGGGGCGAAGACGATGGCGTTCGAGATCGTCGAGCAGCTCGGGTGGAAGTACCCGAAGCATCTGGTGTCGCCGGTCGCCGGCGGCACGCTGCTGCCGCGCCTCGTGCGCGGCCTTCGAGAGCTCCGGCACGTCGGCCTCGTCGAGGGCGATCTGCCGAAGGTGTACGCGGCCCAGGCCGCCGGCTGCGCGCCGGTGGTCACCGCGCTCCACGCGGGCCTGGAGCATCCGGAGCCGGTGCGGCCGAACACGATCGCCAAGTCGATTGCCATCGGCAACCCCGCCGACGGGTACCAGGTGCTGCAGAGCATCCGGTCGACGGGCGGCAGCGGCGCCGCGGTGTCCGACGATCAGATCCTCGACGCGATTCGGCTGCTCGCGGAAACCGAAGGGATCTTCACGGAACCTGCCGGCGGCACCACGCTGGCGGCGACGATCGAGCTGGTGCGCACCGGCGTCATCCCGTGCGACGAATCGATCGTCGTGTGCGTGACCGGCAACGGCTACAAGACGACCGAGGCCATCGCGGAGCGCCTTGCGGCGCCGGTGCACTTGACGCGCGCGTTCAAGGATTTCGAAGCGTGGTGGGCCGGCCGGACGGGGGTGTGCAGCGCGGCGCTGTAGCGCGGCGTGACGCGCGGGCGGCAGGCCTGACGGCCTGCGCTCACCGGCGCGGCCGCGCCGACGAGCTCGAGACGATCGGCAGCTTGAAGTCCATCGATCGCCCGTTGCGGAGGACCTTCACCGTCGCCGTCGATCCGATCTTCGCGTCGGAGACCATGCGCGAGAACTGCGACGGATCGTCGATCGACTGGCCGTTGAACGCGACGATGATGTCGCCGGGACGCAGGCCCGAGTCGTAGGCTTCGGACGCCCGCGTCATGCGCGCGATCAGCGCGCCCTTCGTCGACGGCGCCCCCAGTTCCTCGGCCCATTCCGGCGTCAGCTTCTCGATGCTCAGCGATCCGATCGAGCCGCGGCGCACCTCGCCGTACTTCATCAGGTCGTCGATGACGCGACGGGCCAGGTTGCTCGGCACGGCGAATCCGATGCCCTGATACCCGCCGCTCTGGCTGAAGATGCCGGTGTTGATCCCGATCAGCTCGCCGCGCGTGTTGATCAGCGCGCCGCCGGAGTTGCCCGGGTTGATCGCCGCGTCGGTCTGGATGAAGTCTTCGTAGTCGGCGAACCCGACGTTCGACCGTCCGACCGCGCTGACGATGCCGGCGGTGACGGTCTGGCTGAGCGAGAACGGGCTGCCGATCGCGAGCACCCATTCGCCCACCTTCAGCTGCGCCGAGTCGCCCCACGGCACGACGGGCAAGCCGGTGAGGTTCGCCTTGACCAGCGCGATGTCCGTCGCCGGGTCGGTGCCGATGATGCGCCCGCGCACTTCGCGCTTGTCGGGCAGCGCGATCGTGATCTCGGTGCGCGCCGCCGCGCGGCCGCCGTTCTCGCCGCCGATCACGTGGTTGTTCGTGACGATGTAGCCGTCCGTCGAGATGATGACGCCCGACCCGAGGCTCATCGACCGGCGGTCGCGCGTGCCGAAGATGTCTTCGTCGCCGAAGAAGTAGCGGAAGAACGGGTCGTTCGAGAACGGCGAGTTCGCGCCGCGCACGACCTGCAGCGAGGAGATGTTGGCGACGCCTTTCACCGCCTGCGCGGCCACGCGCGTGAAGTCGGCGGCTCCCGCGGCTTGCAGCGCCTGGGCGGGCTTCGCGGCCTGGGGTCCGCCGCCCGCCTCGTGTTCCGCGCCGGGCGTCGCGCGCTCCGACAGCCGCGCGGGCGTGTCGGCGCGCGAGTCGGCGGCCGTGCGCATGCGGCCCGTGATCACCATGCCGCCGATGAAGCCGGCGACGACGAGCACGAGCGAGAGCGCGACGCGGCGCATGGCAGTCACGAGACGCTGACGCGGCGGCTCGTCCGATCGGTCGACTTGGGCATCGTCACGGTGAGGATGCCGTCCTTCAACTCGGCGGCGATCGCATCGACGGCAATCGGCTCGGGGAGCGTGAAGGCGCGCGAGAAGCGGCCGTGCCCGCGCTCGACGCGGTGGTACTGCTCGCAGGCGACGTCGCGCCCCTGGCTGGTGGTGCCGCGGGCGCCGCGGATGACGATGCGGCTGTCCTCGGCGTGGATGTCGATCTGATCGCGCGACAGGCCGGGCAGTTCGGCGGTCAAGACGTACTCGGTCGGCGTCTCGTACAAGTCGACGGGCGGGGTCCAGCCCGGGGCGTCGGTGCCCACGAGTTGGCCGAGCTGCTCGTGCAGCGCGAGCAGGTCGCGGAGCGGATCCCAGCGCGTGAACGACACGATTTTCATCCTAGCATATGTGCTAGGATCGGTCGGATCTACAGAGCGACGATGGCCTATTCAGTACAAGCGACCCGCCTCCGGAAGGGCATGCTCATCAAGTTCGAGAACGAGCTGTTCCGGATCCTGGAGCTCCACCACCTCACGCCCGGCAACAAGCGCGCGCACATCCAGGTGCGGATGCGCAACATCCGGACGAGCACGCTGAACGATCACAAGTTCCGCGCGGAGGAGGACGTGGAGCGCGCGACGCTCGACGAGCGCGAGATGCAGTACCTGTACAACGACGGCGATCTCTATTACTTCATGGACACGTCGAACTACGAGCAGATCCACATCTCGGCCGAAGCGCTCGGCGACTCGAAGGACTACCTGATGCCCGACATGACGATCCGCGTCGAGTTCTACGGCGAGGAGCCGGTCGGCATCGAGCTGCCGCCCACGGTGGATCTCACGGTCAAGCAGACGGTGCCGGGCATCAAGGGCGCGACGGCCAGCGCGCAGATCAAGCCGGCCACGCTCGAGACGGGGCTCGTCGTGCAGGTGCCGTCGTTCGTCAACGAAGGCGACAAGATCCGCATCAACACGGAAACCGGAGAATACCAGGGTCGAGCCTGATGGACGTCGTCCGCACCAAGCCGCAGCACGGCTGGATCGAGGTCATCACCGGCTCGATGTTCAGCGGCAAGAGCGAAGAGCTGATCCGCCGCCTGCGCCGCGCGCAGATCGCGAAGCAGAAGGTCCAGATCTTCAAGCCGCTCATCGACAACCGCTACAGCGCCGACCACATCGTCTCGCACAGCGAGATGCGCATCGCGTCCGACAACGTGCGCAATTCGGACGAACTGCTGGCGCACGTGGCGAACGACACCGAGGTCGTCGGCATCGACGAAGGGCAGTTCTTCGACGCGAACCTGCCCGCCGCGTGCAACACGCTCGCGGACCAGGGAAAACGGGTGATCGTGGCCGGGCTCGACCAGGATTACCTCGGCCGCCCCTTCGAGCCGATGCCGCAGCTGCTGGCGATCGCGGAGTACATCACCAAGACGCTCGCCATCTGCGTCGTCTGCGGCGATCCGGCCAACCACACGCAGCGGCTCGTGGCGAGCGGCGAGCGCGTGCTCGTCGGCGCGTCCGGCCTGTACGAGGCGCGCTGCCGCCACTGCTTCGATCCGCATCTCGCCGCCGTCGAAAAGGTTTAATACAATCGGTTCGTGAGGTCGCAGAGCCTGCTCACCGGCGTGCTGTTGGTGCTGGGCGTCGGCTTCTTCGTCGCGAACACCAAGCTCGTCCTCGACTACACGCGCTACCTGAAGCGCCGCTCGTCGGCGCTGCTCGTATGGCCCAGCCCGCGCCCGGCGAACTACGCGATGGCGCTCGGGATGGGCGTCGCGCTCGGCATCCTGGTGTTCGTGAAGATCTTCGTGCTGCACATGCAGGCGTTCGGCGAAACGATGATGTTCGCCTACTACGCCTACCTGATGCCGCTGAGCCGCCGGATCGGCCGCGGCTTCTACGCGGACGGCATCTGGGCCGACACGGCGTTCATCCCGTACGACGAAGTGGGCGGCATCAGCTGGCGCGAAGGGGAGCACCAGGTGACCCTGATCGTCGTCTCGCGGCTGCGCAGCCTTGCACGCCGTCTCATCGTCCCGGGCGACAAGTACGGGGCGGCGCGGCGGCTGCTGCGCGACAAGATCGGCGATCACGAGATCCAGTTCTCGGGCACGGGCCTGGACCTCGGCGGGCACGACGAGCGGAACGACGCGTAGCGGGACCGTCGACCGTTAACAGTTCGCAGTCGACGGACCGATAGAAGCAGCGGTGGACTGTCGACCGTCAACTGCGTCCCGTCACCGGTGAACCAACGCTATGGCTGCACGCGCGACCTGGAAGGGTTTTCTCAAGATCAGCCTCGTGAACATCCCGATCAAGGTGTTCCCGGCGACTGAATCGAGCGCCACGATCTCGTTCAACCAGCTCCACGCGGAGTGTCAGACACGCATCCAGCAGAAGCGCTGGTGCCCGCACTGCAACCGCGAGGTGCCGAACAGCGAAATCGTCAAGGGCTACGAGTTCGACAAGGGGCGCTACGTCGTCATGTCCGACGAGGACTTCGACAAGGTGCGGCCCGAGTCGACGCGGGTGATCGATCTCGTCCAGTTCGCCGACGAGAAATCGATCGATCCGATGTACGTCGACCGCGCCTACTATCTGGCGCCCGACGGCGGCGTCGCCGCCGACGCGTTCGCGGTGATGCGCGAGGGGATGCAGGGCAAGGTCGGCATCGGCAAGCTGGCGCTCTACGGCCGCGAGTACCTCGTGGCGGTCCGGCCGCACGAGCGGGGGATCGTCATGTACACGCTCCACCACGCGGCCGAGATCCGCAGCATCGACCAGGTCGAAGACCTCAACACGGTGCCGCGCACCGTGAAGCCCGAGGAGATCAAGCTCGCCCGACAGGTGATCCAGACGTTCGAGGGGCCGCTGAACCTCGCCGACTACAAGGACGAATACCGCGAGGGGCTGCAGAAGATCATCGAGGCGAAGATCGCGGGCGAGCAGATCGTCGCGCCGTCGGTGGAGGCGCCGCCGAAGGTGGTCAACCTGATGGAGGCGCTGAAGAAGAGCCTCGACGCCGTGAGCACGCAGAAGAAGAAGCCGGCCCGGGCGAGCGTCGCCGAGAAGCCGGCGGCCAGACGCAAGCGCGCCTAGACGGCGCGATCAGATGTGCACGTTCGACGCGAGCTCGAGCTTGCCCACCAGCGAAATGACGTCGACGAAGTCGTAGCTGGTCGTCTCCGGCTGGGGCTTCAACTCGATCACGCCCGGACCGCGCTGCTTCAGGCGGAGGTGGTCCGGCGGCATCGCGTCGAGGCTCGGCAGCTGGCGCAGCTCGTGGAAGTAGGCGGCGACGTCGTGATCGACCGTGCCGCTCGCCGGCAGCGCCCGCCCCTTCTTCGGCATCACCTCGCGCGTCGTCGTCAGGATCGCCGCGACGTCGGTCCCGCCGAGCCGCACGCCGTGCTCGCGCTCGAAGAACCCGAGGATCTCGCGGTGGAAGTCGTCCATCGCGTCGAACAGGAATTGCGCCTGGTTGTCGGCCCACACGATCGACAGCCAGTCCTTCAGGCCGCCGCTCCGCTCGCGCTGCAGCAGCTCGCGCCGGATGCGCGCGGACATCGGATACAGCTCCGGGTGCTCTTCGGTCTGCGCCAGCCACCGCTCGAGGAAGTCGGTGGCGCGGACGCCGTGCTCGATCTGCACGAAGTACAGGAGGTACTTCAGGAGGCCCACCTTCACGAACAGCTTGTAGGCGAGGCACAGATCGAACATGCGGGCGTACTCTTCGCGCGTGAAGCTGTAGGTCGACTCCACGAACCCGTCGGCGCCGACCGTGATCTGGAACTTGCGCTGGTAGGCTTCGTCGGCGATCGGCGCGTTCGGCATCACGCTCGTCGCGAAGATCATCGGCAGCACCTTGTGGTCGAAGCAGAACTGCAGATCGGCCTTGCAGCTCTCGAAGGTCTGCCCCGGGAGGCCGAGCATGAGGTCGGACACCGCCGGGATGTCTTCCTTGTGGAAGAAGGTGATCATCTTCCGGTACTCGGACATCTTGATGTTCGAGCGCTCGACGTTCTCGAGCACCTGCTCGTCGGTGGTCTGCATCGAGATCTGGCCGCTCGAGATCAAGCCGCCGTCGCTCAGGATCTTGATGATGTCGAGCAGCCGCGGGCTCGCCGTCTTCGCGTTGGTGTAGCCGATCTCGCGCGGGAACCCGTAGCGCTCCTTCATCTCGACGACGAACCGCGCGATGTCGACGTCGCGCGGCAGAATCCCGAAGTTCGCGTCGCAGAAGCCGATGATCCCGATCTGGTGGCGCGCCGCGAATTCGAGCTCCGCGAGCACGCGGTCCATGCTCATGCGCGCGATCTTGGCAAGCGTCGCCGCGCCCCAGTCGCAGAAGGTGCAGCCATACGGGCAGCCGCGGTTCGTCTCGATCGGCAGGTACTGCCGCCCGTCGATCCAGTGGTCGAACTCGCCGGTCGTGTACGGCGACGGGTAAATCGCCAGGTCCATCGTCCGCGCGCGATCGGGCGTCCGCACGAGCTGGTCGCCGCGGCGGAACGTCAGCCCTTCGACCGTGGAGAGGTCCGCGCGCTGGAAGTCCTCGACGTCGAGCCCCGCGTGTCCGATCGCGCGAAGCAGCTCCGCGAGCGTCACCTCGCCTTCGTGCCGCACTGTCACGTCCACCGCCGCGTGCTTGGCGAAATACGTGTCGCACGCCGCCGCGGCGCGCGGCACGTGGGGGCCGCCGACAATGACGAGCGAGCCGGGGCGCCGCTGCTTGACGCCGCGCGCGAACTCGAGGTTGATGTCGTGGTTCCACACGTACATCGACAGCAGGAAGATCCCCGGGCCCGCGGGCAGTTGGTCGAGCATCGCGGGGATGTCGCTCGCCGCCCTCGGCGTGATGCGCCCGAAGTCGAACCGCTCGTTCAGCTCGCCGTCACGGTGCTGCTTGGCGTACGCCGTCAGGCAGCCGAGGGCGTAGAAGCTGCTCCACCATTCGAGCGGCGCGCCGTCGCGTCCCAACGAGACCGGGTACACCGGGATCTTCGCCGCCCGGCGGGGGCCGAACAGGCGAGACGTCAGGGCGTCGGTCCATCGCTTCGTGTCCATCGCGTCCCCTCGTGCAGTCGAGTTGAAAAAAGGCTGTCGCCGCCGATGTGCAGGAGTCGAGCCGCAGGCGAACTTTTCGGGCCCGCATGGTCCGGTTCGCGCGCCCCGGCGCCATGGGCGGATCGCGTGACAATCGTGTGGGTTACGGGCGGCCCTTCGGCATCAAGGGAGGCTTATATCGACCAGTAGAGGGTGCGTAATCTGCCTCCGACGCGACAAAAGATCCGAAGCTCCGCGAATTGTTATCTCGGATTGCAAACGCCGTCAGTGCGCTTTCGGCTTCGGCGCGGCGCTCTTCGACCGGGCGACGAACGCCGCGGGCACGCGGCTCATCGTCGAGCTGAGCGTGTAGAGGCCCGAGTTCGTGCGGATGTACCCGTGGCGGAGCCTGCGGAGCAGGCGGGGGATCGCGGCGCTGCGTCCGTCGGCGCGCGAGCGCAGCGGCCACAGCAGGACGAACGTCGGGTCGGCGGTGGACTCGTAGATCATCCACGGCGCGCCGCTGCCGGCGGCGGCGCGGACCGTTTCCATGAACTGCCCTTCGTGGCCGGCGGTCACGCGGAACGTGGCGAGGAACAGCGCGCGCATCGTCGCGAAATCGCCGTCGGACGGCAGGTAGCTCACCTCGTCGCGGCGGGTGGTCAGCACGCTGTCCTGGCTGTCGACGAGCGACGCCAGCCGCGCCGACAGCCGCGCGAGCTCGGGGTGCGCGGGCGCGAGCGACTTGTACGTGTCGCTGGCGCGCTTCAAATCGTCGGGCGCGCCGAACACGTTGAGGTACACGAGATCGCGCGGATCCTTCGCCGATTGGAACGTCAGCCAGTAGAGCGGAATCTTCGCGCGCTCGTACGCGTTGACGATCGACGCTTCCACCGACTGGTACGCGACCGGCGCGCCGCGCTTCAGGTGGTGGTGGACGATGTTCAGCGTCGCGGGCGGCGGGACGAGAACTTTGGCTGCGAGCAGCGCCGCCAGCAGGAGCGTCACAACTTCGAGGCGAGGATGCCGAGGAGTCCGGGTCCGCTGGCGGTCGGATCGGCCAGCCATCCGGGTGGCGTCAGCCAGACGAAGGCGAGGATCGCGATCACCCACAGGTCGTAGGAGAGCGTCGCGCGCTCGTCGGTCCAGAAGAAGGCGCGGCTGAAGAAGCCCGCGACGCCTTCGCGCGTCGGCATCGGCAGCCGGTTGAGGGCCAGATACGTGTAGTAGATGCGGTTCGCGACGGCGAGCACCGACAGCGCGAGCACGACCCACAGGACCGCGGCCATGCGGTTGGTCGACGCGCCGATCATGAAGAGCACGATGCGCTCGGGCCGCTCCATGAACCCGACCTTGCAGCGCTCGACGAGCGATTCGGCGCGGGCGCGCGCGTAGCTCGTCATGATCGAGAAGATCAGCGTCAGCGCGGCGACGAGCACGTAGTCGCTGCGACCGAGCTTCGAGTACAGGAAGATCAAGCCGGTGCAGAGCGCGAGGTCCGAAAAGCGATCGAGCGTCGAATCCCAGAAGGCGCCGAACTTCGACTGCAGGTGGAGTTCGTGCGCGACCTTGCCGTCGATGAAATCGAAGATGTTCGCGACCAGCATGATCACGAACGCGAGCATGAAGCGGCCGAGCGCGAGCGCCCACGCGGCGCCGACGTTGATCACCACGCCGACGAACGTCAGGACGTTCGGGTGGATGCGCAGCGCGACGCACGCGTCGATGATCGCGCGGAGCGGAAACATGCAGACGGCGCCGATGGCGCCGGTAAACGTCAGGCGCTTGCGCGGCGGCCCCTCGTGCCCGAACTCAGGCGCTGGTCGTGGGATCGCCGGGGCTGCAGGCATGTCAGGGCTTATAATGGAGGGTTCAGACACGTAAAGAAATCGCGACATAGTAGCGTATGGCCATCCAGGATCTCAAGGATCAGATTGCGCGGCTGCCCGAGCAGCCGGGCGTCTACCTGTACTTCAACGCGGATGGCGACACGATTTACGTCGGCAAGGCGCGGGCGCTGCGCGACCGTGTCCGCAACTACCTCGGCGCGTACGGGTCGGATCCGAAGACCGACGCGCTGCTCGACGAAATCCACCGCCTCGAGTTCATCGTCACCGACTCGGTCGTCGAGGCGCTGGCGCTCGAAAACAACCTGATCAAGCAGCGGACGCCCAAGTACAACATCCTGCTGCGCGACGACAAGAACTATCCGTACCTGCAGCTGACGACCAACGAGGCCTTCCCGCGCGTCCTCGTCGCGCGGCGCGTCGAGCGCGACGGCAGCTTCTACGCCGGCCCGTTCCTGCCGGCGCACTTCGCGCGCAAGACGATGGCGCTGACGCACCGGCTGTTCGGCATCCGCTCCTGCAACGAGGTGATCACCGGCAAGCGCGGGCGCCCGTGCCTCGAATTCGACATCAAGCGGTGCATCGCGCCCTGCGTCGACACGATTTGCGCGCCGGACGAGTACGCGCGCGCGGTGGGGATGACCAGGTTGTTTCTCGAAGGCAAGAACGAAGAGCTGGCCGGCACGCTGCGCCAGCGGATGCTCGACGCGGCCGGCGGCGAGCGCTTCGAAGAGGCGGCGCAGCTGCGCGACGCGATGCGCACGGTGCAGGCGCTGCACGACCGCCAGCAGAAGATGGCCACGGCCGAGCTCGGGCACCGCGATGTCTTCGGTTTCAAGCGCGGCCCCGCCGGCGTCGTCGTGCAGGTGTTCCAGGTGCGCAGCGGCCGCGTCGTCGAGCGCGTCGAGCTCGGATCGGAGGACGCGATCGTCGGGTCGAGCGACGGGGAGGTGCTCGCGGCGGCCATCCAGCAGTTCTACGAACTGCGCGGCGCGCCGCCGGAGATCCACGTGCCGATCGAGCCGGACGAACGGGAGGCGCTCGAGGCGTACCTGACCGATCGCGCGCAGCGGAAGGTGCGGATCCTCGTGCCGCAGCGCGGCGACAAGCGCGGCTTCGTCGATCTCGCCAACCGGAACGCCGGCATCGCCTACCAGACGCGCTTCAACCAGGCGCGCGCGGCGCAGTACGACGCGCTCGAGACGCTGCAGCAGGTGCTGCAGCTGCCGACGCTGCCGCGGCGCATCGAGTGCTTCGACATCTCCACGATCCAGGGGAGCGAGACGGTCGCGTCGATGGTGGTCTGCGAGGACGGCCGGATGCGGCGCGGCGAATATCGCAAGTTCCGCATCCGCACGCTGCAGGGGACGCAGTCGGACGACTTCAAGTCGATGCACGAGGTCGTGATGCGCCGCTACCGCAAACTGCTCGAGCTGGGCGGGCCGTTTCCCGATCTCGTGCTGATCGACGGCGGCAAGGGCCAGCTCGCCGCCGCCTACGCGGCGCTCGAGGAGCTCGGCCTGGCCAACCTGGTGGCGGTCGGGATTGCGAAGAAGGAGGAGCTGCTGTTCACGCGCGATCGCGAGGACGCGATTGCGCTGGCGCCGACCGATCCGGCGCTGTTGCTCATCCAGCGCATCCGCGACGAAGCGCATCGTTTCGCGGTGACGTTCCACCGCCAGGCGCGCTCGATGCGCGACCTGCGATCCGAGCTCGACGAGGTGCCGGGGATCGGCCCGCGCCGGCGCAAGACGCTGCTGACGACGTTCGGCAGCGTCGCCGGCGTGCGGCGGGCGACGCGCGAAGAGCTGGCCGCGGTGGTCGGCGCGCGCACCGCGGACGCCGTGCTGGCGTTCTTCGCGAGCCGCCCGTAACGCGCGCCGCGTCGATTCGCCGGTCGGCGGAACGTCGGCAGAACGCTGTCGACAGCCGTCAACTCCGGACGGTAAACTGTCGATGGCTCCGTGGACATCAACGCCGCGCAAATCTTCATCGCGTTCGTCGTGCTGCTGTTCTCGCTGACCGTGCACGAGACGGCGCACGCCTGGACCGCGGATCGGCTCGGCGATCCGACGGCGCGGCTGCTCGGCCGCGTGTCGCTGAATCCGATGGTCCACGCCGATCTGATCGGCACCATCGTCTTTCCGCTGCTCGCGATGGTGAGCGGCGTGCCGCTCATCGGCTGGGCGAAGCCGGTGCCGGTCAACCCGCGCCAGCTCGCCAACCCGCGGCGCGACTACGTGCTCGTCGCCGCCGCGGGACCGGCGAGCAATCTGCTGATGGCGGTTGGGTCGGCGATCGTGCTGCGCCTGCTGCCGGTGTCGCCGGTCACGCTGGGCGAACCGAACGTCACGGCGCCGATTGCCACGCTCTTCAGCCAGGCGCTGCGCCTCAACGTGCTGCTCGCCGTGTTCAACATGATCCCGGTTCCGCCGCTCGACGGCGGCAACGTCCTCAGCGGGCTGCTGCCGGCGCGGGCCGCCTTCCGCTTCAACGCGCTGCTGCGGCCGTACGGGTTCCTGATCCTGTACGCGCTGATGCTCACTCGCGGGTTCGAGTACCTCGTCATCCCGCCGTCGCGCTTCCTGTTGTCTTGGCTGCAGTGACGAACCGCGCGCGCGTCGTCTCCGGCATGCGGCCGACCGGCGCGCTGCACATCGGGCACCTCGTCGGCGCGCTGCGCAACTGGGTGGCGCTGCAGTCCACGTACGACTGCTTCTACTTCATCGCCGACTGGCACGCGCTGACCAGCGACTACGCCGACACCAGCCGCATCGCCGCGAACACGTACGAAGTCGCGGCGGACTGGATCGGCGCCGGCCTCGACCCCGACAACAGCACGTTCTTCGTGCAGTCGCTGGTGCCGGAGCACGCCGAGCTGTTCCTGCTGCTGTCGATGGTCATCGCGGTGCCGTGGCTCGAGCGCGTCCCGACCTACAAGGAGCAGCGCGACACGCTGAAGGACAAGGATCTGTCGACCCTCGGGTTCCTGGGGTACCCGCTGCTGCAGACCGCGGACGTGGCGATCTACGACGGCCGCTTCGTGCCCGTGGGCGACGATCAGGTGGCGCACCTCGAGCTGGCGCGCGAAGTCGTCCGCCGATTCAACAACTTCTACGGCGACGTGCTGGTCGAGCCGCAGCCGATGCTGACGTCGGTGGCGCGGCTGCCGGGCCTGGACGGCGGCAAGAAAATGAGCAAGAGCATCGGCAACACCATCCACCTGTCGGATTCGGCCGACGAGGTGCGCCGGAAGGTGATGTCGATGTACACCGATCCGAAGCGCGTGCGCGCCGACATCCCGGGCACGGTCGAAGGCAACCCCGTCTTCACGTACCACGACGCGTTCAACACCAACGTGGCGGAGGTCGACGATCTGAAGGAGCGCTACCGCACCGGCAGGGTCGGCGACGTCGAAGTGAAGCGGAAGCTGGCCGACGCGCTCAACCTGGCGCTCGATCCGATCCGCGAGCGCCGCGCGGCGATCCTCGCGCAGCCCGAACGGCTGAAGGCGATCCTGTTCGAGGGCTCGGCGCGCGCGCGGGCGATCGCGGCAGAGACGATGGTCCGCGTGCGCGAGGCGATGAAGATCGCGTACCGGTAGTGCGCAAGGGAACAGCGGATACACAGGTGAGGGACGGGCGCCGATGAGTCTCGCGCATGCAGGGTGGAGCGATGGGCCGGCGTCGCGTGGCCGGCATCGGCGCGGTCCGTGCCGGATGATCCCCCAGGGGCGGGCGCGGTAGATGGACCAGCATCCCGATTTCGAGTCGGCGCCAGACGCGTTTCCGGTCAAGCTCGAGATGTTCGAGGGGCCGCTCGATCTCCTGCTGTTCCTGATCAGGAAGAACCAGGTCGAGATCCACGACATCCCGATCGCGCTCATCACGCAGCAGTACCTCGACACGATCGGCCTGATGAAGGAGCTGAACCTCGACGTCGCCGGCGATTTCCTGGTGATGGCGGCGACGCTGATCCACATCAAGTCGAAGATGCTCCTCCCGCGGCCCGAGACCGCCGCGACCGTCGAGGGCGACGAGGAAGATCCGCGCGATGCGCTCGTGCGGCGCCTCCTCGAGCACGAAAAGTTCAAGGCCGCGGCCGGCCTGCTGCACGAGCGCGAACAGGTGCGATCCGCGCAGTGGCAGCGGCCCGACGAACGCGTCGCCGCGATTGCCGGCGAGGAATACGAGCCCGAGCTGGAGGTCGACCTCTTCAGCCTGCTCTCCGCGTTCCAGCAGGTCGTGCAGCGCGCCAGGCAGCGGCCGAAGGTGCTGCTGCCGCCGGAGCAGATTCCGGTCGAAGTCCGGATCGATCAGCTCCTCGAGCGGCTGTCGGAGACGGAGGCCTGCGGCTTCGAAGATCTCTTCGCCGACTGCGCCGATCGCGGCGGCCTCATCGTCACCTTCCTCGCGCTGCTGGAGATGATCCGCCTCAAGCTGGTGCGCGTCTTTCAGCAGGGCACGTTCGGCGCGATCCGCGTGTACAAACGGGCGCGGCCCGCCGACGCGCCGCACCCGATCGGAGATCCGGAAACACACCATGGATGAACAGCCAGGGCAGGAAGAACAGACGGGCCAGATCGGACAGCCGGGCGAGCCCATGGACGCGAGCGCGGTCGCCGAAGCGCCGCCGATCGCCAGCGCCGAGCTGAAGGCGATCCTCGAGGCGCTGATCTTCGCGTCCCCCGAGCCGCTGACGCCCAAGGCGATCTACAAGCTGCTCGACACCGAGCCCAGGGAGGACGTGCAGGCGGCGCTCGAGGAGTTGAAGAAGGACTACGAGCGCCCCGGCGGGCTGCAGCTCGTCGAAGTGGCGGGCGGCTACCAGATCGTCACCCGCTCCGATCTCCACGAGTGGGTCCGCCGGCTGTTCCACGAGCGCTCCACGCAGAAGCTGACCGCGCAGGCGCTCGAGACGCTCGCCGTGATCGCGTACCGCCAGCCGGTGACGGCGGCAGAGATCACCGAGATCCGCGGGGTCAACACGTCCGGCGTGCTCAACACGCTGCTCGAGCGGCACCTGATCAAGATCGTCGGCCGCAAACAGGTCGTCGGCCGCCCGTTCATGTACGCGACGACCAAGGAGTTCCTGATCCGGTTCGGCCTCAACGACGTCAACGATCTGCCGAACGTCGAGGACATGGCCGAAGCGCTCGGACTCGAGGCGCCGATCCTGGTGGAGCAGCCGACGAAGGACGAGGACCTTCCGCTGTCGGAGCCCGACGAGGAGCTCTCCGCCGCGGAGGATGCCGCGGACCCCGAGGCGTCTTAGTCCCCTGGCAGCAGCTCGAGATCGATCCGCACGGTCGAGAACACGCCGCGCGTTTCCAGTTCGGACCAGTCGACGTAGCCCGGCGCCGCGACGCTGAACGACGAGGGGTTGAATCCGCCTCCGCCTGCCGGGCAGCCGAGATCGATCCGATACCAGCCATCCGCGCCTGTCGTCGTCTTCGCCCCGCCGAGCGACACGGTCGCGCCGGCAATCGGCACACCCGTCCGTGCGCTCGCCACCGTGCCGTAGCGCGACACGCACGTGCCCGCGTCGACCAGGAAGTCGCCGCGATACGCCGGGCCCCACACGTGGCTGGCGCCCGACGAGAGGCCGGCGACGATCGGATCGTAGGGTCCGGCGCCGAGCGTCAGCGTGTACAGCCCGGTCGCGTCCGACAGCGCGCGCACGCCGCCCAGCTCGACGGTGATGCCGCCGATGCCGGCGCCCGAGTGCCAGTCGATCGTGCGCCCGCCAATGCGGATCGGCGCGGCCGTTGCGCCCCCTCTCACGGCGCGTCCCGCGGTCGACGGCACGCCCGGTGTGCCGGTGGAGCATGCGACGCCTGCCGCGCCGACGCCGCAACACACCCAAACGAACATGAAACGTGCCGTGCTTCCCATGCCGGATCCCCGTCAGTCGACGCGTGTTCGCCGGAGTGAGAGCACGACCCGCGCCACTCAGCCCGTGTTGCGCAGCCCGGCGGCGATCCCGTTGACGGTGACGACGAAGGCGCGGTGCAGGCGCGCGTCGTCGTCGCCCGCCGACCGCAACCGCTTCAGCACCTCGATCTGAACCAGATTGATCGGGTCCACGTACGGGTTGCGCACGTCGATCGACCGCCGCAGGACCGGGTTGTTCTCCACGAGGACCGCGTGGCGCGTCACGTGGAGGATCGCGTCGATCGCGCGCGTGAGGCGCGAGCGCAGCTCGTGGCCGAGCGGCTGCAGACCGGCCGGGACGAGTTCGCGATCGTAGAGCGCCGCGATCCGCGCGTCGCTCTTCGCGAGCGCCATTTCGATCAGATCGATCGTCGACTGGAAGAACGGCCACCGGTCGTACATGTCGGCGACGAGCGCGTCGTCGCCGCGCGCCGCCGCGCGATCGAGCGCGGTCTCGACGCCGAGCCATGTCGCGAGCAGCAGACGCGTCTGCGTCCAGGCGAACTGCCACGGGATCGCGCGCAGGCTCTCGATGCCGCCGCCGGAGGACGGGCGCCGCGCCGGCCGGCTGCCGATCCGGATCGTGCGGAGCTCCGGCTCGGGGGTCGCCGTGCGGAAGTACTCGATGAACTCCGGGCGGCCGCGAACGACGGCGCGATACGCGTCCCGCGAATCGGCGTCGATGCGGTCCATGCACGCCCGCCACGCGGGCTGCGGCGGCTCGGCCGGCTGCAGCATCGATTCGAGGACCGACGTCGCGTACACCTCGAGCGTCCGCATCGCGATGGCGGGCAGGCCGAACTTCGCCTGGATCATCTCGCCCTGCTCGGTGACGCGCAGCGTGCCGTCGATCGATCCGGGCGGCTGCGACCGGATGGCCATCGACGTGGGGCCGCCGCCGCGGCCCACGCTCCCGCCGCGTCCGTGGAACAGGGTGAGAGCGACGCCGCTGCTCCTCGCGGTCGCGACGATGGCTTCCTGCGCCCGATAGAGCGCCCAGGCCGCGCTGAGGCGGCCGGCGTCTTTCGTCGAGTCGGAGTAGCCGACCATCACCTCCTGCCGTCCCGCAATGCGCTCCCGGTACCAGGGCAGCGCGAAGAGCGTCTTCAGCGCGTCGGCGGCCGCGTTCAGGTCGTCGGCCGTTTCGAAGAGCGGCACGACGCGCTGCGGGTGACGGTTGCCCGTGAGCCGCTGGAGGAACTCCACCGACAGGATGTCGGATGCGCGGCGGGTCATCGTGATGACGTACGCGCCGAGGGACTCCGCGTCGATCTCCGCCGTCGCGCGGAAGGTGTCGATGACGTCGCGCACCGTCTCCGGCGCGGGTTCGAGCGGCGGCGCCGTCCCGACGCCGGCGGCCAGCGACTCGGCGAGCAGGCGAAAGCGATCGCGCTCGTCGGCGCCCGCGATCGGCTGCCCGCGCTGGCCGAACACCCAGTCCACGGCTTCGGCGTGGCGCGCCGAATCCTGGCGCACGTCGAGGCGCGCGAGCACGAGGCCGAACGTCGCGACGCGGCGGAGCAGATCGGCGAGGCGGCCGCGCGCGATGACGTCGTTGCCGGTCGCGACGAGCGATCGATGGCAGAGCCGCAGCGGCTCGGCGAGCTCCGCGGCCGCCCTGAAGGGCCGGAGGGCCGACGCCGGTTCCGCGGCCGAGTCGCGCGCGCCGTCAGGCCCGGCCGCCTCGTCGCGGGTCGCGATCAATCGCGCGCGAACGCCGCGCAGCAGCGCGCGGTACGGCTCGCGCTCGCCGCGGACCCGCTCCTTCAGTTCGGGCGACGCATCGGCCAGCGACAGCTCGTCGCGCAGGCGATTCACCTCGCGCAGGTACAGGTCGGCCGCCTGCCACCGCGCCAGCCGCACCGCTTCGCGCGTGACGTCCGGCGTCACGTTCGGGTTGCCGTCGCGATCGCCGCCCATCCACGATCCGAACGTGATCGGCGCCGCGTCGAGCGGCAGGCCGCAGCCGGTCGACTGCTGCAGCGCGCGATCGAGCTCGCGCAGAAACGCGGGCACCGCGTCCCACAGCGTTTCCTCGAACACGACGAGGCCCGCGCGCACCTCGTCGATCGGCGTCACGGCGCGATCGCGTCCTTCGTCGGTCAGCCACGCTTCGGCGACGACGCGGCGCAGCGCGTCGACGACGTCGTCGCGTTCGAGCAAGGTCGGATCCGGCCGATCGTGCTCGGCGAGCAGCTGCGCGACCCGGTTGTACTTCTGGATGAGCGTCCGGCGCAGCACCTCGGTCGGGTGGGCCGTGAGGACGAGCTCGATGCGCAGCCGTCCGACGGCCTCGGCGAGCGCGTCCGGCGACACGCCATCCGCGATCAGCCGCGCAAACACTTCGCGGCACGATCCGCGCTGCGGCCCGCCGGGGTCGCCGCTCGCGTGCTGGCGGCGGCGCCGCTCGCGATGATGCTGCTCGGCCACGTTCGCCAGCGCGAGGAAGTGCGCGAAGGCGCGCGCGATCGGGACCGTCGTCTCGATCGGCATCGCGCCGAGCACGTCGGCGAGGCGGTCGAACGCGTGTTCGTCGCCGCCGCGCGCGCCCTTCGCCATCGCGCGCACCGCTTCGACGCGTTCGAACAGCGCCGCGTCGCGGGCGCGCAGGGTGTCGCCGAGCAGATCGCCGAGCAGGCGGATGTCGTCCCGAAGCGCTTTGTGGGGATCAGTCACGTGGCGGCGTCCGCGTCGCCGCCCGCTGCAACTTCCGGACCTCGTCGTCGCTGAGATCGCGCCATTGGCCGGGCTTCAGCTTCGAATCGCGGATCGGGCCGATGGCCACACGGCGGAGCGACGCCACCGGGTGGCCGATGGCCTCGCACATCTTTCGGATCTGCCGATTCCGGCCTTCGTGGATGGCGATCGTGAGGTGCGACGGCCCGAGCGCGGTCACCTCTGCCGGGGACGTGCGCCGGCCGTCGATCGTCACGCCTCGCGCCAGCCGTTCGACGTCGTGGCGGTCGACGGCTCCGAGCACGTGGACGTCGTAGACCCGCGCGTGGCCGTGCCGCGGATGCGTGAGCCGCGCGGCGAGCTCGCCGTCGTTGGTCAGCAGGAGCAGCCCTTCGGAATCGAAGTCGAGCCGGCCCACGGGGTAGACGTACTCGCGGACGCCGCGCAACAGATCGATCACCGTCGGCCGCCGCTGCGGATCCGACCGCGTCGTGACGTAGCCGCGGGGTTTGTTGAGAAGGACGTAGCGGCGCCGCTCGGCGATCTTGACGCGTCGGCCGTCGACGCGGATGTCGTCGCGCGCCGGGTCGGCCTTGGTGCCGAGCTCGCGCACCGTCTCGCCGTTGACGGTCACGCGGCCCTCGCGCATCAGCTCCTCGCTCGCGCGGCGCGACGCGACGCCCGCCTGCGAGAGGATCTTCTGCAACCGCTCCACGCGTTCCAGCTTACCCCGCCGTCTCGGGCGCGCGGAACGCGGCGACGCGGACCACCGAGTCCGCATCGGCGCGGTACCAGACGTCGACGTGCTCCCGCAGCGCGAAGCGCCGCGCGGCCGCAACGGCGTCGTCGTAGCTGCGGAACGAGAACTGATCGCCGGCCCCGTAGCGGCTGAGCAGGTAGTGCTCTTCAGGCGCGGCGGTGCGGCGCACGACGACGTCGCCTGCGAGCGGTGCCCCGGCGGAGGAATCGGACATGGAAAGTCCGAATATTACTGCAGACGTGCGGCAGCCGGTACGGCGTGGCCTGACAATTCGCTGACGGCCTCGACCACGGCTGGCAGCTCGAACGGCTTCTGGATCGCGCGCCAGACCGCCGAGGAAGTGGACAGTCGCGCCAGGCCGACCGAGTCGAACGCCGTGAGCAGCAGGACGCGGCACCTCGGGTTGCGCGCGCGAACGTGTTCGAGGATGCGCAGCGAGGCGGCGCCGGCGAGCGTTGCGTCCAGGACGAGGACGTCCACGCCGTCGACGGGCGGAAACGGCGGATCCGGCGACATCTCGACGACGTCGAATCCGGCCGGCGTCAGCGCTTCCTGCAGCGCCCAGCGGCACAGCGGCTCGGCGTCGACGACCAGAACACGGGCTTTCCGCGGATGCACGCCAGCCGAGACGGCAAGCACGGTGCCACACCACGCGTCGCAAAATAGCCCGCGAATCGGCGATAAATCGCGAACACCGGCCGTGGGTCGAGGAAAATCGGGTCCGGCGCGCGGATTTTCCCGCGCGGATCAATCGGCGCGGAGCGCCAGCAGCGGATCGACCCGGGTGGCACGATACGCGGGCACGATGCTCGCGACCAATCCGACGCCCAGTACGACCATCGACACGACGACGAACGTGGCGGCGTCGCGCGGCGTCACGCCGAACACGAGCGACGACAGCGCCTGGCCGAGCGCCAGCGCGCCCGCGACGCCGATCGCGACCCCGACGATCGTCGGCTTCAGACCTTCGACGATGACCATGCGCACGACGTCGAGGGCCCGCGCGCCGAGCGCCATCCGAATCCCGATCTCGGTGATGCGCTGGCGAACGCCGTACGACAGCACGCCGTAGATGCCGATCGCGCCGAGCAAGAGCGCGAGGGAGGCGAACGCCGACAGCAGCCGCATCGCGAACCGCTGCTGCGCGATCGATTCCCCAATCACCGAATCCATGGTGGCGATGTCGACGACCGGCTGACCAGGGTTGATCGACCGGATCGCGCCGACGACGGCGGGCACGACGCCCATCGGATCGCCGGCGCTGCGCACGACGAGCGTCTCGTATCCCTGGCGCACTTGCGCGTAGGGCACGTAGATCGTTTGCGTATCGGTCGACTGCAGGCCGTGGACCTTGACGTCGCTCACGACGCCGACGACCTCGCGCGGCTGGCTGTCGAGCAGCCCCAGCACCAGGCGCTGGCCGACCGGCGACCTGCCGGGCCAGAAGCGGTGCGCCGTCGATGCGCTGACGAGCACGACGGGAGGACGGCCGTCTCGATCGGCGTCGGTGAAATCGCGGCCGTCGCGCAGGCGCATGCGAACGGTGTCGAGGTACCCGGGCGTGATCGCGCGCACGGCCATCTCCGGCTGCTCGGACAGCGGGCGCGGCGCGTCTCCTTCGATCGCGACCGGCTGCATCGATCCGCCGTCGTCGACCGGCAGCGAATCGATCGTCGCCGCCGCTTCGACGCCGGGCAGCGCGCGGACGCGCCGCAGCATTTCGTCCGAGAACTGGGCGCGCTGCGGCTTGTCGTACTCGGCGCGCGACAGGACGACGCCCATGGTCACCACGTGATGCGGGTCGATGCCGGGGTTGACCGCGCGCAGTTGCGCCAGGGTGCGAATGAGGAGGCCGGCGCCGACGAGGAGGATCAGCGCGAGCGCCACTTCGGCGGTGACGAGGACATTGCGCACGCGCCGTTCGCCGGCGTGCGATCCGCCGCGTCCCATGCCTTGTTTCAGCGCTTCGCCGGCGTCGCCGCGGGTCATGCGCCACGCCGGCGCCACGCCCGCGAGCAGCCCCGTCACGATTGCGACGATGCACGTGTAGAGGAGCACGCGACCGTCGAGCGCAACCTCGCTTGCCCGCGGCAGCGTGGCGCCGAACGACTTGGTGATCAGCCCGATGCTCCAGGCGGCGGCCGCCAGACCGACGGCGGCGCCCGAGGCGGCGAGCAGCGAGCTCTCGACGAGCAGTTGCTGAACGATGCGCGCGCGGCTCGCGCCGACCGCTGCGCGAATCGCGATCTCGCGCGACCGGCCGAGCCCGCGCGCGAGCAGCAGGTTCGCGAGGTTCGCGCACGCGATGAGCAGCACGCACGCCACGGCGCCGAGCAGCACGAGCAGGCCCACGCGCACGTCCGACACGATGTCCTGCTGCAGGGGCAGAACGATGGCGCCCCAGCCCTTGTCGTCGGCCGGGTACTGCCGCTCGAGACGCTGCGAGATCGTCGCGAGCTCCGCGTTCGCCTGGCGCACGTCGGCCGTCGCCTTCAATCGCGCCACGACCAGGTAGTTGTGATTGCCGCGCACCGCGCGCTCTTCGGCGTTCCACGCGAGCGGCAGCCACACGTCGGCGCGAAGCGGAAACCGCATCCGGTCCGCCAGGACGCCGACGACCGTGTACGGCTCGCCGTTGAGGGTGACTGCCTGTCCGACGAAGGAGGGGTCGGCGCCGAACCGCGTCCGCCAGATGTGCTCGCCGAGGACCACCACGTGCGAGCGCACCGGATCCTCGTCGCCAGGGCCGAGCACGCGCCCGAGGATCGGCGCCGCGCGCAGCACTTCGAAGAACTCGCTCGAGACGCCCGCCCCTTGCAGCGCGTCGGGCTCGCCGCGTCCGGTCAGGTTCGCTTCGCGGTACCCGTAGACCGCCATGTGCTCGAACGCGGTGCTCTCGGCCTGCCAGTCGAGGTAGTTCGCCGGCGAGACGGAGAAGCGCGTCACGCCGGGGAACTGTTCGCGCGGCGGCGTGTGCCAGACGCGCACGAGACGCGACGCGTCGGGAAAGGGCAGCGGCCGGAGGACGACTGCGTTCACGACGCTGAAAATCGCGGCGTTCGCGCCGATGCCGAGCCCCAGAATCGCGATCGCGGTCGTCGTGAAGCCCGGACTCTTGACGAGCGCGCGCGCGGCGTGGCGGATGTCGCGGACGATGGCGTCGAGCATCGGAAACCCCCGTTGATCGCGATACGCGTCTCGACTGCGCTCGACGCCGCCGAGCGCGATCCAGGCGCGCCGGCGCGCTTCGTCGGGCGTCATCCCTGCGCGGATGTTGTCGTCGGTGTGGAGCTCGAGATGGCTGCGGAGTTCCGCGTCGATGTCGGCATCGCTCCGGCCGCCCGCGATCGGCGCGACGGCGCGCCGGATCCAGCCGCGCAGGCGCCTCACGTGCGCTCCGGCGCCAGGAAGCGCGCCAGGATCTCGGTCGTCCGCTCCCACTCGCGCGACTCGCGCTCGAGCGCTTTGCGGCCGGCGCGCGTGATCGCGTAGAAGCGCGCCTTGCGGTTGTTGTCCGAGATCCCCCAGTCCGAGCGGATCCACCCTTCCTGCTCGAGCTTGAGGAGCGCCGGATAGAGCGTGCCGTACTGCACGACGAGCCGATCGCCGCTCGTCTGTTCGATGCGCCGCGCGATGCCGTAGCCGTGCTGGGCGCCCATCGTGTCCAGCGTCTTCAGCACCATCAGCGCGAGCGTGCCGCGCCAGACGTCCCCGTCACCCATATAGAGATCCAATACGAGCGTCGCGGGCCGCGGGTTCCCGGTCCCAGCGCCCGGCCGGAACTCCCGAGCTCAGCGATCCAGGAGGTCGCCCCAGAAGCTCGCGAGCGCGGCGACGTCGGTCGCGTGCGGCGGCCGATCGGCTTCGGCGTGGGAGATCAGTCCGCTCAGCAGCAGCCGGACGGGCGCGTGGCCGCGGAGATCGTCGGCCAGGTATTCGGATTCGACGGGCGGGATCACGTTGTCCTCGGTCCCGTGCAGCAGGTAGATCGGGACGGTCGGTTTGGGCGACTTCGACACCGAGAGCGCCGGGGAGCCGCCGTACATCCCGATGTACGGCAGCAAGCGCGTGCCGAGGTGCGCGACGTCGCGGTCGAGCACTTCCCGCAGCAGCGTGGCCGACGGCTCGGGCATCCGCTGCGCTTCGGCGCGGACGGCGTCGAATTCCGCCTGCGCCTTCGACTTGTCGACGCCGCCGTCGAGCGCCGACGCCCACAGATAGCGCCGCACGCCCGCGCGCAGCGGGTCGACCTGCGCCGGCGGGACGAGGCGTTCGGCGATGCCGAGCAGGATCACCGCGACGCCGTAGTCGTGGGGCGGCCGCGTCAGCACCCGCTCGCCCGACACCTGCTGTCCGGGCAGCTTCTCCTGGCCGGTGCACAGGTACCGCAGGACGCGCGGCAGATCGTCGTGGCCGCCGAACGCGAAGACGTACGCCACCTGGCCGCGCAGCGACGGCCGCCCCGCCGCGACGATCGACAGCCCGCCGCTGAAGCTGATCCCCATCAGGCCGATCTGCGCTTCGTTCGCGAACGGCGCGTGCGCACGCAGCCAGAGCGCGGCCTCTTCGATCTCGTCGGTGATCGCCGGCGTGATCTCGAACCGCGACAGCTCGGGGATGTCGGGCGTGACGATGCGGAGATCGTCGGCGGCGAGGTCGCGGGCAAGGCGGACGAGCCGGGGCTCGTCGATGCCGGCGGGATGGAGGCCGGACACGAGCAGCGCCGTGCGCCGCGACGGGTGCGACCGAGGGGAATAGATTCGCGCGCGCAGGTCGCCGTGCGCGGTCGTCGGGATCGTGATCTCGCGCTCGGTGGTCGGATCGGCGCCGAAGTCGGCGATCCGCCGCACGGCGCCGTGCATGTCGGCCGCACGGACGACGAACGACAGCCCGCGCACGAACGGCCGCCCGACGAGATCGCTGCCGACCGCGACGATGCCGAACACGGCGAGCGTGGCGGCGACGCGGCGTCCCTTCACGCGGTGCATGTTAACCTCTGGGCCGGAAGGGCAGGTAGGCCGGTGGGCCAGGTGCGCAAATTGGTGGTCGCGATCGACGGACCGTCCGGCGCGGGCAAGGGAACGGTCGCGCGCGCGGTCGCCGCGGAGCTCGGTTACCGCCACGTCGACAGCGGCGCGATGTACCGCGCGGTCGGCTGGAAGGCGCTCCACGCCGGCGTGCCGGTCGACGACGAGGACGCCGTGGCGACGCTCGCCGAGCGCTCCACGATCGACGTCACCGCGTCGCGCGTCACGATCGACGCCGACGATGTGACGCGCGCGATCCGGACGCCGGAGATCGATCGGGCCGCGGCGTCGGTGGCGCGCCTGCCGAAAGTGCGCGCCATTCTCGTCGAGCGCCAGCGCGCCATCGGCGCCGCCGGCGGCATCGTCATGGAAGGGCGCGACATCGGCACGGTCGTCTTTCCGCGCGCCGACGTGAAGATCTATCTGGATGCGTCCGCCGAAGAACGCGCGCGCCGCCGCGCCAGCGATCCCGCCCATTCGGGCGTGCCGGGGAGCGTGGCCGCGGTGCAGACGCTCCTCACCGAGCGCGATCGCGCCGACCGCACGCGCGCCGCGTCGCCGCTCTACGCGGCCGACGACGCGACCGTCATCGATACGACGGCGAAGCCGATCGACGTCGTGGTGAAAGAGGTCCTGGAGATCGTGAAGACGAGGGGCTAGGGGCTGGTTCCAGCCCCTGGCCTCGCGCGCTACTTGCGGTCCTTGTAGTCTTCCGCCGACGCCGGGTCGAGCTCCCAGCGGTGCCGATCGCGCTTCGTCACCTTGTCGGTCGTGCCGAGCTCTTCGTTGTCCTGATATTCCACGCCGACGGCGCGGCCGATGTCGTCCACCACGTCCTGGTCGGGCGTCGGGTTGTCGCCCCCCGCGGTCTCGTCGCCGGTGAAATACGCACTCTCGAGGTCGGCGTCGGCGTCGCCACCGGCCAGCTCGGGCGACAGGTTCCGGCGCCGGGCGCGCTCGACCGCCATCTCGGCCCGTCCGCTGCGTGCCGCCGTTCCCCGGCGCTTGAGGTCCAGGGACGAGGGCGGGGTGGGAACGACTTCTGCCGACGAGCTCCGCCGATTCCGCCGCCGCGCCTTGGTCGCTGTCTTCCGCCCGCCCGCGGTTCGCGGCTTCTGCGCCGATTTCCGCGTCGTTTTGGCGACGGCCTTTCGGGTTGGGCGTTTGGCCGATCGTGCCGCCTTGCGGCCCCTGACGCCGCGTGTCGACCGTGCCGGAGCCTTGCGTTTGGCCATCGTCTGCGTCCTTTCGAAACCTTGACAGTTTTCGTATAAGTGTCGTACTGTCTAATGCTTATCGCTATCAGCGAACATCACGCGGGGGCCGGACCCGCGACACCAACCGCCGGTAATCTGATCGACAGGAGACGTGCAACGGCATGGCGAAAGTAGAAGACGAGAACACTCCCGGTGCGGGCGGCGCGGTCGCAACGACCGAACGGAGCGAGCGCAGCGACCGCAGCGATCGCGGCGGCCTGAAGGTCCGCCAGCGCGACGACGACGACCAGATGGATCCGGCGGAGTACGCGCGGCTCCTCGATGTCTACGATAACAGCTTCCGGAACATCGCGGAAGGCGAGGTCGTCAAGGGGACGGTTCTCAAAGTCACCCCGTCGGAGGTGATCGTCGACGTCGGGTACAAGAGCGAAGGGATCATTGCGGTCGACGAGTTCCTCGACGAGAACGGCGAAGTCACCGTGCAGCCCGGCGACATCGTCGACGTGCTGCTCGAGCGGACCGAAGACCGCGAAGGCTACGTCGTCCTCTCGCGCGAAAAAGCCGAGAAGATGAAGATCTGGGACGAGGTCGAGAAGGCCTACGCGGAGCGCAAGGTCGTCATCGGCCGCGTCATCGAACGGATCAAGGGCGGCCTGGCGGTCGACATCGGCGTCCGCGCGTTCCTGCCGGGATCGCAGATCGACGTGCGCCCCGTGCGCAACCTCGATGCGCTGCGCGGCCAGGAGCTGCGCATGCGCGTCATCAAGGTGAACAAGAAGCGCGGCAACATCGTGCTCTCGCGCAAGGCGCTCCTCGAGGAAGAGAACGCGGAGAAGAAGAAGCACACGCTCGAGACGCTGGCCGAGGGCAAGGTGCTGAAGGGCGTCGTCAAGAACATCACCGACTACGGCGCCTTCATCGACCTCGGCGGCATCGACGGCCTGCTGCACATCACCGACATGTCGTGGGGCCGCGTCGGCCATCCCTCCGAGCTGTTCAAGGTCAACGACGAGATCGACGTGATCGTGCTCAAGTACGATCCGGCCACCGAGCGCGTCTCGCTCGGCCACAAGCAGCTCATCACCGACCCGTGGGCGAACGTCATGGACCGCTACCCGGTCGGCGCGCGCGTCCAGGGCAAGGTCGTCAGCCTGACCGACTACGGCGCGTTCGTGGAGCTCGAGACGGGCGTCGAAGGCCTGATCCACGTCAGCGAGATGTCGTGGAGCAAGCGCGTCAAGCACCCGTCGAAGATCCTCAACGTCGGCGACAACGTCGACGCGATGGTGCTCGGCGTCGATCCGACCGCGCGGCGCATTTCGCTCGGCCTCAAGCAGGTCGAGAGCAATCCCTGGCACGACCTCGGCGACAAGTACCCGGTCGGCTCGAAGATTACCGGGAAGGTGCGCAACCTGACCGAGTTCGGCGCGTTCGTCGAGGTCGAGGACGACATCGACGGCCTGATCCACATCTCCGACATGTCGTGGAGCAAGCGGATCAAGCATCCGTCGGAAGTGCTCAAGAAGGGCGACACGGTCGAGGCGATGGTGCTGAACATCGACGCCGAGAACCAGCGGCTGTCGCTCGGCCTGAAGCAGCTCGCCACCGACATCTGGGACGACTTCTTCTCGCGGCATCACGTCGGCGACGTCGTCGAAGGCAAGGTCGTGCGCCTGACGAACTTCGGCGCGTTCGTGGAGCTGGACGAAGGGATCGAAGGGCTGATCCACGTCTCGGAGTTCGACGACACGCCGCACGCCGGCAAGGACGAGAAGATCGAGCTGAAGGTGGGCGAGACCTACCCGATGAAGATCATCAAGCTGGCGCCGTCGGAGCGGAAGATCGGTCTCTCGATTCGCGCGATGAAGAACGACGAGTTCCGCGCCGACTGGGAAGCGTACCAGGAGTCGGCCGGCGACGGGACGGCGACGCTCGGGGATCACTTCAGGAACCGGTGAAGGGGCGCGGGCTGGCGGCCCGGCGCTGGAACGCGCGTGACGCACGCCGTCCGGTGTCCGGCCGCGAGCCTCGAGCCGCCGAGGGGACCACATGACGAACGGCAGCATGACCAAGGCGGAACTCGTCGAGGAAGTCTCGCGAGTGTCGGACCTGACCAAGAAGCATTCCGAGGTCATCGTCGACACGGTGTTCAAGAGCATCATCGACGCGCTCCATCGGGGTGAGAAGATCGAGCTGCGCGGGTTCGGCAGCTTCCGTCTGCGCAAGCGCGAGCCGCGGAAGGGCCGCAACCCGAAGACCGGGGACAAGGTGGACGTCCCGCCGAAGAAGGTGCCGTACTTCAAGCCGGGCAAGGAGCTGAAGGAGCTGATCAACAAGGAACCGGAGGCGCCATCGGGCGCGCCGTCCACCGGGCCCGCGATTCCGCCGGACGCGATGGCGGTGTAGCGGACCCCGCCGGTCTCGACCTCGATGGAACGCCTCTGGTCTCCGTGGCGCTCCGCCTATGTGACGGGCGCGGGCGGCGGCGACATCGGCTGTATCTTCTGCAATATCGACCAGCCCGGCCGCGACGAGCTCGTGCTCGTGCGCGGCCGCTCCGCGTACGTCATCCTCAATCTGTATCCGTACAACAACGGCCACCTGATGGTCGTCCCGTACCGCCACGTCGCGACCCTCGCGGCGACCACCGGCGACGAGCAGACGGAGCTGATGCGGTTCACACGGCTCGCCGAAATCGCGCTCACCGAAGCCTACGCGCCGCAGGGGATCAACATGGGGATCAACCTCGGCCGGCCGGCGGGCGCCGGCGTCGTCGATCACGTCCACGTTCATGCCGTGCCGCGCTGGAACGGCGACACGAACTTCATGACCGCAATCGGCGACACGCGCGTGCTGCCCGAGGATCTCGCGGCGACCAGGAAGCGCCTGCAGCCGATCTTCCAGCGTCTGGCCGATTCCAACACCTGACCGGCACACACCCGTGGTGTCCTTTCTGCTGATGCACCGATGGAACTAGAACTGAGCTCCGAGCAGCGCGAATTCCAGCAATCGATCGAGCAGTTCGCCGCCGAGATCGTCGCGCCGCGCGCGGCGCTGATCGACAAGACCGGCGAGTATCCGGCCGACGTGATGCACGCGGCGGCGACGCACGGCCTCTGCGGCGTCACGATCCCGAAGCCGTGGGGCGGGCTCGGGAAGGACTACGTCAGCTACGCCCTCGCGATGGAGGCGATCGCCAAGGCGAGCGCCACGGTGGCGGTCGCGCTGAGCGTGACCAACTCGCTCGTCGCCGAGCTGATCGCGCACGCGGGCCGGGACCAGCAGCGCGAACGCTGGCTGCGGAAGCTGGCGACCGGCGAGGCGATTGGCGCGTTTGCGCTGTCGGAACCGGAGGCGGGGACCGACGCCGCCAACCAGCGGACGTCGGCGACGCGCACCGCCCACGGGTATGGCATCCGCGGCAAGAAGGTGTGGGTCGCGAACGCCGAGGAAGCCGCGGTGGCCATCGTGTTCGCGTGCACGCGGCCGGGGCTGCGCGGCCAGGGCATCACCGCGTTCCTCGTGCCGATGGATGCGCCGGGCATCACGCGGACGGCGCGGGCCGACTCGCTGGGCGTGCGCGGGCTCGGCTGCATGGACCTCGAGCTCGACGTCGAGGTGGCCGACGATCAGGTGCTCGGCCCGGTGGATCAAGGGTTCCGCCTCGCGATGTGGGCGCTGCAGGGCGGGCGCGTGGCGATCGCGGCGCAGGCGCTCGGCATCGGCGAGGCCGCGGTGGCCGAGGCGATCGCGTACGCGAAACAGCGTCAGCAGTTCGGCCAGCCCATCGCCAACTACCAGGCCATCCAGTGGATGCTCGCCGACATGGCGACCGAGCTCGACGCGGCGCGCCTGCTGACGCTGAAAGCGGCGGCCGCCAAGGACACGCAGGAGCGGAGCGCCTCGGAAGCGTCGATGGCGAAGCTCGCGGCGTCGGAAGCGGCGCACAAGGCCGCCGACAAGGCGATGCAGATCCTCGCGTCCGCCGGGTACCGGCGCGGGTCGGTCGTGGAGCGGCTGTTTCGCGACGTCCGCGCGACGGAAATTTATCAGGGGACGTCGGAAGCGCAGCGTATGATCATCGCCGCCGGGATCATCTGATCCGATGACCCACTGCAAGGAGGCGCGATGTCGAAAATGAACCGCCGCCAGTTCGTGCAGACCACCGCCGCAGCCGCCGCCGTCCCCGCCACCCTGTTCGGCCAGGCACCCGCCGTGAAGAGCGCCGGCGCCAAGCCGTGCGTCGTCGCCTCCAGCAACGGCAACAAGTCGAAGGACGAGCACGGCGTTACCTGCGTCGCCAAGGCGTTCGACATGATGACGAAGGGGAGCGACGTCCTCGACGCGCTCGTCGCCGGCGTCGCGATCGTCGAGCTCGATCCGGATCAGAACGGCGTCGGCTGGAGCGGCCTGCCGAACGCCGACGGTGTCGTGCAGCTCGACGCGTCGTGCATGCACGGACCCAGGAAGCGCGCCGGCGCCGTCGCGGCCATCGAGGGCGTCCGCGCGCCGGCGCGGGTGGCGCAGCTCGTGGCGGAGCAGACCGATCACCACCTGATCGTCGGCAAGGGCGCGCAGGACTTCGCGCGGATGATGGGCGTGACGATCGAGGAAGGGCTGATCAACGAGAACGCGCGCAAGCTGTGGCTCGAATGGAAGCGGCGCACCGATCCCGAGCACTATCTCGATCCCAAGAAACGCGCGCAGGCCTGGTACGACGCCGGACTGCAGATGGTCCGCGACGGGCTGATCGATCCCGACCACTACTGGGGCACGATCAACTGCGACGGCGTCAACGCCAGGGGCGAGGTCTGCGGCGTGACGACGACGAGCGGCCTCGCGTGGAAGATTCCGGGGCGCGCCGGCGACTCGCCGATTCTCGGCGCGGGGCTCTACGTGGACAACGAGGTCGGCGCCGCCGGATCGACCGGCCGCGGCGAGGCCAACCTGTACAACCTGTCGTCGTTCCTCATCGTCGAGGAGATGCGTCGCGGCGCGCACCCCAAGGACGCGTGCGTCACGGCGCTGCGGCGCGTCGCGAAGAACACGATCGAGAAGCGGCTGCTGAACGACAAGGGGCAGCCGAAGTTCGGCCTGAACTTCTACTGCCTGAACGCGAAGGGCGAATACGCCGGCGTGTCGATGTACGCGTCGACCTACGCGGTCTGCACGGAGAACGGCCCGCAGACGCTGAACACCGAGGCGCTCTTCGAAGGGCGCGCGACGGATTGAGCGAGAGGGCTCGCGCGGGTGGCGGAGCCGGCCGTCAGCGTCCCAGGCCGCGCGTCTTGTAGTCGCCCGCGAATCCGGCCGACTGCCCCTTCGGGATCGAGAGCGATTTCCATCGCCCCGACGCGAGGTGCCGCGCGACGTAGACGATCTGACCGGTGTGATACGCCGTGTGCGTCACCGAGCGGTTGATCGCCTCGACCACCAGGAAGGCCTCGTTACGGATGTAGACCGTGCGCTCCAGGTCGGCCGGCGTCAACGGCTCGAGCGCGCGGAGCACGATCGCGAAGCCGTCGCGCCACCAGGTCAGCACCTGCTCGCGCGACACGCCCTCGGGCGCCTCGAATTCCCCGTCGCGATCGCGATCGGGTTTTTCGCCGTCGGTCGTCAGGAAATCGGTGAAGCGCGATCGCAGGTTGCCGTACACGTGCTTGGCGATGACGGCGATGCTGTTCGAGTCGGGATCGATCTGCGCGTTCAGCGCGGCATCGTCGGTCACCTGCGCGATCGCCTTGTCGCCGAGCGCCTGGTAGTTGCGGTAGGTGCGGAGGACGTCGTTCAGATACGCGTCGTTAGCCAAGGATGTTCTTCGCAATCGTCTGCAGCTGCAGATTCGATGTGCCCTCGTAAATCTGACCGATTTTCGCGTCGCGGTACAGCTTCTCGACCGGGTAGTCCTTGACGAACCCGTAGCCGCCGAACAGGTTGACCGCCAGCGACGCGACGCGCTCGGCGACTTCCGACGAGAAGATCTTGCACATCGCCGCCTCGGTCAGGAACGGGCGGCCGGCGTCGCGCAGGCGCGCGGCGTTGTAGACGAGCAGCCGCGCGGCTTCCAGTTCGGTCGCGGCGCGCGCGATCTGGTGCTGCACGGCCTGGAAGTCGGCGATCGGCTTGCCGAACTGCTTGCGCTCCTTCACGTAGCCGATCGTGTGGTCGAGCGCGCCCTGCGCGAGGCCGATCATCTGCGCGCCGATGCCGATGCGGCCCTCGTTCAGCGTTTCAATCGCCACCTTGTAGCCCTTGCCGGGCTCGCCGAGGACGTTCGCGCGCGGCACCCGGCACTGCTCGAACAGCAGCTCGCAGGTGCTGCTCGCGCGGATGCCGAGCTTGTCCTCCTTCTTGCCGACGGTGAACCCGGGGGCGCCGCGCTCGACGAGGAAGGCGGTGATTCCCCGGTACCCCGCATCCGGGTTCGCGTTGGCGAAGACGATGAACAGGCCGGCTTCGTTGCCGTTGGTGATCCAGAGCTTGCGGCCGGTGATCGTGAACTCGTCGCCGTCGGCCACGGCGCGCGTCGCCATCGCGAACGCGTCGCTGCCCGATCCGGCCTCCGACAGTGCGTACGCGCCAATCGTGCTGGCCGCGAGCTTCGGGAGGTAGCGGCGCTTGATGTCGTCGCTGCCCCAGCGGAGCAGCGCGTTGATGACGAGCGTGTTCTGCACGTCGACGAGCACGCCGATCGCCGGATCGACGCGCGAGAACGCCTCGACGGCGAGCGCCGCATGGAAGAACGACGCCCCGGCGCCGCCGAAACTCTCGGGGATCTCGATCCCCATGACGCCGAGGTCGAAGAGCTTGCCGAGCAGCTCGTGCGGGATCTTCGCGTGCTCATCCATGTCGCGCACGAGCGGCCGGATCTCGCGATCGGCGAATTCGTACACGCTGTCCCGGAACAGCGTTTCGTCTTCGGACAGCGCCGTCAGCGGCGGCCGCACGGCTTCGGTGTGTGAGGTCGGCACGGACGGCATGTTACCGCTGTCCGCGCCCGGCTGTCAGCCCTCGCGCGCCCGCCGCCCGCGCCAGCCGAGAGCGTAAGATAGGGACATGGCCAGTCCGCTCCGGACCGTCACATCGGCCGCCATCCTCCTCGCGCTGGTCGGGCTTCGCGGCGATGCGCCGTCCGCCGCGCAGCCGCCGCCGCCGCCCGCGCCGCCGGCGGATCAGCAGCAACAGCCGCCGCCGGTGTTCCGCACCGGCATCAACTACGTCCGCGTCGACGTCATCGTGAGCGACAAGACCGGGCAGCCGGTCAGCGATCTGACGCAGGGCGACTTCGAGGTCCTCGAGGACGGCAAGCCGCAGACGATCGACAACTTCAAGCTGATCAAGCTCGACGGCGGCAGCGCCGAGAGCGCCAAGGAAGCGCCGAAGCAGATTCGCACCGACTACGACGAAGAAGCCGAAGCGGCGCGCGACGACGTGCGGCTGTTCGGGATCTTTCTCGACGACTATCACGTCCGCAAGGGCACGAGCCTGTCGGTGCGCAACCCGCTCTCGCGCTTCATCGACACGCAAATCGGCCCGAGCGACATGGTCGGCGTGATGTATCCGCTCGAGACGACCTCGTCGGTGCGCTTCACGCGCAATCACGATGCGATCGCCAAGGCGATGAAGCAGTTCGTGGGCCGCAAGTACGACTACACGCCCCGCAACCAGTTCGAGGAGCAGTACGCGAACTACCCGACCGAGACCGTCGAGCAGATCCGCAACCAGGTGTCGCTGTCGGCGATCAAAGGGCTGATCGTGCACATGGGGACGCTGAAGGAGGGGCGCAAGACGCTGATCCTCGTCAGCGAGGGCTTCACCAACGCGCTGCCGCCGCAGATGCGCAACGCGAACAGCCAGATGCCGGGCCTGGGCAACCCGTCGGCGCTCGATCCGCTCGCCGGCGACAACGATCCGAACGAGCAGCGCTACCAGACCTTCGCGCAGTTCGACATGCAGAGCGATCTGCGCAACGTGTACGACGAAGCCAACCGCCAGAACGTGTCGATCTACGCGGTCGACCCGCGCGGGCTGCCCGGCTTCGAGTTCGACATCGACGAGAACGTCGGCTCGGCGCGCGTCGACCAGCAGTATCTCAACTCGACGATGGACACGCTGCGCACGCTCGCCGAGAACACCGACGGCCGCGCGATCGTCAACCGCAACGACATCGACGTCGCGATGAAGCAGATCATGCGCGACAGCAGCGCGTACTACCTGCTCGGCTACAACTCGTCGCAGGCGCCGTCGGACGGCAAGTTCCACGAGATCAAGGTGCGGGTGAAGCGGCCCGGCGTGCAGATCCGCGCCCGCAAGGGGTACTGGGCGCTGAACCGCGAGGAGACCGCGCGCGCCCTTGCGCCGCCCAAGCCGTCGACGCCCAAGCCGGTCGAGAAGGCCCTGGCCGACGCGACGATCAGGCCGTCGCGCGCCAGCGTCATCCGCAGCTGGGTCGGCACCTCGCGCGGCGAGAACGGCAAGACGCGCGTCACGTTCGTCTGGGAGCCGCTGCCCAGAACCGCCGGCGATGCGCGGCCCGGCGGCGAAGAGCCGTCGCGCGTCTCGCTGACGGCCGTCAACCCGGACGGGTCGCCGTCGTTCCGCGGAAGGATCCCGGATGGCCCGCCGGCGCCGATCAAGTCGCCGCAGCGCGTCACCTTCGACGCGCCGCCGGGCAAGCTGCAGCTCCGCCTGTCGGTCGAGGGCACCGCTTCGCAGGTGCTCGACAGCGAGACGCGCGAGATCACGGTTCCCGACCTGACCGCGCCGACGACGACGCTCGGGACGCCCGAGGTGTTTCGCGCGCGCACCCTGCCCGAGCTGAACAAGATGAAGGCGGATCCCGATGCGATCCCGACCGCCTCGCGCGAGTTCATCCGCAGCGACCGCATCATCGTGCGCATCCCGGTCTACGGTCCCGGCGGCACGTCGCCGACCTTGAGCGTCCACCTGCTGAACCGCACCGGCCAGGCGATGAACGAGCTGCCGCCGACGGCTTCGCCGCGCGGCGGGGAACAGCAGGTCGATCTGCCCGTCGCGAACCTCCCCGTCGGCGAATACGTGCTCGAGATCAAAGCGGCGGGCGAGAACGGCGACGCCACCGAGCTGGTCGGCTTCCGCGTGGCGGGATGAAGTTCGCGTGTGCGGCGATCGCGGCGGCCGCGATGGCGGGCGGGCAGTCTCCGCCGGGTCCGCCGGCCGCAACCCGCAGTCCGCAGCCGCGCGTCATCACGATTGACGCGCTCGTCTCCGACGTGCGCGGCCGGCCGATCGAAACGCTGAAGAAGTCGGATTTCGAGCTGCGCGAAGACGGCGATCCGCACGCGCTGGCCGACGCCCGCTTCGTGCGCGACGGGGCGCGGCTGTTCGCGATCTACCTCGACGAGTACCACGTGTCGGCCGGCGAGGCATCGCAGCGCGTCCGCGACGCCCTGACGGCGTTCGTCGACCACGCGCTCGGGCCCGACGATCGGGTCGTCGTCCTGAAGCCGCTCGATTCGCTCCTGAAGATCGAGCTGACCGCGGATCGCGCCGCCGCGCGCGGCGCGATCGCCGCGTTCGAAGGGCGCAAGGGCGACTACGCGCCGCGGACCGACTACGAGCGCGAGCTGATCGCGGGCGCGCCGGCGCGCGTCGAGGCTGCGCGCGCGCAGGTCGTCTCGTCCGGCCTCGATGCGCTGGCGATCCACCTCGGCACCTTCGCCGGCCGCCGCAAGACGCTCATCGTCGCGAGCGAACCGTTCGCGCCGCCCGCGCGAGGCCGCGGCCAGGAATCGCTGCCGTCGATCGACTCGGCGATCCGGGCGGCGAACCGATCGAACGTGTCGGTGTATCTCCTGAATCCGGCGGACGCGCCCGGCGCTGGAGGCGCGGACGAGCAGCCGCTGCGCCGCGTCGTCGCCGACACGAACGGACGCGTCCTCAGCGGCGATCTCGGCGCCGGCCTCCGTCAGCTCGATGCCGACGCGCACGCCTACTACCTGCTCACCTACGAGTCGGCGCACCCCGACGATGGTCGGTTTCACGACGTGCAGGTCGTGGTGAAGCGCACGCGCGGCGCCGAGGTGCGGGCGCGCAAGGGCTTCTACGACGCGTCGCCCGACGAAGCGCTCAGCGCCGCGCTCCTCGCGCGACTGAACGCGCCCAAACCGGACGTGCCGCCGGAGCCGGCGCCGCACGCCAGCACGCTGATCCGGCCGTGGTTCGGCTGGTCGCGCGGCGAGGCGGGGAGGACGCGCGTCACCTTCGTCTGGGAGCCGGCGCCCATCGTGCCGGGCGACCGGGTGCGCCACGTGCCGGCGCGCCTCGTGCTGACGGCGTTGTCGACCGACGGAACCGTGCTGTTCGACGGCGCCGTCGCGCCGACCGGCGCGGGCACGATCGAGGAGCAGGGGACGACGCCGGCGCGCGCGACGTTCGATGCGCCGCCGGGACGCCTGAAGCTGCGCATGGCGATCCAGGACGCGGCGGCGCAGCCGATCGATCGCGACGTGCGCGACATCCTCGTCGGCGATTTGACGAAGGGTCCCGTCGCGATCGGGACGCCCGAGATCATGCGCGCGCGCAACGCCCGGGAGCTCCGCGTGCTGACCGGCAGCGACGCGGTGCCGGTGGTGTCGCGCGAGTTCAGCCGCGCCGAACAGCTGCTGCTGCGCGTGCCGGTCTACGGGCCGGGCGCGGCGAAGCCCGACGTCAAGGTGCGGCTGCTCGGGCGATCGGGTCAGGAAATGCGGCGCCTCGATCCGGTGGCGTCCGCGACCGCCGGCGACGTCGATGCGTTCACCTTGCCGCTCGCGGGACTGGCCGTCGGCGAGTACACCATCGAAGTCACCGCGAGCGGCGCAAACGCCACCGCCACCGACCGCCTCGCGTTCCGCGTCACCTCCTGACCGAACCGCCTGACGCCACCCTGGTCGGTGTCTGACACCACCCTGGTCGGGTGTCTGACACCACCCTGGTCGGGTGTCTGACACCACCCTGGTCGGTGTCTGACACCATCCTGGTCGGTGTCTGACACCACCGTGGTCGGTGTCTGACACCACCCTGGTCGGGTGTCTGACACCACCGTGGTCGGTGTCTGACACCACCCAAGTCGGTGTCTGACACCACCCAAGTCGGTGTCTGACACCACCGTGAGCGGTGTCTGACACCACCGTGGTCGGTGTCTTACAATTGCGGCTCACCCACACACACTGGAGCTGCCCGTGTCGACATCGCCGTTCGTCCGCGATCTGATGGCCGAGGTCAAGGCCAAGAACCCGGCGGAGCCGGAATTCCACCAAGCGGTGCAGGAAGTGGTCGAGTCGCTCGACCTCGTGCTGCAGCGGCGGCCGGAGTACCGCTCGGCGCGCATCCTCGAACGCATGGTCGAACCCGAGCGTGTCGTCATGTTCCGCGTGCCATGGCAGGACGATCAGGGCCGCATCCAGATCAACCGCGGGTTCCGCGTGCAGATGAATTCCGCCATCGGCCCGTACAAGGGCGGCCTCCGGTTCCACCCGTCGGTCAATCTCGGCATCCTCAAGTTCCTCGCGTTCGAGCAGGTGTTGAAGAACTCGCTGACGACGCTGCCGATGGGCGGCGGCAAGGGCGGGTCGGACTTCGATCCGAAAGGCAAGAGCGACAACGAGGTGATGAAGTTCTGCCAGAGCTTCATGACCGAGCTGTGCCGTCACGTCGGCCCGGACACGGACGTGCCCGCCGGCGACATCGGCGTCGGCGGCCGCGAGATCGGGTTCCTGTTCGGCCAGTACAAGCGGCTGCGCAACGAGTTCTGCGGCGTGCTGACGGGCAAGGGCCTGAACTGGGGCGGATCGCTGATTCGGCCGGAGGCGACCGGCTACGGCGCCGTCTACCTGGCGCAGGAGATGCTCGCGACGCGCAACGAGACGCTCGAGGGCAAGGTGTGCCTCGTGTCGGGCAGCGGCAACGTCGCGCAGTACACCATCGAGAAGCTGCTGCAGCTCGGCGCCAGGCCGGTGACGCTCTCCGATTCCGACGGGTGCATTTACGACGAGCGCGGCATCACCACCGAGAAGCTGCAGTACGTGATGGAGCTGAAGAACCACCGCCGCGGACGCATCCAGGAGTACGCCGACAAGTACAAGGGCGTCGTCTTCACGCCCGTCGATCCGCGCGCCGACACGTCCCCCGTGTGGGCCTACAAGGCGCAGTGCGCCTTCCCGAGCGCGACGCAGAACGAGATTGGCGCGAAGGATGCCGACACGCTGCTCACGAACGGCGTCTACGTCGTGTCGGAGGGCGCGAACATGCCGACGGTGCTCGAGGGCGTGCACCGTTTCCTCGACGCGAAGATCCTGTATGCGCCGGGCAAGGCGTCGAACGCCGGCGGCGTGGCGACCTCCGGGCTCGAGATGTCGCAGAACAGCATGCGCCTGTGCTGGACGCGCGAAGAAGTCGACCAGCGGCTGCACGGCATCATGAAGGCGATCCACCGCAACTGCCGCGAGACGGCGGAGGCGTTCGGGACGCCGGGCAACTACGTCAACGGCGCCAACATCGCCGGGTTCCTCAAGGTGGCCGACGCGATGATCGATCAGGGCCTCGTCTGAACGCGAACCCGCGGATGTGATCGTCGCTCCTCAGGGTCATGCGCGTTTCAGACCTCTGTCGCTTCCGCGTCCACGACGTCCTGCTGGTCTCGACGGTCTACGACTCGTTCATCCTGGCGGAGGACGGCGAGCTGCACGAGGTCATCCTCCGCGAGTTCCTCGACCTCAACGTCCGATCGGTCCCCGGCATCACGCACGCCGCCAATCCTGACGAGGCCGTCGCGCTGGCGCGCGATCCGCGCCACAACCTGATCATCGCCTCCGCCTATCTGGGCGACCTGCCGGTCGCGGCGCTCGCGCGGCGGATCCGCGACGCCGGCGTCGATACGCCGATCGTCGCGCTCGCGTACGACATGCGCGAAGCGGCGTCGCTCGCCGTCGCGGGCGGCGACGCGATCGAGCGCGTCTTCCTCTGGCAGGGCGACGTGCGCCTCGTGCCGGCCATCGTCAAGTCGGTCGAGGATCGACGCAACGCCGCGCACGACACGGGGGAGGCCGGCGTCCAGGCGATCCTCGTCGTCGAAGACGACGTGCGGCTGTATTCGTCGCTGCTGCCGACGATCTACGCCGAGCTGATGCATCAGGCGCAGCGGCTGATGCCCGAAGGGGTCAACCTGTCGCACCGGCTGCTGCGGCTGCAGGCGCAGCCGAAGGTCCTGCTGTGCGCGACGTACGAAGAGGCATGGCGGACGTTCGAGCGGTACGAAGAGAACATCCTCGGCGTGATCTCGGACGTGGTCTTTCCGCGCGCCGGCGCGCTCGACGTCGACGCGGGCCTCGACCTGGCGCGGCGGGTGCGCGAACGGCAGCCGGACGTGCCGGTGATGCTGCAATCGAGCCGCGCCGAGAAGCAGCCGCTCGCGCGGGCGCTCGGCGCGTCGTTCCTGCTGAAAGGGTCGCCGACGCTGCTGCACCAGCTGCAGCGATTCCTGGTCGACGA